>VOFE01002469.1_pt1 | contig 14000 bp, 23 predicted proteins | sample 5384071 | NCBI WGS metagenome assembly VOFE01 (sample SAMN12384724, study PRJNA508395) | human gut metagenome | isolation source: healthy gut D | host: Homo sapiens
TCTATCCCTCTTTCTCTTTATTACTCATTATCGGCATTTTAGGAACTACATCTTTTGTGGTCATTAGACGGACCGAACTCAAATAATCTGTCTGCAACAAGAACGCTGATACCTAAAGTTACGTACTGCCTCGCATGTACTACACGGCAAAATTAAAGGCTGTCGCAGAACATTACGAACTGCGATAGCCCTTAGTTTTACAGTGATAAAAAGTATTTATAATAATTTATTACTAACGCTGACAGACAGGTTTGTAGAACAAACAAGTTCTTTCTCCTTAAACCATGTCGGTAAAATAGTGGATATCCTAGCAATCTCACCATTACGAAAAATGGCAAAACGGTGAAAGTTTTTCGTGTTATCGTAGAACGCTGCCAAATCACAATATTTTAAAACATCTTTTAAATTTTGAATGTCTCTACATAACGTCTTTCAATATCTTCTTCTGAAATTCCATGTCCACCCTTATTTATCCTTTCCAGCGAACTGTGCATCAGAATGCATACGTCTCATTGTATCTGTCATACCGTAAGAAGCCGGTCCTGCTGCCATGTTGTCCGGGTGAAGTGTACGTCCTGTACCACCACCTGAAGCAACTGAGAAATATTTCTTTCCAGCTTCAAGACGCTCTTTCTTATATGTTCCTGCTACCGGGTGCTGGAATCTTGTCGGGTTTGTAGAGTTTCCTGTGATGGATACATCTACGTTCTCTTTCCACATGATCTTAACACCTTCTACTACGTCGTTAGCTCCGTAGCAGTTAACTTTTGCACGAAGTCCGTCAGAATAAGCCTTACGGAATACTTCTTTCAGCTCTCCTGTATGATAGTCAAGCTCTGTCTCTACATATGTAAAGCCGTTGATACGGGAGATGATCTGAGCAGCGTCTTTTCCAAGACCGTTCAGGATAACACGAAGCGGTTTCCTTACGAACCTTATTAGCTTTCTCTGCGATACCGATTGCACCTTCAGCTGCTGCGAAGGACTCATGTCCTGCCAGGAATGCGAAGCACTCTGTTTCTTCTTCAAGAAGCATCTTTCCAAGGTTACCATGTCCAAGACCAACTTTTCTCTGATCTGCAACGGATCCCGGGATACAGAAAGCCTGAAGGCCCTCTCCGATAGCTGCTGCTGCGTCTGCTGCCTTTGTACATCCCTTTTTGATTGCGATAGCTGCACCTACAGTGTAAGCCCATTTTGCGTTCTCAAAACAGATTGGCTGGATTCCCTCGATCATCTTGTAAACATCAAGACCGGCTGCTTTCGTTACTTCAGCAGCTTCTTCGATGGAGTTGATTCCATACTCAGCAAGTTTTGCAAGAATCTGTTTCTCTCTTCTTTCATATGATTCAAATAATGCCATTGAAATAGTCCTCCTTACTCTTTTCTCGGGTCAATGATCTTAACAGCATCTGCAACACGGCCATACTGACCTTTTGCTTTTCTCAAGAGCAACAGCAGGCTCGTCTCCGGCTTTGATGAAATCCATCATCTTGCCAAAGTTTACGAACTGATATCCGATGATCTCATCATCTTCATTCAGTGCGATTCCTGTTACATAACCATCTGTCATCTCAAGATAACGAGGTCCCTTTTTCAGAGTACCATACATTGTACCAACCTGAGAACGAAGTCCTTTTCCAAGGTCTTCAAGACCAGCGCCTACTGCAAGTCCGTCCTCGGAGAATGCACTCTGAGTTCTTCCGTAAACGATCTGAAGGAACAATTCTCTCATTGCAGTATTAATCGCGTCACAGACAAGGTCTGTATTTAGTGCTTCCAGAACAGTTCTGCCCGGAAGAATCTCAGAAGCCATAGCTGCAGAATGAGTCATACCGGAACATCCGATTGTCTCAACAAGTGCCTCCTGGATGATTCCCTCTTTAACGTTAAGGGACAGCTTACATGCACCCTGCTGCGGAGCACACCAGCCAACACCATGTGTAAATCCGGAGATATCTTTTACTTCTTTTGCCTGTACCCATTTTGCTTCTTCTGGAATTGGAGCTGCGCCATGGTTTACGCCCTGTGCTACCGGACACATCTTTTCTACTTCGTGTGAATAAATCATGTTAATACTCCTTTCAATATGTATGATTTTCTTCGTATACGGTACACTATTTTTTCGCACAAAAACTGACAGCTCTGCATTATTTTTTAACACTGAACTGTCTGCGCGGTGAGAAGTTGATTTGTCACCTGCCACAAACTCTTTCTCCCTGCACCATACGTATTTATTTTCGCACAATTTGTCGCATTCGTCAATCACAACTTTGACAAGATTTTCACCATCTGAGGGAAAGAATTATATAAATATGACACTTGACAAATTTATGTATAAGAAAAGCAGCTTCTGTATCCTTTTTGGAAACAGTTACTGCTTCAACTTAATCTTTTCTTATTACACGGCGGCATCTCTTCCAGACGTTCCTTCAGCATCTCCAACGCTGCTTTCACAGTATCCAGTCTGTTCTCCATCCGGCTTCCATTCCAACGACACTCTTTCACTGTCGTCTTCCCATTCAGATAACATCCAATATATACAAGACCAACCGGCTTTTCTTCTGTTCCACCTCCAGGCCCTGCAATTCCTGTTGCACTTAGTGCCGCATCCGCATTCGCAGCCTTTGCCGCACCCTCAGCCATCTCATGCGCTGTCTGTTCACTCACGGCACCGTAAGTTTCAAGTGTCTCATGAGAAACGTGAATTAGACGTTCCTTTGCCTCATTCGAATACGTAACATATCCCTCGTTCAGCACATCTGATGCTCCTGCCACATTGACTAACGTTCCTGCAATCAATCCACCTGTACAGGATTCTGCTGTTGTCACATGAAGTTTACGCTCTGCAAGAAGATCTACTACAACTTCTTCCGGACTTTTCTCACCTGCAGCTTTCTCTTTAAAAACCATTCCAGATACATCTCTTACATGCCTCCCTTTGTAAGAACCTCTCTTTTCCCACACATAGTCTATCAGAGAAATCACAGTAAGTGCTGTGGCAATCCAGATCAGTACTGTTCCAACCATGTCGAATACACCGCCGAAATCAGCGATCAGCACAATGATCATCGCCATCTGAAAGACTGTCTTAAATTTGCCCCAGTAGCTGGCCGCGATCACGATTCCGTTGTCCGATGCAATCAGACGAAATCCGCTGATGATAAATTCTCTTGCAATAATCACAATTACAACTGCTGTCGGCAGCTTTCCTGAAGGGATCAGGCAGATCATGGCGGAACATACCAGCAGCTTATCTGCAAGTGGATCCATGAATTTGCCAAAATTCGTCACCAGATTATACTTTCTTGCAATCTTTCCGTCCAGCATATCTGTCAGACTTGCAACAATAAAAAGTACAAGTGCGATCCATTTATTCGCAGCTCCGCCTACATCTGTCAACATAAAAAAACAAAAAACGGAACCATTATCACCCGTAATACTGTCAGTTTGTTTGGTAAATTCATAATACATCAACTCTCCTATCAAATCATAATCTAATGCTCCGGTCACTTTAACCTTTGCAAAATCTCCGGAAATCAATTCTACGTCAGTATTGATAAAGATCAAGGCCGTCTACATTCGGTGCATCACGATAAGTTCTTCCAACGTAGGCATTCTCATCTGCAACTTTACCTTCGATCATGACAAGAACTTCTCTTCCAATCATGTCTTCCGCCTTTATCGAATGCAATTTCCTGCTGAAGTTCCATGATATCTGCCTGACGATCCTCTTTTACTTCTTCTTCGATCTGATCTCCGGCATGTCCTGCTGCCGGTGTATCCTCTTCCGGGAGAATACGTAAATGCTCCAAGACGATCAAACTCAATGTGGTCAATGAATTCCATCACCTCTTCATGCTGCTCCTGCGTCTCTCCCGGAAAGCCTGTGATCAGTGTTGTTCTAAGACAGATATCCGGGAATTTCCTTACGAAGCTTCTGCACAATGTCGATCAGCTCCTGTTTTGAAGTTCTGCGTCCCATTCTCTTCAAGATGGTATCATTCGCATGCTGGATCGGAAGATCAAGATAATGGCAGACTTTCGGTTCTTCCTTCATTACCTGGATCAGTTCATCTGTAATCTCTTCCGGATAACAGTATAAAATACGGATCCAGCGAAGTCCGCTGATCTTGCAAAGTTCACGAGCAGCTTTGGAAGAGATTTCTCTCCATAAAGATCCTTTCCATACAGCGTCGTCTCCTGAGCCACAAGAATCAACTCTTTTACGCCCTGCTCTGCCAGATCCTGTGCTTCTTTCAGAAGGCGTTCCATCGGTACACTTCTAAATTTCCACGGATTTTCGGAATGATACAGTAAGTACAGTGCTTGTCACAGCCTTCTGCAATCTTCAGATAAGCGAAATGTCCGCCGGTCGTAACAAGACACTTTCGTCGGTGCGTGTCTGTCAATGGAATAAGCATCCAATAGTCAGGCGTCATAACTTCATGCTGTCCTTCAACTGCCGCATCTACCGCATCGATCACGTGTGCGATCTCTTCATAAGAAGTCGTTCCGAGAACCGCATCAACCTCCGGGATTTCATGAATGATCTCTTCTTTGATATCTCTGTGCAAGACAGCCTGTTACGATCAAGGGCTTTTAATCTACCGGTCTTCTTCAGATCTGCCATCTCAAGAATATTCTGGATACTCTCTTCCTTTGCGTCATGGATAAAGCAGCAGGTGTTAATGATAATGACATCTGCCATTGTCTCATCGTCCACCATCTGATGACCGTAACCCTTTGCAAGAATCCCAAGCATGACCTCCGAATCCACAAGGTTCTTGTCACAGCCTAATGAAATGAATAATATATTCATAAAATAAATTTCTCCTCAAGCATAATTTCTAAAAATATGGGGAAATCATCTTCACCGGAAAATAAAATCCCCTATCATAAGAATACCCCGCAGACAGCTGCAGGGTATCGAACTTCTTTTATTTATCTGCATCTTCTGCAATAATTTTGATCTTTCCACTGTTCAGCTCATCAATTGCAATAGAAAGCGGCTTTTCGCCGTCCTTAACAGGAACAAGCGGCATCTCGCCGTCAATGATCTGTCTCGCTCTCTTTGCTGTTGCAAGAACGATAGAATAACGGCTGTTGACAATCTTAGTTGCGCCTTCTTCCACGTCCTGATTTACTACTTTCATCAAATCGGTATATGATGGATGTAACATAAATTCTGCTCCTTTCCTACAGTTCCTTCAGTTCTTTTCTGATATCATCTATAAAGTCAGCATTCCGGCTTACCCGGTCATGCTCACCCTGAATAATGCTGTGCATCTCTTTTGCGCAGCGCTCCAGGTCATCATTGATCACAAGATAATCGTACTTCTCTACGCCCTGTGATTCTTCTACTGCCCGCTTCATTCTCGAATCGATCACTTCTGCGGTCTCGGTTCCCCGTCCTACCAGTCTGTCTTTCAGTACCTGCGCACTCGGCGGAGTCACGAACATCAGCAGGGTATCCGGATACTTCTCTTTCACTTTCAACGCACCCTGGATCTCAATCTCAAGGATCACATCCTTGCCTGCCTCTAACTGCTCCATAACATACTGCTTCGGAGTTCCATAGTAATTTTCTACATATTTAGCATACTCTATAAGCTCATCACGCGCAATCATTTTTTCAAATTCTTCTTTGGTTCTGAAAAAATACTCTCTTCCATCTTCTTCCCCGACACGAGGCTGTCGCGTGGTTGCAGAGATCGATAATGCATAATTATCATAGTCCTGCATCAGCTTTTTCATCAGTGTTCCCTTACCGGCTCCGGAAAATCCGGATACTACAATAAGAATTCCTTTTTTTTCTCTCATAATCAGTTCTCCTGCATACTCAGACATTGAAATGTTATTTTAACACATCTTTTTACATTTTTCAAAGCTTTATTCAATATTTTGAATCTGCTCACGGACTTTTTCAATCTCAGTCTTCAGATCAATCGCATAATTGGATACTTCCAGATCATTTGCCTTGGATAAGATCGTGTTCGCCTCACGGTTCATCTCCTGCGCAATGAAATCAAGCTTGCGTCCGATTCCCTCTGTCTGTTCCAGAGTTTCCTTCATATGCTTGATATGGCTTTTCAGCCTTACCACTTCTTCATCTGTACAGATCTTGTCAGAGAAGATCACAACCTCAGCCGCGATCCGTCCTTCGTCAATCTGGGTGTCCCCAAGAAGCTCCTTCACTTTCGTTTCCAGCTTCTCCCGGTATTCAGCAACGATCTGCGGAGATCGCTCTTCAACCCTGGCAACAACTTCCAGCATTCCATCCAGCTTGCCAATGATATCCTTTTTCAGGTTCTCACCTTCTGTAGTCTTGGTCTGTACAAACTGTTCGCATGCGCCTTTCATTGCTTTTTCAAGACCACTCCACAGTTCTTCCTCATCCACAGACTGTTCTTCCATCGTAAGGACTTCCGGGCAGCGTGCAAGTGTGGATACCCGCACATCATTGTCAAGCCCAAACTGTTCTTCCATCTGCTATAAAACTTGCCATATATTCTTCTGCCAGCTTCTGGTTATATTTCAAAGTCATCTGGCTTTCTGTCATATCTTCATACCCGATGAAAATATCAATCTTTCCTCTCTGCACATACTGCTTGAGCAGGTTGCGGATCGCGGACTCAAAGAAGTTAAGCTTCTTTGGCATACGGATATTCACATCCAGGTAACGGTGATTAACCCCCTTCATTTCTACGGTAAATTTTGCGGTCTGCTTCGGCTGGATCTCACACCGTCCAAAGCCTGTCATACTTTTTATCATTTGATTTTCCCTCTTCTTACTGACCTTTTAATGGCCGTTTTACTATCGATTATTATAGTTCATTTACACTTCAACTCGTCAACCGGGTGACAGGGCATTTTCACTTGTCTATGCATGCTCTCTATGCTATAATGAGCCCATTGAAAAAAGAATGTGCCCTGGCATATTCCTGGATAAATATGAGGTGAATTTTTAAAATGGCTTTTGATGGAATTACAATCGCAAATATCGTAAAAGAATTAAATGATACCATCCTGAACGGGCGGATCGCCAAGATCGCACAGCCGGAAAATGATGAACTGCTTCTCACGATCAAACCTGCGAAAGGACAGGTATAGACTGGTCATCTCCGCAAGTGCATCCCTGCCGCTGATCTATATCTCCAGAGATAACAAACCAAGTCCAATGACTGCGCCGAATTTCTGTATGCTTCTGAGAAAACATATTGCAAATGGCCGCATCGTAGGCATTTATCAGCCTTCCCTGGAACGGATCATTCCGCTTCAAGATTGAGCATCTGGACGAACTTGGAGATCTGTGCCGCGAAGGAACTGATCGTTGAGATCATGGGCAAGCACAGCAATATTATTTTCTGTAATGAAAAGGGAATGATCATCGACAGTATCAAGCACGTTTCCGCGCAGATGAGTTCTGTCCGGGAGGTTCTTCCGGGAAGAGAGATTATATTTCATCCCGGACACCATGCAGAAAGTAGATCCGCTCACGGTAACTTTGAAGAAAATTCGCAGCGCATCTGAACTTCCATAAACCAATGCCGGACTTGCCAAAAGCAATTTATACAAGCTTTACCGGGATCAGTCCGGTTGTCGCCGAAGAGATCTGCTCCCTGGCAGGAATGGATTCTTCTGTCCCGGCCCAGGAGTATTCTGCTGATATTTTACTTCATCTATATACACAGTTTGAAATTTATTTATCCGCGATCAAAGAAGATACCTTTTCACCCGGTATTTATTTCGATGGAAAAGAGCCAAAAGAATTCTCTGCTCTTCCACTGAGTCATTTTGTCAACTATACAAGGGTAGAATATGATTCTGTTTCCGAAGTACTTGAGACTTATTATTCGACACGCAGTCTCATTACCCGCATCCGACAGAAATCGGTTGATCTGCGTCACGTAGTTCAGACTGCATTAGAACGAAAACGGAAAAAATATGACTTGCAGCTGCGTCAGTTAGAAAGACACAGAAAATCGTGAAAATTTAAAGTGTACGGCGAATTGATCAACACTTATGGATACAATCTGGAGGAAGGCGCAAAAGAACTTGAATGCCTGAACTATTATACCAATGAAATGGTATCCATTCCGATGGATCCATTAAAGACACCGCAGGAAAATGCACAGCGGTATTTTGCAAAATACAATAAGCAGAAACGTACTTTTGAAGCACTGTCGGTTCTTTGCAAAGAGACATTGGACGAGATCACTTATCTAGAATCCATTCAGACGGCACTTGATATTGCACTGACAGAAGATGATCTTGCTGAAATTAAAGAAGAGCTCACAAACTCCGGCTATATCCGCAGAAAATATACAAAGAAGAAAGTCAAAATAAAAAATAAACCGCTCCACTATATCTCCAGTGACGGTTTCATATCTATGTCGGAAAAACAATCTGCAGAATGAAGAACTGACATTCCACTTTGCAGTTGGGAATGACTGGTGGTTCCATGCAAGTCATCGTCCGAACCAATGGAGCTGAACTGCCTGATACTACTTTTGAAGAAGCAGCACGGCTTGCTGCTTATTATTCCAGTATGCGTGGTTCTGACAAAGTAGAGATCGACTATGTTGAGAAGAAACAGGTCAAAAAGCCTGGTGGAGGCAAGCCCGGATTTGTCGTATATTATACGAATTATTCTATGGTCATCGACAGCAACATCAGTCAGATCCGGCTATGTGCTGATTAAACCTGTTTTTCAACCGGTTCTATACCGAGATTCTCCGATCTACCATCTGAAGAAGAACATATCCTGGCATTTTTCTGCCATATAAAAACCACAGAACAAAATTCCCGGTCTTTCTCCGGGTTCTGTTCTGTGGTTTTATTTCCCAGAATTCTTTTACTTCCTCAGGAACTTCAATGGCATCCACCTGATCAAAATCTGTAAACTTCAGATCGATCGAATAAAGATTCACTTTGCTTGTCTCTCCATAGGATTCATAGAGTTCATTCAGGACATCACTCATATCCACCAAGGATCCTTGCCGGCAGCATCTCATCTTTATAAATTTCAAAAATCACCGGGATTTTCAACTCCCTGATTGCATCTTCATCCGGAAGTTCTACCAGGTGAAAAGCATTGACCATATCTTTTCCAAGAATGCCCATCAGCTCTGTTCCGGTCACATCCCCGTACATCTGATAACATTCTTTTCCATCTTCTTTCACAGTCTTCTTTGCAAGATGAAAAGATTCCATTGCTTTGCCTTCCTGCCTGAAAATATCACCGTCAATACCAAGATGATTCTCGTTGCTTCCTTCTGCACTCTTTTCTTCCCCAGATCATTCGTGCCACTATATGTCCTTTTCCATCTTCCTGAACCTGATAAAGTTCCAGATCTGCAGATACCTCAGAATCTTTGATCTTTACTTTGGCGGTTCCTTTGCATATCCGGCGGCTCTGTTTCTCAAGATCCTTCCATATTGAATTCCATCTGATTTAAAATATCTTCCATCTGGATCGCTACTTCAACATGATTTGCTGATGACGTGACGTTCTGCATATTTTTTCCATGTCTGACGAAAAATCTTCTTTGTCATTCATCTTCCTGCCAGCATAGTACAAAACAGCAGGTGGTCTGCCTTCGCCTCTGTATTCCAAAGTGAACCGAAATAAATCGTTACTCCGAATCTTGCTACCAGTGACAGCTTTTCCTGTACTGTATCATTTGTATGCATATCTTCATCTCTGTCCTGCTTATCACGGAATGTCTCGCGAATCAGATGACGGCGGTTGGAAGTCGCATAGATCAACACATTCTTCGGTTTCTTCTCCAGGACCACCTTCGATTACCGCCTTCAAATATTTGTATTCAATTTCAAATTCTTCAAAAGAAAGATCATCCATATAAATAATGAACTTGTAGTTTCTGTTCTTGATCTGAGCAATAACATCATTCAGATCCTGAACTGATGCTTATACACTTCGATCATACGCAGTCCCTGATCATAATACTGATTTAATAGCCTTGATCGAGGAAGATTTTCCTGTTCCGGCATCTCCGAACATCAGACAGTTATTTGCTTTTTTCCCTTCCACAAATGCTTTTGTATTATCGATCAGCTTCTTTTTTGCATTTTCATATCCAACAAGATCATCCAGATGCACATGGGCAATGTTTGTGATCGGTATGATCTCCACATCAGAATTCTCCGGATGCTCCACACGAAATGCCTTGTGAAGTCCAAGTTTACCAACTCCAAATTCCTTATAAAACTGCGTCAGTGTACGCTTGAAATGATCTACGTTCTGCGTTGCAGCAAGGGCACGGCTGAGATCACAGATTCTGTCCCTGACACGACGGTTGAACACTTTACCGCCACTGTTACCGCTCTTATAATCCATGATGATCTTCAGGCAGTCAGCGTCCAGACTCTTTTCCAGTTCCTCGAAATCATAGTCAAACATTTCCTTAAAAATAGCAAAATCATGAAGTGCAATCTCATTCAGACTACCTTCAATCTCTCCTACGATCTCACAGGAAGTGCTGTATGCATTCTCATCACTCGCAAGAAGAAAGGTAAGATAAGTATGCCAGAGATTTCCCTCAAATCCATGGCTTACTGACAGTTCCAGCAGTTCATTGATACAATCAAAAAGGAGTCCTCTTAAATCTTCTTTGTTATAAAATTCACTCTCATAATTATCAATCAGGAATGTGATATCCTTTAGAATCTCTCCATATTCCATGTTCTTATACAGCATCAGTTCATTTGTCCGCATTCTTTATAACCTCTTTTCCAGTAAATCCCTCTGGAGCTTTCGCTCCACCTGCTCTGTATTCTGCTTTTCTATCTATTCTAATATCTAGTAATTTCCAAAATTCTCAAATTCGTTGCTTCTTCTCTCAGTCCACTGAATGCATTCTTCACTGCCGCATCTTCCAGATTTCCATCAAAATCTACAAAGAAACGGTACTCCCACTGTTTTCCTTTCACAGGTCTTGATTCAATCTTTGTCATATTTATATTATTGTATACAAAATGTGACAGAAGATCATAAAGAGACCCACTCTGAGCCCCACTCTGATGCGGAAGTTCGAATTCAATACTGATCTTTGACGCATGCTTCAGATAAACCTTCTGATTCGTCACCACGATAAAGCGTGTACAGTTATCCGGCTCGTCATTTATATTATCTGCGAGAACTTCCAACCCATGAATCTTCGCCGCATAGGCACTACATACAGCTGCCTGTGCCTTATCTCCATCTTTTACTACTTTCTGCGCAGCGATTGCCGTATTCACTACACTGATCTGCTGCCAGTCTGCATGGTCATTCAAAAACCCTGTCGTTTGCATAAGGGCTTCTGCTTTCGAATAAACACGTTTGATATCTGTAAGTGTTGTTCCCGGAAGTCCTGACAAAGTATGCACTACCGGAAGGATCGTCTCTGCTACAATATAATTTTCAAATTCATCCAGAAGATCATACATCTCGTTGACCGGACCTGCTGAGGAATTTTCGATTGGAAGAACTGCATAGTCCGCAGAGCCTTCTTCAATCGCTTCCATCGCATCCCGGAATGTCCGCACATGGAAACAATTCACATCATCCCCGAAGAACTGGTGCATTGCCGCTTCTCCGTAAGCACCTTCTGTTCCCTGGAACACAACTCGGCAGTATCCTTCTCAAGAGAATCAATCTGAATAAAAGGAAGCCTTCCAAGTGCGCCTGCTTCTACCAGCTTCTGATACTGCAGTTTTCTGCTCATAGACATCAGCTGCGTATATAATTCACGAACTCCGTTCTTATCAAAATCATTGTCAACCTTTGATGCCACATCTGCAAGTTTCTCCTGCTCCCTCTGCCGGTCATACACTTTACGTCCGGCTTTCACCTTATAATCTCCAACCTCACGGCAGACATTCATTCTCTTCTGATAAAGTTCCACCATCGGTTATCTATCTTGTCGAGCTCTACTCTCAGTTCTTCAAGTGTTGCCATCCTAACTTCTCCTTACTAAAAAACTCCATCCATACTGCATCTCTTTTATACTGATTTGTAACACAATTAATTATAGTAAAAACACTGCATGAACAGTACCAAGTATAATACATTTTTTCCACAAAATCTATCCTTTGAAAAAAGTTTATTTTCCTGTTGAAAATCTTCTCGTTTTAGTATATCATGGTATGGAATACGAGAACAATCGGTTTTTATCTGATTCAAGCGTCTCGAATAAAACATTGGGAGGTATACAAATGAACGTTTCTGATTGTATCAAGATGCGCAGAAGCATAAGGAAATATAAACCTGATCATATTGATCATTCTATTATTGATTCTATTATTTCTATTGCTTCCTATTCTCCATCTTGGAAAAACACACAGATCACTCGTTATATCGCAATTGAAGACCCCTCTATTCTCAAAAAGATCGCTGATGATTATACCCCTGTTTACAATTCTAATATTATCCGTCAAATTCCTATGCTGGTTGCTGTTACTTTTATCAAAGGCAGATCCGGTTTTGAACGTGACGGATCCTACAGCACAAAAAAGGGAGACAGATGGCAAATGTTTGACGTTGGTGTTGCTTGCCAGTCTTTCTGTCTTGCTGCAAAAGAACAGGGACTTGGTACTGTGATCATGGGCATCTTTGATGAAGAAAAATTACAGAACTTTTAGAGATTCCGCAGAGAGGGAACTGGCAGCTCTGATTGCAGTCGGCTGGCCGGATGATGATCCACAAGCACCTAAGAGAAAAGCCGTTACTGATCTACTAGAATATAAATAATGTGATTCAATCACACAAGGAGGTTACTTATGAGACATTTAATGAGTCCGCTGGATTTCTCAGTGGAAGAACTGGACGAACTGTTGAAACTTGCACAGGATATTGAGGCACATCCTGACAAATACGCACATGCCTGCGACGGAAAGAAACTTGCGACTTTATTCTATGAGCCAAGTACTCGTACACGTTTAAGCCATGAAGCCGCAATGCTGAACCTTGGAGGAAGCGTTATGGGATTCTCTTCCGCAAGCTCCAGTTCTGCTTCAAAAGGAGAAAGTGTATCTGATACGATCCGCACAATTTCCTGCTATGCAGACATCTGTGCTATGAGACACCCGAAGGAAGGCGCTCCTATGGTCGCCTGTCAGCATTCCAAAATTCCGGTGATCAACGCAGGCGACGGCGGGCACCAGCACCCGACACAGACGCTGACCGACCTTCTCACAATCCTTAACGTAAAAGGAAGACTTGACAATATGACGATCGGTTTATGCGGCGACTTAAAATTCGGACGTACTGTTCACTCACTGATCACAGCACTCGTAAGATACACAGGCATCCGTTTTGTACTGATTTCTCCAGAAGAATTAAGACTTCCGGAATACATCCGTCATGATGTACTTGATAAGATGAACGTTCCTTACGAAGAAGTTGTACGTCTGGAAGAAGCAATGCCAAAACTTGATATTCTGTACATGACACGTGTTCAGAAAGAACGTTTCTTCAATGAAGAAGACTATGTTCGTATGAAAGACTTCTACATTCTCGACAAAGAGAAAATGAAACTCGCTCCGGAAGATATGTATGTTCTCCATCCACTTCCAAGAGTAAATGAAATTGCTGTTGAAGTCGATGACGATCCGCGTGCCGCTTATTTCCGTCAGGTACAGTATGGTGTCTATGTGCGTATGGCACTGATCCTTACACTTTTGGATATTCACGTTGACTAATATAATCATATTTCATAGTACGAAAGGGGTAACAAAATGGTAGAAAATACATTAACTGTAGGACGTATCGCTGAAGGATTCGTTCTTGACCACATTGAAGCCGGAAAAAGCATGGAGATTTATAAATATCTTCACCTTGACAAGCTGGACTGTTGCGTTGCTATTATCAAAAATGCAAAAAGTAATAAGATGGGGAAAAAGGATATCATGAAGATTGAATGCCCGATCGACTTCATGGATCTGGATATTCTCGGTTTCATCGATCATAATATCACTGTAAACATCATAGAAGA
>VOFE01000689.1_pt1 | contig 13945 bp, 16 predicted proteins | sample 5384071 | NCBI WGS metagenome assembly VOFE01 (sample SAMN12384724, study PRJNA508395) | human gut metagenome | isolation source: healthy gut D | host: Homo sapiens
GACTATTTCATGATGCCTTCGTTGCGCAGCATCGGCTTCAACGTGCGTGTCAAATTCTAATCAAGCTAAAACGCCATGAAATTCAATATATCGAATATGACGGTGGCCCTTGCGGCGGCAGCGCTCGGCGCGGCATCCTGCACGGCCAACTACGAAGATATCAACCGGAATCCCTATGAGGTTACCGCAGAGGATATGGAGCGGGACGGTTACGCCATGCGGTCGTTCATGACCACCATGCAGAGCTGGGTCATTCCGGCCGACGTCAATCAGTGCCAGTTCACCGATCTGCTGCTGGGCGGGCCTTACGGCGGTTATATCGCCGATGCGAACAGCGGATTCAACACCGGAAAATTCTCGACCTACGACCCGCAGTCGAACTGGTCGCCGGTATTTTACCGGGTTATCTACACCAATGAAATGTCGAACTTCACGGAGTTGTGCAAGGTGACCGAAGACGAGAATGCCATCGCCGTGGCGAAGGTGGTGAAGGTCGCCGGCGTACACCGCGTCGCCGACACCTACGGACCGATTCCCTATACGCAGGTGGGTACGGGCGCCGATCCGGTGCCGCTGGACTCGGAGAAAGAGGTCTTCAAGGCCATGTTCGCTGATCTGGATGCTGCCGTCGAGGTGCTTACGCGCAACCGTGCAGGCATGATCACCACCGATGCCGACCGGCTTTACGGCGGCAGTCTGGAGCGCTGGGGCCGTCTGGCCAACTCGCTCAAGTTGCGTCTTGCGATGCGTATCGTCTAGTTTCGTCGCTTCTGAAGGGTACCGACAACATGGCGACCCGTATGTGGTGGGGATTGCAACCCCGCGATCAAATAATAACCAACCCGAACGCTAAACGATTATGAAACGAAATATCAAGAAATTTCTGTTCCCGGCCGTAGCCGTTGCAGTCCTCTCTTTGCGGCGTGCAGCGACTGGACGGAGACCGAAAGCCTCGACATCAACTATCCTACGCTTGAGGAGCAGAATCCCGAGCTCTACAAAAGCAGTACCTGAAGGCGCTCCGGGATTACAAGGCGGGCGAGCACAAGGTCGTCCTCGTCTCGATGGACCACCTCGGCTCCGGCCCAGCGCAACGAGCACCTGACGACGATGTTCGACAGCGTGGACTCATCTGCCTGATGAATCCCGACAACCTGCATCCGACCCTGGCCGGTGAATTCGCCAAGGTACGCGAGAAGGGCACCCGGGTGATCTACAACATCGACTATAATGCGATCGAGAAACTCTGGGAGAAAGTCCTCGGATGAGGAGGCCAACAAACCCGAAGAACCCACGAATCCCAGCACCCCCGAGGCGACCCAGGACGAAGGCGGCGGCGAGGGCGAACCGACCCCGAGGAGTGAGCTGGGCTCCGTTTCCTGGAGTTCTGCAGGCAGCAGACCGTCAGTCAGCTGAACCTGTGTGCCAAATATGGTTACGACGGTTGTCCAGGTGAACTATACCGGCCGTGCCCCGCAGGCTATGCAGGGAAGAGGAAAAAAGCGCAGTATGCCGCACGCCAGGAGGCGTTCTTCTCGAACGTGAAGACCTGGAACGAGGCCAACTCCCGGCAAAGTGCTGGTCTTCCAGGGCAATCCGCAGAACCTCATCGACAAGTCCGTCCTGGGCGAATGCGATTATATCGTCATCCCCGCGCTGACCGCAACTTCGGCCGACAAGATGTCGTTCGCCGTGCTGATGGCCGCCGTGGAAGATGTCCCGACCGACCGGTTCGTCATCGGCGTGACGACCCGTCGCTCACCGACCTGAGCGATGAGAGCGGTTATTTCTCCGGCTACGAGGCCGACGGCAAGACACGTGTGCGTGCCACCAAGGGTGCTGCCCAGTGGGTCGTAAGCCCGGCGTCGGGCTATGAGAAACTGGGTATCTCCATCGCCAACGCGCAGAACGACTATTTCAACCTGACTTTGGTTTATAAAAACATCCGGGAGGCGGTCGACATCCTGAATCCCGCACCTAAAAACTAATGCGACCTATGAAACTCAACAAGTTAAATATTGCTGTCGCGGCTCTTGCCGCCGTCGCTCTGGCAGGCTGCAAGAACGAGGATCTGTCCAGGCAGCATTACGACAATAAACTTTTCATCTCGGCGACGAATTTCACCGACGAGATGCTTATCAAGGCTGCGAATTCCTCCTATGAGCGCGAAATCACGGCCGGTATCGCCAAGCCCGTCGGGCAGGACATTTCGATCGAGTTCGCCGCGGCTCCCGAACTGTTCGACCACTACCGCCAGGCCTTCTACGACGAGGACGTGAAACTGCTTTCCGAGGAGTTCTACCAGTTCGATGAGACGAAGACCAGGATACAGGCCGGAAGCGTGGCGAGCGTTCCCGTGACGATCAGGTTCGTCGACGTGAACCTGCTGGACAAGAACGAGCGCTATGTACTGCCCGTGACGATCCGTTCGGTGTCGGGTATCGACGTGTTGCCGAGTGCCCGCAGTGTTTACTATATCTTCAAGGGTGCCGCGCTGATCAACGTCGTGGCCGGTATTACCGAGAACCGTGCTTGGCCCGACTGGAAGGATGCCTCGCCCGTAACCAACATGCGTACCTTCACGCTCGAGGCGCTGATCAACGGCAATGCGTTCAAGAACCAGATCTCCACGATCATGGGTATCGAGGGTAAGTTCCTGGTGCGTATCGGCGATTCGGGCGTGGATCCCAACCAGATTCAGATCGCTTCGTCGAGGAACCTGACCAATTCGGATCTCAAGCTCGATGCCGGCCGCTGGTACCATGTGGCCGTGACATTCGAGTCGGGAAGCGTGAAGGTATACCTCGACGGTGTGGAGAAGTGCAGCGGCAACGTCGGTACCTCGTCCGTGAATTTCGGCGTGAAGCATTCCGACGAGTCGGACGGCAAGCCCCGTTGCTTCTGGATCGGCTATTCGTATGCCAGCGACCGTTATTTCGACGGCCAGATCTCGGAAGTGCGTATCTGGAACAAGGCGCTGACCCCCGAGGAGATCAATGCCCCCGACCATTTCTACCAGGTGGCCGCGGCTTCCGACGGACTGGTGGCCTACTGGAAATTCGACGAGGGAGCCGGCAAGACCATCAAAGACCAGACCTCCTACGGGAACGATCTTACCGTCGAGAAGGAGTTGAAGTGGGTGAATGTATCGCTTCCCGAGCTGGGTAAATAATCTGCTAACCTTTAACCTGAAACGATTATGAACACCAAGAAATATCTGAAATACAGCTTCCTTCCGCTTGTGCTGATGTTGGGTGGCCTGGCATTCACGGCCTGCACCGACGACATCGAGGGCGGCAAGCCTGTCGACGAAGGGGCATACGACGCCGTGAAGCGCGTCGACGGCATGTTGCTCGACGTGACGTCGAACAAGAACGAGTCGGTGATCGAACTGCGCTCGGACAAATACCAGACCGAGGTCTTCTTCCGCCTTACGAAAGCGCCCCAGAAGGGTGTCGACGTGAAGATCGAGGTAGATCCCGCTTATCTGGAAACTTATAATGCCGAGCACGGGACGGAGTTCCAGCTCTTCCCCGCGGCCGATGTCGCCATCGACCGCGAGGGCAAGCTGCTGCTGGCCCCGGACGAGATCCGTTCGGTCGGGGTGGGCGTTACCCTGCCGCAGGCAGCGAATTGCAGGAGGGGACGACCTATCTGCTTCCGCTCAAGGCAACCTCCTCGACCGAGGGTATCACGCTCTCGGAAAAGGCGCAGCATGCGGTCTATCTGGTGAAAGACCTGCGAGCCCAGGGCGACGCTTACAAGGCCCCGACGCCGTGAGGAACGTGTGCTATTTCGAGGTCAACGACACCAACCCGCTCAATGCGCTGGAGTTCGTGCTCAAGGACAGCGGCAAGCTCTTCTTCTTCGACGACATCATCCTTTTTCGGCCAATATCAATTACAATGCGGAAACAGGACGGGTCTATGTGCTGAACAACCCCAACGTGCAGTTCCTGCTGGACAACAACGAGCAGTTCCTGCAGCCGTTGCGCAAGCGTGGCATGAAGGTGATCCTCGGTATCCTGGGCAACCACGATGCCGCCGGCGTGGCACAGCTGTCCGATATGGGCTGCCGCGAGTTTGCCAAGGAGCTGGCCGCTTATTGCAATGCCTACAACCTCGACGGCGTCGGTTTCGACGACGAGTATTCGAACTCTCCCGACCTGAGCAATCCCTGGTTTGCGCCGTGGTCGTCGGCTGCCGCCTCCCGGCTGCTCTATGAAACCAAGAAAGCCATGCCCGATAAAACCGTCATGGTTTACTATCTGGGCGGTATCAATAGCCGGATGCCTTCTGTCGACGGGGTCGAGCCGGGCATGTTCGTCGACTATGCCGTCGCCGATTACGGGGGAACCGCAGCGCCGATGCAGGGGCATGACCGTCAAGCAGTGCTCCGGCATGTCGATCGAGTTGAACCGGGGCAGCGGGGATTCGAGCGAGGGCACAGCCCGCTCGAAGAAGGAGGCCGGATACGGCTATTACATGTTCTTCGCACTGGGGCATACCAATTCGTTGGTAAGCGATTTCAGCGACTATCGGTTCCAGGTGAGCCGTTGCCAGTCTGTTGCCCGGGGCCTCTATGACGAGGAACTGCTGATGCCCGAGTATTATTACAAAAAGAACGACGCAACGCGTTATAAACTGCCTTAATCCGATTGTGTGCTGTACTCCCCGCAGCACGCCGCTGCGGGGAGTGCAGTTCGACTGAGAACCTAAAACAACGTAGATTTTATGAAAAAGATATTTATAGCGTTTGTAGCGGTGGCCTGTGCGCTCAGCGCCTGTTCCGACGACGATACGGCGGACGACCTTCCCGGGCCACGATATCCATTACCCCCGATGCCATCCCCGCCGGGCCTGACGGGACGACGACGCAGGTGACCGTAACCAGTTCGGGAGACTGGCGGCTCGCAGGTGTCTGCGACTGGGTGCATCCTTCGGCCGAAGCCGGGAAGAGCGGCGATGTGGTAACCTTCACGATCGATCCGAATACAAGCGAAGAGAGCCGTGAAGCGGCCTTCAAGTTCTTTACGGGATCGGCTGTCGCTCCCCTGAAAATCGTTTCGGAAGCGGGCTATTCGCTGACCCTTCTTTCCGAGGAGAATATGACCGTCGAAGCATTGAGCACCGATATCCAGGTCAAACTGCATACGAACATTCCGGAATTGGCCGTCGCGTTTTCCGACGGCGGCGGGGATTGGGTCACGTATGTCGGGCGCAACGACGTTTTCGGCAACACGGTCTTGAAGTTTACCGTTGCCAAGAACCCGGATTACGATGACCGTTCGACCGTGGTCACGGTCTCGGGCATGGGGCAGTCGGTCGATATTCCGCTGACCCAGAACCGGATATATGCAATCAATATCGAGGATACGGCATTTGAGTTTGACCTTGCGGAGCGTTCTTTCTCCGTTGATGTGAATGCCAATGTAGATTACAAAGTAATGATTAGCGACGATTGGATCACGCAGGTGCCCGAAACCCGTGGGCTGGAAAACGAAGACGCTTTACATTCCATCTCGGAGCGGCAACTACCAGTCGCGGAGGTAAGATTACGATTGAGGGTGCTGGCATTACCAAAGAGTTGTCCGTTATCCAGAAAGATCCGAATGCGACACTGATTTCGTTTGTCGATAAGGATTTTGTAAAGTGGCTGCAACAACAGGGCTGGATCGTCGCATTGGGGTCTACTTCCGGAATCATTACGGAGAAAGGGTTGGCCGCCACCGAGTTGTCATATAACCCCGTGAAATAGACCTTTCCGGTTTCACAAAGGTAAAAGAATTGAATTGCACCAAGAATTATGGGTTGGCCTTTGATTAATCTTGGAGACAATCCGATCGAATCGTTGTCGCCGCTGGGAACCGATTATGCGGATGTCGAGAAGTTTACGATGATCGGTAACAAGTTGCTATCGCTGGATCTGACAGTAGCCTCCTACTATGTTTGGTATGACGGGATAACCTCGATCGACGTGTCGGGTTGTCCGGCACTCCAGACTCTTAAATGCGATCGTGGGAGAAGGTGAAGTCGCTCTATCTCAAGAAAGGGCAGGATATTCCGCACCTGACCAAGAATGCCGCGACGGAGATCGTATATGTAAGATTGATTTCTCTGCAGGATTCGATTCTGACGACCGTGCAGTCGCGAGCCGCAAGACCCGCCGGCTGCACGGTCTTCTTTCCCGGGGAATTAAAGCCAGTTGTTGAGCGGCGTTCTGTTCGGCGTCGCGGCCCTGTCGACAGTTAAAAAACTTCGCCGCTGGCCTGGGTGCCTACCGCTGTGAACTTCTCGGTCAGTGTTGCTGTCTTTGCGGTCGTTGCCTTCAGCGGGGCTACGCACGACATCGCGGCCGACGGAGTCTACATGTCGGAGCTATCGCCTGCGTCCCAGGCGAAATACATCGGCTGGCAGGGGGCGTTCTACAACCTTGCGAAACTGGTCGCCACGGGCGGTCTGGTGTGGCTTGCGGGGTGGCTTTACGAGGGTTTCTCGGCCGACGGCGCGTCTTCTTACGACGCCTCTGTGGGTTCGTGGACGGTCGTTTTGCTGCTCCTGTGCGTCACGCTCGTCGCTTTGGGCCTTTACCATCTCCGCGCGCTTCCTTCAGGCGGCTCGGCTTCAGAAGGCCGCTCGCTGCGGGATGGCCTGTCGGGTCTGCGCGAGGTCATCGGCGCTTTTTTCACGAAGAGACACATCTGGTATTATATCGCCTTCATCATCCTGTACCGGTTGGGCGAGGGCTTCGTGATGAAGATCGTTCCGCTGTTTCTCAAGGCGGATACCGCATCCGGGGGCTTGGGGCTTTCGAACCAGCAGATCGGCCTTTACTACGGGACTTTCGGCGCCGGGGCTTTTCTCCTGGGCTCGCTGCTGGCGGGCTACTATATTGCACACCGGGGCCTGCGACGCACTCTTTTCACCTTATGCTGTATCTTTAATATCCCATTCGCGGTCTATGCGCTGCTGGCATGGCTGCAGCCGCAGTCGATGTGGCTCGTGGGCGGCGGCATCGTCGTGGAGTACTTCGGCTACGGGTTCGGGTTCGTGGGCCTTACGCTGTTTATGATGCAGCAGGTGGCCCCGGGCCGTCACCAGATGGCGCATTACGCCTTCGCTTCGGGTATCATGAACCTCTCGGTGATGCTCACGGGCATGGCTTCGGGTTTTTTGAGCGATCTGATGAGCTACCGGATCTTCTTCCTCGCGGTGATGCTCGCCACCATTCCGGCTTTTGTGATCACCCGGCTGGTTCCCTTTACCTATGACGACAAACCAAACGACAAATAATTTATATGGAAACACTGAAAATTGCGGGCGCGAATCAGCCCGATATGCCGTGGGAGGATCGTCCCGCCGGCTCCAAAGAAGTGATGTGGCGTTACACGGCCAATCCGATCATCCCGCGTCATGCGCTTTCGACGTCGAACAGCATTTTCAACTCGGCGGTCATTCCCTTCAAGAAAGGCAAGTATAACTATGCGGGCGTTTTCCGGTGCGACGACACCAACCGCCGCATGCGCATCCATGCGGGCTTCTCGGTCGACGGCCTTCAAAGTGGGATATCCGCGAGGAGGACTTCAACCTCGTGGGCGTGCGGACGCCGAGATCGGCCAGTGGGTCTACGGCTACGATCCTCGCGTTGCGAAGATCGGGGACAAATACTACGTTACGTGGTGCAACGGCTACCACGGGCCGACGATCGGCATCGCGTGGACGGACGATTTCGAGACGTTCCACCAGCTTGAAAACGCTTTATTCCCTATAACCGCAACGGCGTGCTGTTCCCGCGCAAGATCAACGGCCGTTTCGCCATGCTGTCGCGTCCGAGCGACACGGGTCACACGCCCTTCGGGGACATCTTCTACTCGGAGCCCCGACATGGAGTTCTGGGGCCGCCACCGTCATGTGATGTCTCCCTCGGCCTTCGAGGTGTCGGCGTGGCAGTGCATGAAGATCGGTGCGGGTCCCGTGCCCATCGAGACTCGAGGGCTGGCTGCTGCTCTACCACGGCGTGCTTCGCTCGTGCAACGGCTATGTCTACGCCTTCGGTTCGGCGCTGCTGGATTTCGACCAGCCGTGGAAGGATCGCCCGCAGCGGTCCCTACCTGATTTCGCCTCGCGAAATCTACGAGCATGGGCGACGTTCCGAACGTCACGTTCCCGTGCGCTGCGCTGCACGACCCCGCAACGGGCCGGGTGGCCGTCTACTACGGATGCGCCGACACGGTTACGGGCCTTGCGTTCGGCTATATCCCCGAAATCATCGACTTCACGAAGCAAAACTCGATCCTCTGATGCGACTGCGACGAACGCTGCTTACCCTGGCGCTCGCCGCAGCCGTTTTCTGGCGCTGCGGCTTCTGCGCAGACCCCTGCCGACCGGGTCGACCCGTTCATCGGGACTACGAACTTCGGGACCGCGAACCCCGGGGCCGTCACGCCGCACGGGATGATGTCGGTGGTTCCCTTCAACGTGATGGGTTCCGACGAGAACGTCTACGACAAGGACGCCCGCTGGTGGTCCACGCCCTATGAATACCACAACAAGTTCTTCACGGGCTTCGCGCACGGCGCGCTGAGCGGCGTGGGGTGCCCCGAGCTGGGCGCGCTGCTGACGATGGCCACGACGGGCCCTCTGACGGTGGATTACCGGGAGTACGGCACGTCGTACAGGGACGAAAAGGCCTCCCCGGGCTATTACTCGGTCTTTCTGGACAAGTACGGCGTCCTTGCCGAAGCCACGGCCACGGCGCGTAGCTCGGCCGAGACGGTACACCTTTCCGGAAGGCACAGGGCATATTCTGTTAAATCTGGGCGAGGGGCTTACGAACGAGAGCGGCGCGATGGTTCGCCGGGTGAGCGCCACGGAGATCGAGGGTACGAAGTTGCTGGGGACGTTCTGCTACAATGCGCAGAAGGTGTTCCCGGTGTACTTCGTGCTGCGCGTTTCGAAGACTCCGAGTGCCGGCGGCTATTGGAAGAAGCAGCGGAAGATGACGGGAGTGGAGGCGGAGTGGACGCCGGACAACGGGAGGTATAAACTCTATACGGAGTACGGGCGCGAGCTTTCGGGCGACGACGTGGGCTACTGGTTCTCCTTCGACGGCCTTGCGGCGGGCGAGCAGGTGGAGGTGCGCATGGGCATTTCCTATGTCTCTACGGAGAACGCGCGCAAAAACCTCGATGCCGAGCAGGCCGCGGACGCACCGTTCGACGCCATCCGGGAACAGGCCCGCAAGGGCTGGAACGAGGCTCTGGGCAGAATCCGGGTCGAGGGCGGCACCGAGGAGCAGCAGAGGGTGTTCTACACGGCGTTGTACCATGCGCTGCTGCACCCGAACCTCGTGAGCGACGTGAACGGCGAATACCCGCTGATGGAACGTTCGGGCGAGACGGGCGTGACGGATGGCGAACGCTATACGGTCTTCTCGCTGTGGGACACCTACCGCAACCTGCACCAGCTGCTGACGCTTGTCTACCCCGAGCGGCAGCGGGAGATGCTGCGCTCGATGACGGGCATGTACGAGGAGTGGGGGTGGCTGCCCAAGTGGGAGCTGTACGGCCGCGAGACCTTCACGATGGAGGGCGACCCGGCCATCCCGGTGATCGTCGACACGTGGATGAAGGGCCTTCGGGATTTCGACATGGTCGCCACGGCCTACGAGGCGATGCGCAAGTCGGCCACGACGCCCGGCGCGCAGAACCGGATGCGCCCCGACATCGACCCCTATGTCGAGAAGGGCTACGTGCCGCTGGGCTTCTACGCCAAGGACCTTTCGGGCGACAACTCCGTATCGCACGCGCTGGAATACTACATGGCCGACGCTGCGCTGTCGCTGCTGGCCGATTCGCTCGGACAGGGGGACGACGCGCGTCTGTTCCGCGCCCGCTCGCTGGGCTACAAACGCTATTACAGCCCGGAAAGCGGTACTTTGCGTCCGCTCCATCCCGACGGAACTTTTTTAAGCCCCTTCGACCCGAAGGCGGGCGAGAACTTCACGGCGGCTCCGGGCTTCCACGAGGGGAGTGCATGGAACTATACGTTCTATGTCCCGCACGACGTGGAGGGGCTTGCGAAGCTGATGGGCGGACGGCGCAAATTCATCGACAAGCTGCAAATGGTCTTCGACGAGGGGCTTTACGATCCGGCGAACGAACCCGACATCGCCTATCCCTACCTTTTCAGCTTCCGGGCGAGGAGTGGCGCACGCAGCGGGAAACCCGGCGGCTGTTGGAGCGATACTTTACCACCGCCCCCGACGGCATCCCGGGCAACGACGACACGGGGACGATGTCGGCGTGGGCTGTTTTCACGATGCTGGGCCTCTACCCCGACTGCCCGGGCGAGCCATACTACACGCTGACGTCCCCGACGTTCGACCGTGTGGAGATCGACACGGAGCGGGGAACGCTGGTGATCGAAAAACGCGGCGAGGGCTATATCGACCGGATGACGCTTGGCGATAAACCGTTGAAAAATTATCGTATCTTGCACGATGAATTGCTCAAGGGCGGAAAACTTACTTTTGAACTTCAAACTGGAAAATAGATGAAACTTACGGGATTCTTATTCGCCGCGGCCCTGCTGCGCAGGTGCACGCAGCCTGCCGCGGAGGAGAATTACACGCGCCATGTCGATCCGAAGATCGGCACAGGGGGCCACGGGACACGTCTTCGTGGGAGCCAACGTCCCCTTCGGCCTGGTGCAGGTGGGTCCGACGAGCATTCCGCAGACGTGGGACTGGTGCTCGGGCTACCATGCGAGCGATTCGACGGTGATCGGCTTCTCTCGCACACGCATTTGAGCGGCACGGGCATCGGCGATTTGTTCGACGTGACGGTCATGCCCGTCACGGGCGATGTGACCTATGCCCGGGGCACGGAGGACGATCCGACATCGGGTCTTTGGTCCTATGCCGACCGGACCCAAGAAATTGCCCGGCCGGGCTACTATTCGGTTCCGTTGACGCGCTACGGCATCCGGGCCGAGCTGACGGCCACGGCGCGCGTGGGTCTGCACCGCTACACCTTCCCGGCGTCGGATGCCGCAGCCGTGGTCTTCGACCTGGAAAACGGGGGCTGCTGGGACAAGGCCACGGAGACGCATCTCGCAAAGGAGGGCGACCGGACGGTGACGGGCTGGCGTCACTCGACGGGCTGGGCCAAGGACCAGCGGGTCTATTTCGCGTCGCGGAGTTCTCGAAACCCTTCGAAAAATTCGAAACCATCGGCGATAACTACGCCCGGGCTTCGTTCCGTACAACCGACGGGGAACAAGTGTCGCTGAAAGTCGCTTTATCGCCCGTAAGCGTGGAGGGCGCTCGGGAAAACCTCGCGGCGGAGCTTCCGGGGTGGGATTTCGAAGAAACGGCGAAGGCCGCCGACAAGGCGTGGAACGCCGAGTTGTCGAAGGTGAAGATCGAGACTGCGGACGAGCGGCCCGCAGGATTTTCTATACGGCCCTTTACCACACGATGATCGCTCCGTCGGAGTTCTGCGACGTGAACGGCGACTACTACGGTTCGGACCATGCGATCCACCGCAACGCCGATTTCACGAACTATACGACCTTCTCGCTGTGGGACACCTACCGGCGCCGCAATGCCGCTGATGACGGTGCTGCATCCGGAGCGGATGGCCGACATCGTGCAGACGATGCTGCATATTGCCGACGAGCAGGGCCGCCTGCCGGTGTGGCATCTGTGGGGCAACGAGACCGACTGCATGGTGGGCAACCCGGGCATTGTAGCGGTGGCGGACGCCATCGTGAAGGGCATCGGGGGCTTCGACCGCGAAAAGGCCTTCGAGGCGATCCGTAAGACGGCCATGAACCCCGATCGGGGCAACGGCCTGCGCATGAAGTACGGCTACATCCCGTGCGAGATGTTCAACGAGGCCGTAGCCTATGACATGGAGTACGCTTTGGCCGACGGTGCGGCGGCGCGTGCCGCCGAGACACTGGGCAAGGCGGAGGATGCGAAGTATTTCGAGGAGCGCAGCCATAGCTACCGCAACTATTTCGACCCTGCGACGCGCTTCATGCGGGGCCGGGATTCGCGGAAGGGCTGGAGGACGCCCTTCAATGCGTTCGCCTCGACGCACCGCGCCGACGACTACTGCGAGGGCAACGCCTGGCAGTACACCTGGCTGGCTCCGCACGATGTCAAGGGCCTCGAAGGGCTGTTCGGCTCGCGTGCGAAGATGATTGAAAAGCTGGATTCGCTCTTTACGGTAAGTTCGGTCATCGAAGGCGGCGAGACCTCGCCCGACATCTCGGGGCTGATCGGCCAGTACGCCCACGGCAACGAACCGAGCCACCATGTTTTGTACCTCTATACGATGCTGGGTCAGCCGTGGAAGACGGCCGACAAGGTGCGCGAGGTGCTCACGACGCTCTACCACGACCGGCCGGACGGATTATCGGGCAACGCGGTGCTTTTCCCGCGTAAATTCTATGAAGTGACCGCTTCGGGCGAAATCATGCACTACAGCCCCTACAACGGCGAGGTGCTCCCCGGCTACATGTATACCGACACCGGGTTCTGGGACACGTTCCGCAGCCTGTTCCCGCTGCTCAATCTGGTCTATCCTTCGGTGAACGCCGAAATCCAGCAGGGACTGGCCAACACGGCCCGCGAAAGCGGCTTCCTGCCCGAATGGGCCTCGCCGGGCCACCGCGGCTGCATGGTGGGCAACAACTCCGCATCGGTGGTGGCCGACGCGCTCCTCAAGGGCGTCACGCCCGAAAAGGAGTGGCAGACGCTCTACGAGGCCATGATGCACGCGCGCACGAACGTCCACCCCGGCGTCTCCTCGACCGGACGTCTGGGGCACGAGTATTACAACCGGCTGGGATACATTCCCTACGACGTGAAGATCAACGAGAATGTCGCCCGCACGCTCGAATACGCCTACGACGACTGGTGTATCGCGCAGGTGGCCCGCAAACTGGGTAAGACGGAGGATGCTGCGGCGCTTGAGGAGGCTTCGCGCAACTACCGCAACGTATTCGACAAGACGACCAAGCTGATGCGCGGCCGCAACGAGAACGGGGAGTTCCAGTCGCCGTTCAGCCCCTACAAGTGGGGCGACGCCTTCACCGAGGGTAACTCGTGGCACTACACGTGGTCGGTGTTCCACGATGTGCAGGGACTTGCCGAGCTGATGGGCGGCCGGGAAGGATTCGCCGAAATGCTCGACTCGGTGTTCGTCGTGCCGCCGATCTACGACGACAGCTATTACGGGACCCGCATTCACGAGATCACCGAGATGCAGGTGGCCGACATGGGCAACTACGCCCACGGCAACCAGCCTGCGCAGCATATGATCTACCTGTACAACTATGCGGGCCAGCCGTGGAAGGCGCAGTACTGGACGCGCGAGGTGATGGACCGCCTCTATTCGTCCAAGCCCGACGGCTACTGCGGCGACGAGGACAACGGCCAGACCTCGGCGTGGTATGTCTTTTCCGCTCTGGGGTTCTATTCCGTGTGTCCGGCCTCGGACCAGTACGTCATAGGGTCGCCCCTGTTCCGCAAGGCGACCGTGAAACTGGAGAACGGAAAGAAGATCGTGATCGAGGCTCCGGACAACGCTCCCGAAAACCGCTATATCGGCACCATGAAGCTCGACGGGAAGCGATACGACCGCAACTTTATCCGCTGGTCGGACCTCGTAAAAGGCGCGAAAATAGACTTCGTGATGCAGCCCGATCCGGCGTACAAACGGGGTGTCGGCCCGCAGGACGCGCCCTATTCGCTCAGCCGCGGAGAATGTCGATAATTTGTCAATAGAATCTGATTTTCGGTTTTGAAAATTGGCCGGAAAATACTACTTTTGTAGCGTTGTTTTTACAATTGTTAGGTTAATCCGGACATATCTCATGACCTCCACAGGCAAAATCGATCAACGCGAACGCAGGGCCAAGCCGCTGCATTCTAT
>VOFE01001419.1_pt1 | contig 13917 bp, 44 predicted proteins | sample 5384071 | NCBI WGS metagenome assembly VOFE01 (sample SAMN12384724, study PRJNA508395) | human gut metagenome | isolation source: healthy gut D | host: Homo sapiens
CAACGTGGCTCTGCACCGCGCCGGGAAAGTACCCCAGCACGACCTACAACAAGTTCGTGCTTCCCACCATCCGACGGGCTGCACCGGGCCTGCAAACCGCAGTGCCACCACTATGCTTCAGAAGCTCCTGAAGCTGAAGGCTGATGGCCTGTTCGGCGAGGCCACCGAAAACGCCCTGATGAGGGCGCAGGAGGCGCATGGCCTGACCGTGGACGGAATCTGCGGCCCTGCATCGTGGAAGGCGCTGTCTGGCGCTGATAAGTACCTGTGAGAGGAGATATGCTCTATGACGAATAGCAAAGTGTCCATCGCTACGCTGGCCCGCACGGCCGCTCTGGCGTTCGCTCTGGCAAATCAGGTTTCGAGCGCCGCTGGGAAGCCCCCTGCTGCCCATCGAAAGTTCGGAGGTCGAGCAGTTTGTGACCACTGGACTGACCATTGCCACCAGCGTCGCTGCGTGGTGGAAGAACAACAGCTTTACCGCCGCCGCCATCGAAGGCGACAAGCGGATGAACAGCCTGAAGAATCAGGTCCACTGAATGAAAGGAGTAACCGAGTATGAATGAGTTTACGAGAAGCCTGCTGTACATCGCCCTGCTGATCTGCATCCCCATCGTGACCGCCTGCATCAAGAAAGGCATTGCAGTTGCCGTTGATGCAATCAACGCCCAGACTCAGAACATCAAGGTGCGCGGCTCGTCCGGGAAATCGGCGATGCCGTTGCCAATGCCGTGGCCGCGATGAACCAGACCTACGTCAACGACCTCAAAGCCGCCGGGACGTTCAATGAGGCGGAACAGAAGGAAGCCCTGATGCGGGCCGTGTCTGCCGCCCTGAAAGCATGAGCGCCGACGCGCAGGACTACATCAAGAGCAACTTCGGCGATACGACCCAGTACCTCGAAAATCGTATTGAGGCCCAGATCGACGCCAACCACGTCGCCGCCAAGCAGGCCGTTGAAAAAAACCAGAATACGCTGAATCTGGGCTGAGTCAGCGCAAAGTCAGCGTAAAATGATAATCCCCCTGTACCATGACCCGTAAAAAGGCTGGTGCAGGGGATTTTTTTGTTTGCACGGAAATTCTGATGGAACAACGTCGCCAGAAAAATCAATTCTCAAAATAGCCAAATTTTGTTATGCACTTTTGACAAATCCTTCCCAGAGGGTTCCAGACGTTTCCCAATACACTTTACCCGTAACCAAAATGCAAATTCAGAGGTTTTCCAGAGGCTACCAGCGGCTTGGCATCAAATAGCCAGTGGATATAAAAAATATTTTGAAAAAATTAAAACAGATTGACTTACCAGTTGGGTAAGTTATAATGATACTAAGATAAATTACCAAAAGGTAAGTTATCTACAATTACCAGCATCCGGCTGGTAAGTTGGAAGCACGAGCAGGAGGTGTAGCAAAATGAAAGGCGAGTGCAAAGATGACCGCTTTGGAAGCCGGCCGCTTGATCGACTGGCTGAAAGCTCACGGTCACACGGACGAGGAAGCAACGCAGTGCATTAAATGCATTGCCGGAGTCCTCGACCCCGCAACCGGCGAGTCTAAGAAATAGTAAAGGCTAGGTTCCCCACACAGTTTGCGACCCTGTGGGAAACCTAGCCAGACGGAACGGGGATGGGACCTGCCCCATCTCGTTTCCATCTTATCAGGAGGGCAGGAGAAAGTCAAGAGGTTGAGAACTATGTATGATCTGCGCGAACACAAGGAACTGATTGGCCGGTTGGTTTCTGAGGCCAACCAGAACGACGAAAACTGGCGCTGGTCAGTCAAGTCTGTTGGCAAGACCAAAGCCCGCATCTTCTGGAGCTACCTCGAATACTGCGGCCAGCCTGAGCCGTATTTCGTGATCGAGCTGGAGGACACCGGCGACGGTTACTGATTCACGCACTGGACGAGAGGGACAGCTACATTGAGAGCGAGATCGTGGTTGACAACGATCTGCCGTTCCTGAACTGCCCGCTCGACAAGGCTATCGAGAAGATGGTGCGCCGCATCATCAACACCGCTCATGCCTGTTACTGAGAGCATTGCCCGCCGGTATGCAAAGGCCATCGGCTTTTGCGGTAGTCGGCGAGCTGACCCGCAAGCCAGAGTGGGGACGGCGTAGCCAGCGACCCAGAAATTGGGCTGTCTGGCTATTGCCGAGTCTGGTGGATGAGGGCGGCAACGCCTACTACGTTCACGGTAAGGAATGCGCCATCATCGACCCGGAAGGCATGGTCTATTGAACGCCGGTAAACCCCAGATGTACTCTGTAAATTTTTCGATAAATCTTCATTTTCGTTTGACACCAGTGGTGGGTAAGTTAGAATGAAGATACAGAAAACATACCAAAACGGTAAGATTATGGAGGAACAGAATATGAAGAACGAGTACATCGTAGCGATTGACTACAGAGCGAATTACAAGCCGCTGACCATTGATTACAAGATGCTGAAGGCGGAGAATCTGCTGGATGCCATGAACGAGGCCGAGCAGTACATGGACAAAGAAACGGTCTACCTTCTCAAGATCATGAAGCGCAGCGGGGCAGCTCTCACAAAGTCAAGGGCGTGGATGCACGAGAAGCCACCACACCGACGTTCTCACCAACCGGGGCAATGGCTGGCACAGCACCGATGTAGCTCACTGCGAGCAGCCTTGGATGAGCCAGATGTGGATGTACAGCAACGGTTTTGTTGACCTCTACTACTGCGAGGAAGTCCGACCCGCCTGTACGACATCCTGATGAAGTGAGGAGGTGCAAACGATGCGTTACCAGATTGTTTACTGCAAGCGGGGCTGGCCGCTCACCACCTGGGCCGACAACGCAGACAGAGCACGGAAACTGGCCGAACAGCTCCGCAAAGACTGGTTATTCCGTCGATGTGTGGCAACACACCAAAGACGGAGCAAAAAACCGACATTTAACCCGCCCGATGATGGCCTCTGGCGAAGGCCGAAACGCCCTGCTGGGCGTCGCGGGAGCCACCCGCTGATACATGATATTTTGGAGGTTTTAGCTATGGAAAACAAGAACATGACCGCTGCTCGTGAGTGGGAGAACGACCCGAACTGCTTCCTGCGGATGCTGAACAGCCCCGCACAGCAGCGGAGCCGCGCAGCCCGCCGCCAGAAGGATGCCGACCGGGAGCGTTTCAACAACGTGCTGAACGCCGTTGCCATCGGCGCAGCGACCTTTGCCGTCACCCTGCTCGTTATCTGCTTCGTTCTCTGATGGAGGTATCAGCTATGGATAACCAGAACATGACCTATCCCGAACTGCGGGACCTGTTCGTTGAACACAACAAGACCCAGCTTGCAAAGCCGGTGAGCGCCTGCATCGTATTTGCTGACAGCAACTGGCCTGACCGCCATTACCCGCTGTGCAGCCGCACCTATGAGGTCAGCAGCGACAACAAGGCTTTCCGGCCGAGCTGCTGCTCCACCAGCCTGTTCGGTTCCTGCTTGGATGGCACCGACCAGATGGTTCGCCTCGACTGGTACATGAAGGACTTCGGCAACAAGGGCGGCTGGGTCGTTGACCACTGCTACCTGAAGGAGAACAGCGATGAATCCGATGTATGATTGCTCCGGCTGGCTTTGACCGGTTCGGCGGAGTAACGGAGCCGCCTGATGATTACTATTTCTCGTACAGAGAGTCTGATGATTCCTGCAACGAACAAGTGGAGGAGGACTGTGACAATGAATAACTCGCGGCGCAAGCGTATCAGCAAGATCGCAGATGCCCTGAATGAGCTGAAGGGCCAGATTGATGAGCTTTACGAGGAGGAGCAGGAAGCCTTCGAGAACATCCCTGAGAGCTTGCAGGGGGACTGAGCGGGTATGAGGTTGCAGAAAATGCGGTCGATATGCTCGAATCTGCATCCTCCGGCCTCGAAGATGTCATCTCGTTCCTCGGAGACGCGGAGGGCTGATTTATGGGACGTGGCAATGTTTGTGTGACCGGTTCGTATGAGGGGTCTGTTCTACATCGACAACGATGACCTGCGGGTGTACCGCAAGGATGGCTGGGGAACAGACGATTGCGAAGATCGCCTCCAGCGTGATCTCGACTATGCCGACATCACGGGACCGGACTGGTATCTCGATGAAGTCGGAGCAGCTATGAGGAAGCCGACGTTCTGGAGTGCTTCCTGCAATGAAATGGAAGCTCTGCCCCAGCTTCCAGCCTGCGGCCAACTCGAACGTCTGGCCTCCGGCAATGAGCGTCGGGTCATCCTCGAAAACGAGCTGTTTTACATCTGCGTGGAGGATAACGAGTGGTCACTGGCCGTCGAGCTTGTCCAGAAAGACGGCTACTCCGACTGTCAGAGCGCATGGCTGGCCGGCCTTCAGAAACGGCGCTATCGGGAATACCTCGATAGCATGAAAAAGCCCTGCTGGCCCGCCTGCCCAGCATTGGCATTCGCACCGAGGCATGGACGAGCGGGACTATCACGAGAGGAGGCTGGTGTATGCTGAGTGACATGATTGATGATCTCGTCCGGGCCGACTGCCCGCAGAAAAGGAAGCAGCCTACCGACAGTTGAAAAGCTCGGCGTTGACCGCATTACTGCTGATGTCATCGCCGATGAGCGCCGAAAGGAGGCATACCTGTGAGCCGCCACATTCCCCTGAGGAGATGAATGAAGCTCAGATCAGGGAGCAGTTGGATGCCGGAATATCAGCACTGGGATGACCTGAAGAAGAACGGCTGTTCTGACCCTGCATGGCCGGATTGTGAATCTGAACCTTGTTCGAACCACATCATCTACTGGTATCGGCTCCTGCGGGAACGTACTGAAGCCAGACCGTGCAGCCTCGATGTTCGACGCTGGTATGGATTTGAGGAACGAGCGGTCGCTGCCGGAGCTGCCGGACAAGTACATGGTTCCGACCGGGAAGTACCGCGACCGGCTCAACAAGACGTGGACGGGCCTGATTTTTTGACCCGAAAAATTTGACGAATGGAGGACAATATGACGAACGAAAAATGTTTTGAGGTTCATGCCGAGCTGGTCGTCTGGCCGACCGGTCAGGATGTCGATGACATTATGGTTTCTGCACTGGAAGGTGGCATCTGTTACTGGTGCGACCGTGTGACGGTCGAGGGCCAGTATCTTGGCAAGTATGCCAGCGAGCAGATTTCGCGGTGGAACGCTGAAGGTTCATGTGACGGAACCGTTTGACGAGCAGGACACCGAGTGGTACGAGCTGGACATCGAAAAAGTTCATACAGGGATTCCGGCTCTGGCTGGAGAACGGCGGGACTGCTACGGAGCTGTGAGCGGCGACGGCAAGGTGGACTGCGGCGAGATTGACGCGGGATGCCGACGCGATAATCCGGTACGCCCTGTTCGGCGATTTGGTATTCGGCTGAGGGGAGGCAAAATGATGATGGCATGGTTGATCGTGGTAGATCAGTGGCTCGAAACGGCCACGGACATCCCTCTGCCGCTTTTGGGCACCGTCGGGGCGATGGCTGTTGTGGGCTTGGCGAGCTTCCTTTCTGGGGAGGCGTTGGTAATGAGAACATTGAGAGAGCGCGATGCGCCGCTTGAAGAATTGTGGAAGCAGTTCGGGATGTTCTTATGGACTTCTCCACCGAAACGATGGAGGCCCTGTTTCTGGATTTCCCGGTGAACCAGCCGCGTTGACATCTGGCGCTGGTTTGATGAACGGCACAGCAAGGGCATTGCCTACTTGATTTACAACGAGGATGCCCTAACGCGGCAAGCATCACGAGCCTGCCGCACTGCCAGAAGCTCTGCACTGAATGCTGTTCTGAAACCTGCGTGTTCAACCCGCAGGGCATCTGCATGGCCCTGTTCCTGACTGGGAAGAAGCCGGGCATCCATGATGATGGTCGCACTGATTACTGCCCGAAGCCGCTGGATGGCTGTGAGCTGGTTCGCTCCTACCCGAGCATGAGCCTGGAGCTATGAGGAGGGGACGTGCGGGAATATATCTCACAGTTCACCGATGAGGAGCTTATGGAAGCCTATGAGCTTGACCGCACGACGCTCAATGCGCTCGCCCCGCGTGCGCGGTCTTGATGCGGAAGTACATTGATAATGACGATAGCTGGACGTACCACCGCGATTATGCAATCTCGGAGGTCGTCAGCGAGTATAAGGAGGATAAAGACAATGGCTGAGAAAATGATGCCCTATGCGCTCGCGGATGACGCTGGCAGTGCTTGCAAACAAGCCGGATGATGCCCGCAAAGCATTTCTGCCGAGCTGCGTCACCGCGATGACCAAAGAGCTGATGGGCGTTGTAAGCCGGTATGACCTGATGGACTTCCGTTCATGGTTGCTGCCCTGCGGCCACCGCAACCTCGCTGGAGTCCCTGCTGGATGAGCATGGAAAGGGGATTGCCGATAACATCGTCGCCAACACCACCTGTATCACCATTGACGCTTCCCGAGCTGAAGCGTCAGGCAAAGGAGGAGTAAGGATATGGAAATCAAGCGCGGCGACATTTGGTATGTGAGCAAGGACAACTACACCGGCTGTGAGCAGGCGGCGGGACGCCTGGCAATCATCGTCTCCAACGAGAAGAACAACGCCTGTGCAGAGACGGTAGAGGTCGTATACCTAACCACCCAACCGAAGAAAGACCGCTGACGCACGTTCTCATCCGCAGCTCTGAACGTGAAAGCACTGCCCTCTCAGAGCAGATTACGACCGTATCGGTTGACCGCCTGCTGGGCTAAGGGCCACCTGACCCCGGCAGAGATGACCAACGTGGAGGTTGCAATGCTGATCTCGCTGGAGCTGGAAGTTGAAAGCCCATAGAGAAAATCGTGGAGGTCACGAAAGAAGTTCCATCGGGATGTCAAGGTGTCTACGCCAGCGTCAAATCTGAACATGGTGGGCGGAGCTGGCCGCAGCGAAAGCCAAGTGTGAAATGCTTCAGACCATGTACGAGAGTCTGCTGAATCGGGTTCTGGCTGGAAAGGCAGGCTGATGGTATGCGAGCATCTGATATGGTACGCGCGGCCCTTGCTGGAGCAGGGAAGACCCAGAAAGAGTTGGCCGAACACATGGGCTGGACCCCGCAGAACCTCAGCGGGCGGCTGAAGAACAACTCGCTCACCTTCGATGAGCTGTCAAAGGCTCTGCATTTTGCTGGTTATGAGGTTCCATGAGTGATGCCAACGGTGCGGGCCTCCCGGAGCTGGGCAACAGCACCAGCCCTGCTGTGGCGCAGACCGTAGACGGCGTTCGATATGACACCCGGAAGGCGGAATCGCTTTGCTCGAATAAAGGTCGTGATGTTCGAGGACTTCTATGTAGAGCCGTTCGAGGATGCCGCCGGGAACTACTTCACCGTCCTCTACCAGCTTTCTGGATGCCAGCATCATACCATCACCCCATAAGCGCCCGTGCCGCCAAGCAGTTCTTAGAGAGGTTCGGGAGCAGAGCATAACTGCTGGCTAAAAGTTCCTTCGGTATACGGTAAATTTTTTGTGAAATCTTCAGTATAAGTTTGACTTACCAGACCGGCAAGTTAGAATGAAGATACAGAAACAACTTACCAAAACACGGAGGATTTGAATGGCGAAAACCTACATCGTCACCTATTTCCGCCATAACCCGCAGCTCAAGAACGGAGGGTATATGTCCACCACCAAGATTGAGGCCGTGTCCATCGCCTCGGCTCGCAAGAAGGCTCGTGAGTTCTGCGAAGGCGCAGTGTACGGAAGCCGCGAGTTGCTGGATGTTCAGAAGGAGGTCAACGGCTGATGGCTCGCAAGGAAATGTACACCCTCAAGGTTGACGGCCGGGTGGTCTGGACCAGCAACCGGCTCCCGTACATGAAGAAGATCGCAAACGAAACGCTTGAGCTGGACAACGGCTTCTTCGCTGAGATTCTGCGCTACAACAAGACGTATTCGACCCGCTTCTACAACACGAAGTGGAGCCGCTGAAAGGAGGATGCCTTATGGCATTGTACGCCGTTACTATCAGACCGGTATTTCGCCCCTTGATGGCGCACCGCTCTGCACCATCGACCTTGTGACGCAGGTCGAGGCCACCGCGATTGCCAAGCAGCAGGAGCTGACCGATGCCGGTTTGGTTGCTTGGTACGAGCAGATTCAGTAAGGAGAAAGGCAGAATGGCAAAGATCATGTTGGTTATGACCCATGAGGAGGTCAATGAGAACATCGCGTACAACCTCATTTGCTTTACCCGCTATGGCGGCGCATGGGACACCGGTCGCCGCCGTAGAGCGTGGCTGGCAGACTTCACCGAGGAGGAGCGCCGTGCTGCCGGTCGGCTGTTCAAACAGGCGCGCAACTGGACGGTTGGCCGGGGCGTTCCATATACCGTGCAGATGAGCCGGAAGACGTTCCACCTGTGGCAGAAGCTCGGCGACTTCTGCGCGTCCATCTGAAAGGAGAGGTTCGAATGGAAGAACGGAAATGGATTCTTGGCGATGACTTGCACCTGCGATAACCTGCTGGACGGCATTACGTTTGATGACGTGATTCTCGCCGTCCACTGCAACTGCCGCGTCATCAGCAGGAGACCGTCACGAAGCAGTTCTTTGAAATCCTCGAACAGCGGCTCTTGGACATGAACGAATTGCTCAACCGCAACATTGACAAGATTGCAGAAGAAGCACGAAAGGGGAGAGAATGATATGAAAAAGATTATTAGTCCGTGTTTATGCAAGGTCTACACCAGCAGCGGCAATGAGGCGACTGCGCGGGCATTCTGCAAAATCCAATTTGAGAATGGCAGACTCAGCATCACCGGCGTTATCGGCCTCTGCGCAGCGGTGGCTACCGTGGCGCCGCTGGCCAGTGCGTTGATGAAATCCGCGAAGGCTGCCCCTGCGATGAATGGACGCGGGAAATGCTCGACAAGTTCTGCTCCATCTGGGACGAGTGGCATTTGAACGATATGCGGCCGTACTGCAAGCACCAAAAAAAGAACTTGGCTGGGACAAACTGGCTGTCACGCCTGTCACGCTGTACCACTACCGGTTGAACAGCAAAACCCTTCGGCGGCAGGAATCCATGAAGAAAAGCTCGTGGAAGATGCTCTGCGATGGCATGACCACAGCCCTGAACGATAACCAGATCGAAGTTGCTAAGTTGCCGTACAGTCTTACGCTTCCTCACGAAATCTCCGGCGATGCAGCTTTTGTATTACGAACCGCAGAAGCCTCTCTATCCCGGAATGGCTGGTGCGACCGAAACAAAGGCCCTCGGCTGGCTCCATCCTGAGGAACACCCTGATGGCATTCTCGGCAAGCCTTGCCCGGTCTGCGGCTACAAGTACGGCCACTCGTGGTTGACGGAAGAAGTTCCGCAGGATGTGATTGACTGGCTGTGCAGCCTGTCTGAGTCGCCCGTCGAACCGGCGTGGGTGTGATTATGAGTGGCTATGAGCAGCTTTCCATGTTCACCATGAACGTAGACCCGGTTACTGCCATCTGTTGCATGGATGGTTGCCGGCGCGGGCCAGTCCGGTGGAGCCGTGGATGGCGGCGCTCATCCCAGCCGGAGAATATGTGGTGCAGATTGCTGGGCATCCGCTGGTTCTGCGGCCCATGCCCGGCAGACAGGCCGACATCCAGCGTGGGCATGAATACTACCACTACATGATCGGCGGGCGGCTTTATGCCGGCACATCGTTGGGAGGGATTCTGGATGATGGACAAGATCGTGGTCACAGCGGCGGACATCGAAAAAGCTCCTTGCATGGCGGGATGAGCACAACGATCTGGTTCGTTCGATGCCGGTTCCCCTGCGAGAAGTGGAAATCCAGATTGTCGAGAGCGGCATCTCCATCAAGTGCTTCCGCTCTGACAAAGAAGCTGAAGCTCTACCTTGACAGTCCGACCCGGAAGCTCGGTCACGTTGCCTTCGCTCCACTGGGCAACGGCTTGTGGAAGAAGAAAGTGAGTACGCTCCTGCGGACTGCAACCCAGCCGAAACCGAACAGGGCGCTTTGACCGTGTATGGCTCCTTGATGGCGCTGATGGCGTATGGAACGGCAAAGCATCCGTGGTGGCGTGGCTACCACAACCTCGAAGGCTCCTGCTGAACGTAAAAGCTCCACAAAGCCGCATACGGCAAGCACCACATACATCATTCACTCGGCCGGAAAACAGCTTACAGTGGTTCCTAGAGGCCACCATGCAAGCCCGGCCTGTTCCTTTACCGTAAGAGGCCACTTCCGCCACTACAAAAGCGGCAAGACGATCTGGATTGCGGAGTACCGCAAGGGGACTGGCCGCAGCCGGGGGCAAGACCTACAAGATCGGAGGTGATCTGGATGACCGAGAAGTCCGAATGGCAGTTCCTCGTTGATTACGTCAAGGATGACACGACAGATTTCTACAACGATGCCTGCCAGAACCAGCTTGTGGCCTTGTGGACCTCGTACTGCCTGCATAACAGCCTCGATGTCGATACAGCGATGTACGATGCAGTTTTTGATGGATTTGTTCAACGCTCTCTCCGATGAACAGAAAGTCGAACTGCACTGCACCGGCTTCTCGGAGCTTGATAGTATGATGGCCCAGTGGCTTGTCTGAAAGGAGATAAAAATGAGCGACATACGGTTAGTTAATGGTGCCCATCGTCAACGGATGGAACGATGCGGCGAAGAAGAATCTGGAGGAGGCCAAAACCTTGATGGCCTCCGGGAACCATCTCGACTACAACGCGGGCGTTGTCAAGGAAAGCGTTGCGAACCTCGTTTCGGGTTTGCCGATGACCTGATGAAAGCTCCTGCTGTTGACCCGGAGAGCCGACGGCCTGTATCTCATTGGGTTTTGCAACGCAGTGTCGCGTATTGCGAAAGATGCCGCAAAGGGTACAGAATTACGAATGGAGGAGCGAACGTCTTGACGTTTAGCTATTGCCCGAACTGTGGTGCAAAGATGGAGGATAACAATGCCTGAAATCAAGATTTTGATGCCCTGCCTGAAGAAGAAATCCTCGCTCAGATGGCGGAGGAATGCGTGGAAGCGTCCAAGGCGGCTCTGAAGCTCCGCCGGGCGCGCAGCGGCGTGAATCCTACGCCGGTGTCCGAGAAGGATGCCTTCGAGAATCTGGTCGAAGAGTTGGCCGACATCTACCTTTGCGGCATCGTCTTCTTCGGCGGCGAGCTGGATGACAACGACCCCTGCAATATGTGTGATGCGGTCGGCGACCGGATGGTCGAAATTATGGAGCAGAAGCTCGCCCGCTGGAAGTACCGCTTGATGAAGAAGGAGGAAGTCGATGTCCCTGAAGAATAAAGCAGTCCTCATCAGCATTCGGCCTGAGTGGTGCGACCTCATTGTGCAGGGCAAGAAACCATTGAGGTGCGCAAGACCCGTCCGAAACTGGAAACGCCGTTCAAGGTGTACATCTACTGCACGAAAATTCCTGATTGGTTGCGAACTGTAAGCCATGAATGGCAACGGCTTGACAGAAAAGTTATCGGCGAGTTTATCTGTGATAAAGTTTTGGAGCTTGCGCCGCTGAACCGTTCGCCTGATGACATAGAACAGCAGGCCTGCATGGACAGGGATGCCATTGTCCGCTACCTGAGATGCAAAAGGCTGGGCATGGCATATCTCAGACCTGAAGATTTATGACCAGCCCAAGTCCTTGTCCGGCTTTTCTAGGCATGACTTTCGTGGCATGAACGGAACCGATGTCTGTGGGAATGAGAGTCGCGAGCATTATCAGCCGTCTGAAGCTATATGCTCCCGCCGACCTGCGCAATCAATGGCTGCTGTTTGAGCAAGCCGCCCCAGAGCTGGTGCTACGTTGCTGAGGCAGAGGAGGATGACGCCTTATGAGTAAGAAACGGTATCTTGAAGCTGAGATGCTGAAAGAGTTCCTGCGCATGGGCATGAAGGTAGGCCATATCCACACATTACGGGATGTGGAGAACTATATCGACACCCAGCCAGAAGCTACCCCGCAGGAAGTGGCCGGTCAATGCTGGAGAAATTCCAAGTATGACCCGCCAACAGAAGCGGATGCTGACAGACTCGGAAGAATCATTGTTTGGGGGCCGCGGTCAAGCACGTTGACATCACATATTGGGAGAATGCAATTTTTCACCCTGTGGACGTTCCGTTCTGGATGCCGTTGCCTGTAGCGCCGGAGGAAAAAGCAGAATGACACGTAAAGAAATGCTTGACCTCAGCATTGCAAGTGATGGATTTCGTAATGCGGTCAGAAGAGCGCTGTTTGAATGCTCCAAATTTCCGCCCTGCACTGAGCGAATGATCGTTGAGGGAAGACTGGCTGAAGCGCTGTATTTTTCAGAGCGGATGATGGAAAAAACGTACAAAAGACCTTGAAACGGAGGAAAAACTAATGTGGGCTGAAATGTCTGATGCAGCCAAGTGGCTGGCTGTTGGAGCTGCGATTGTCGCAGCCATTATCGTAACCGGGCAAACGTACCCGTTGTGGTTCTTTCTGATTCCGATGATCTGTTGATGAGGAGGTGCTGACCGTGGAACTGAAGAACAGCGAGCATTACAACGACCTGACGCCGTATGAAGCACACAAGAACATCCGCAAGGAGGAACAGCTTGAAGCTGCCCGGATGCGCACCATCAGCGCATTGGTCAGCGCATTGAAGCAGGTAGCCGATCTCGCCGGGTTCGAGATCGTGGGCCGGGTTGTTCTTATGGACAAGGATTCCGGGAGGATTTTCAGATGAGTACCCCAAAGTGCGAGATGTGCGGACGGGACATACCGAACGCCAAGAACCGCCAGAAGTTCTGCCCTGACTGCGTAAAGAAACGTCAGGCCGCGCAATCCCACAAGTCTTATCTCAAGCACCGCGAGTATTATCTGGAACGCAGCCTTGCTCAAGCTGAACGTCGGAAGCAGGAAGCGCTGGAGGAAAGGATGCTGGAGGAACTTTTGCTCGCAAAAGACCGGAACCGAAGTACAGCATCACTCAGGTGGTCGAAAAGGCAAAAGACCTCGGCATCAGTTACGGCTGGTGTTCGTATCTGCTTTCGGTCGGAAAAGTCTGTATGGAATGAAAGGAGAGCGCTTATATGACGCTGATTACGAAGTCCGAAGAATTGATGGCCGTTTCTGTCCGGCAGGGCGTAGAGCTTGCCGCCATTGAGGCCAAAAGTGCTGCTTGGCTATCTGGAGGGGCATGACTACAGCCTGATGATGGATGATAAGTTCCATCTCGTCCTGCACGACAATCAGACGGCGAGAATGCCGACAACGATCAGCCGTACACCATCCGCGACTGCATCGACTTCTGTCAGGAGATGAACAGTGAGCTTCTTCTGGAGGAAGCGGGAAAAGAAGGCGGCGACCGGACTACTTCAGCGAGCTTCAGAAGGACGAGCTGATTCTGGGTCTGATGATGGGACGCGCTAAGGCAGTGCTTCCGCCCCGGACCAGCACCTACGATGTGGTCATCATCGAATACCTGAAGAAGGTCGTACCCGTCGAAGCCGCAAGTTGGGAAGAAGCCAAGATGCTTGTCAACGAGGCGTGGGACAACGGAACCTACGTCTTGACCGCAGATGACTTTGCCGGAGTGAACTTTACGCTCGGCAGCTGATACCGTCAAAAAAGCGGTTGCATTATCGGCAAGCATCTGCTAAAATAGAAATACGCGGTGCTATGCCGAACAAAAAAAGGCCCCACACGGGGCTTTTTTGCTGCACAGATACAAACAATCTTTGGATGCAATGATAGCGTTTCTGACGAAACCAGAGGCACTCCTGCGTTTTGAAAAATGCTCGCGTTTTCGCTACTTTCCATACTGGCATCCTGACTCCCGTCAGTATGGGGGATGCGATGCTGATCTTGTAACTCATTATAGCGCTTCGCCGCTGTAATATCCCGACTCTGTATCCGCAGCGAGAGCATACGCCCCCTGCGGCAGGATGCACGGCTGTTTTCCGTGCGCAGAAAGGA
>VOFE01001823.1_pt1 | contig 13853 bp, 10 predicted proteins | sample 5384071 | NCBI WGS metagenome assembly VOFE01 (sample SAMN12384724, study PRJNA508395) | human gut metagenome | isolation source: healthy gut D | host: Homo sapiens
CAAAGTGCGAGGACGCAAAAAGTCGTTGATTGCTCTCGTGGATGCCATGGAAAAACAGATCGGCAGCTGGCGTGACAAGAATGACATCATTTTCATCAGCCACGGCGACTGCATCGAGGATGCACAGTATTACGGCATCCATCATAATATTTTCGGTTGCCATGAATGGAATCTCTGCCATAAAGTGCTTGTAAATTACCTTCGGATATACCACAAGACCATCCACAACATTTAAGCACAGATCCAGGATACCATCGATCGCAAGGAATCCTTCCGGAACGGACAGACGCTTGTTGGCAGAATCATCAAGTGTACGTTCAAACCACTGTGTTGCAGAAGTAATGGCCGGATTTAACGCATCTATCATCACATAGCGGGACAGGGATGCGATACGCTCACTCCGCATCGGATTGCGCTTGTATGCCATCGCAGAGGATCCGATCTGGTTCTTCTCAAACGGCTCTTCCACTTCTTTTAAGTGCTGCAGCAGACGGATATCATTTGACATCTTATGCGCACTTGCTGCAATGCCTGCTAAAACATTTAAAACACGGGTATCCACTTTACGGGAATAGGTCTGTCCGGATACCGGATAGCATTCCTTAAATCCCATTTTCTCTGCGATCATCGGATCAATCTTATCGATGGTCTCCTGATCTCCGTCAAACAGTTCCAGGAAACTTGCCTGCGTACCGGTCGTTCCCTTGGATCCAAGCAGCTTTAAAGTGCTCATCACATATTCCAGATCCTCGAGATCCATCAAAAACTCCTGTGTCCAGAGTGTGGCGCGCTTGCCAACCGTTGTCGGCTGTGCCGGCTGGAAATGCGTAAATGCAAGCGTCGGCTGATCCTTATATTTTTCTGCAAAATTGGACAGCTCCGCAATCACGCTGACCAGTTTTTTATGTACGAGCTTTAATGCCTCATTCATAATGATGATGTCTGTATTATCTCCGACATAGCAGGAAGTCGCTCCAAGATGGATGATGCCTGCGGCCTTCGGGCACTGCTGTCCAAACGCGTATACATGGCTCATAACATCATGGCGCACCAGTTTTTCACGTGCAACTGCTACATCATAATTAATATCATTGACATGCTCTTTCATCTCGTCAATCTGTTCCTGCGTGATGACCGGCTTTCCGTTCTCGGAAAGTCCCAGCTCCATCTCTGTCTGGGCAAGTGCAATCCACAGCTTTCTCCATGTGGAAAACTTCATATCCTGGGAAAAAATGTACTGCATCTCCTTGCTGGCATAACGCTCTGAAAGAGGACTTGTATATCTGTCTGTGCTCATGTTCTTCTCCTTTTATTTGAATACATTGGTAACAACTTATCGGCTCATCTTGCGCTCAAGATCAATCTCTTTGTCATAATACTCTCCGCGAATGTCCTGTTTCGGCGGTTCCATCGGGTATTTGCCCGTAAAACAGCCGGTACAGATCGGAAGTCCTTCCGCCATTTCTTTCAGACGGTCGATTCCGAGATAACCAAGGGAATCTGCTCCGATAATCTGGCAGATCTCGTCAATCGTACGGTTGTAGGCAATCAACTGCTCACGCGCCGGAATATCGGTTCCGAAATAACAAGGCCATAAAAATGGCGGAGAACTGATGCGTACATGCACCTCGGTTGCTCCTGCATCCCTTAACATGCGCACAATACGATCCGATGTCGTACCTCTTACAATCGAATCATCGATCATAATGACACGTTTCCCTGCCACTGCCTCACGCAGCACATTCAGCTTCACCTGTACGCTGGATTCCCTGCTGCTCTGCTTCGGCTTGATAAACGTACGTCCCACATAGCCGTTTTTGACAAAGGCTGTACCATACGGAATCCCGGATGCCAGAGAATAGCCAAGTGCTGCAGCATTTCCGGACTCCGGCACACCTGTCACCAGATCTGCCTCTACCGGGGAATCCTGTGCCAGAAACTTTCCGGCCTTGATCCGGCTTGCATATACGCTCACGCCGTCGATATGACTGTCCGGTCTTGCAAAATATATGTACTCGAAAATACAGCGTGCTTCCTTTTCTTTCGGAAGTGCCATGGTCATATCGGACTCAATTCCTTTTTCCGGAGAAATGGTCACAACTTCTCCCGGCAGCACATCACGCACAAATGTTGCACCAATGGTGTCAAGTGCACAGGTTTCCGATGTGATAATATAAGAATTGTCACGCTTTCCGATGCAAAGCGGCTTAAAGCCGTATGGGTCACGCGCCCCGATCAATTTACGCGGACTTGTCACAACCAGTGCGTAAGCTCCCTTAAGACGCTGGCACGCACGGCGCACAGCTTCTTCTGCTGACTGGGAATTCAACCGTTCCCTCGCAATATAGTAGGCAATCACCTCAGAATCAATGGTGGTCTGGAAAATTGCTCCCTGTATATTCCAGCTCCTTACGAAGCTGCGGTGCATTGATCAGATTGCCATTGTGGGCAAGTGCCAATGTACCTTTGACATAATTTAACACGAGTGGCTGGGCATTTTCGCGGGTAGAAGAACCGGCCGTTGAGTAACGTACATGTCCGACTCCGATGTCCCCCTTCATCTGCTCAAGATTTTCCGGTGCGAACACTTCATTTACAAGTCCCATTCCCTTGTAGGAAAGGACCTTGCCCTTAGGGACCGCTGGTATCGCTGACTGCAATACCGCAGCTCTCCTGTCCGCGGTGCTGCAATGCAAACAGTCCGTAATATATTGTGGATGCCACATCTCCGCCGTCAAAATCGTACATTCCGAAGACGCCACACTCCTCATGAAGTGTATCCGCATCATAACTGTTATTCTGAATGATTGTGATCTCCTATATCTATCTTGTAAAAGGCTTACCTGTCAGAAGCTCATATGCTTCTTTGTACTTATCAACGGTCTTTGTAACAACTTCTTCCGGAAGAAGGAAATCATTGTCCGGATTTGCCTTGAGCCAGTCTCTGACATACTGCTTGTCGAAAGAAGGCTGTCCCTGTCCCGGCTTGTACCCTTCCAGTGGCCAGAATCTGGAGCTGTCCGGTGTAAGCATCTCATCACCCAGAACCACATTGCCGTTCTCATCCAGACCGAACTCAAACTTGGTATCTGCAATGATAATTCCTTTGGAAAGTGCATACTCTGCACATTTCTTGTAGAGAGCGATGGTGCAATCCTTGATCTGTGTTGCGTAATCAAGTCCTTTTCCAGGATAAATTTTCTCCAACACATCTACAGACTGCTCGAATGTCGGAGCGATATCAGCTAAGCATCCACCCTCACGAAGCTTTACGCTGTCGTCGTAATTTACAAGGATAAATGGAACCGGGTTGGTTGTATGTGCCGTATGAGGTGCCTTTGTCTTGTAATCAATCATCTGCTCTGCATTTCCGTGGTCTGCACAGATAAAGAGAACGCCGTCTACTTCCTTGATTGCTTCTACCGCAGTTCCTACACACTGGTCAACTGTCTCAACAGCCTTTACAGCAGCAGGGATCACACCAGTATGTCCTACCATGTCTGGGTTTGCAAAATTGATGATAATCACATCATACTTACCGGAACGGATGGCTGCATTCAGCTTCTCAGATACTTCCGGTGCACTCATCTCTGGCTGCAGATCGTAAGTTGCAACAGCTGGAGACTTTACAAGTACTCTGTCCTCATCCTTGTTTGGCTCTTCAACACCACCGTTGAAGAAGAATGTAACATGTGCATATTTCTCTGTCTCAGCGGTACGAAGCTGCTTCAAACCATTTGCAGCAAGATACTCTCCAAGTGTATTCTTGATCTCCTGCTTCTTGAAAGCGATGATCTTGTTCGGGATAGACTCATCGTAATCCTTGAAGCATACATATGTTAGTGGCAGCTTTCCACCTTTCCGCTCAAATCCTGTAAACTCATCTGCACAGAATGCTCTTGTGATCTCACGTGCACGGTCTGGACGGAAGTTAAAGAAGATAACGGAATCGTTTGCCTTTACGGTTGCAACCGGCTTTCCATCTGCCTCGATAACAGTAGGAAGAACAAACTCATCTGTCTTATCATTTGCATAAGAATCTGCAACTGCCTGTACTGGATCTGCAGCCTTTACGCCCTCGCCATATACCATAGCTGCATAAGCTTTCTCTACACGATCCCAGTTGTTATCACGATCCATTGCATAGTAACGACCGGAAATACTTGCGACCTTACCGACTCCGATCTCCTGCATCTTATCAACGAGCGCTGCAACATAATCCTTACCAGATGCCGGAGGTGTATCTCTACCATCTAAGAATGGATGTACATATACGCGATCAAAGCCCTGCTTCTTGCAAAGCTCTAAGATACCATACAGATGTGTATTGTGGCTGTGTACACCGCCATCGGAAAGAAGTCCCCACAGATGAAGGTCGGAATTGTTCTTCTTGCAGTTCTCAATCGCCTCAAGCATTGCTTCGTTCTCGAAGAAATCGCCATCCTCGATTGCCTTTGTGACCGATGTCAGATCCTGATAAATAATTCTTCCGGCGCCAATATTCATATGACCAAGTCTGCCAGATAATGATAAAATGCTTTGATCTGTTTTTTTTCTGTCAGAATCGAAGTCGTAAGCGAATCCTGTATGCACGGAATCATCCGCAATTTCAGACTGCCGGAATCATCAATCTGAATCTGTGCAATCGTTGTGTAAAGTTTTCCGGTAGAAAACCAGAAATTTCCCACGCTGTATGCCACCGGCACATTTTTTATAAACTCAACGCCCTGCAGACGGTGCGGATGTCCACCAATCACGGCGTCTGCACCAGCTTTTACACAAAGGTCTGCAATCTCTGTCTGATCCTTCCCATAATGGATCTTTCCTTCTGTTCCCCAGTGAACATACGCGATCACATAATCACTGTTCTTCTTCGCACGCTTCAGTTCTTTCTTCCATACCTCTTCCTGCTGGGTCTTTAATACTCCCGGTTTCTCCTTCTGGGCTTTCTGTGTAAAATGATAAAACCTTTCGATTTCCGTTGCAGATACAATCGCAATCTTTCGTCCACCTGTGACCACATAACGCACAGCGCTTGCCTCTGTCAGATTTCTGCCACCACCACTGTACGGAATTCCCGCTGCATGCAATGCATCCAGCGTATCTAAAAATCCCTGCTCACCATAATCAAACACATGATTATTTGCCACAGAGACCATATCTATTCCCAGTGTGCGCAGGAATCCGGCATCTTTGGGATCTGCCCGAAAACAGTATGCTTTGCCAACCTGCCGCTGTCCCCGTGTTGTATAAGCAAACTCATTGTTTGCCATCGTAAAATCTGCCGAAATCAGTTCCTTTTTTGCTTCATCGGAAAAATAATCCGCCATATGATTCTTTGCCGTCTTCCCCGTACACCAATTCTCATCCAGACAGATATCCCCGACAAAATCCAGACGGATGCATGCCGGATCGGATGCTTCTTTCCAGATCACATCCTCATACGAATATGACATATACTGTTGCTGCCTGCAATACATAAGCCACAGAACATGCATGCTGTTTCCGGTAAACCGATACCACAGATCCGGGTCCTGATTTCCGTTTTCCAGCTGTGTATACAGACTCTGCAGCACACCGCTCCCATACTTCGTTTCAATCCATCCCATAAAGGCTTCATCCACCGGATATTTCTGAAAAAAAACTTTCCGGAGGCAGTCCTTAAAATCTGGTTTTCCAGATCCTGTACTTCCGGCTCGGTTTCCTGTGATTTCTCCGTGACCTGGGAGGTTTTTTCCTCATATTCAGTTTGTACTTCCTTAGTCTCTTTCAGCGGCTGTGTATTTTGGATGATGCCATGTGTCAAAGCAAAAATAAACAACAAGAGAACGACACATTCCAGACATTTTTTTCTTCATGTGTAAAATTTCAAAGGCTATTCACCTGAAATTCAGATGAATAGCCCTATAACCATACAATATCAGATTCTAGTAGTTTACAATCTTACCGAAATCAGCCTTCAGAGATGCGCCGCCAACCAGACCGCCATCGATATCCGGCTGTGCGAACAGTTCTGCCGCATTTCCTGCATTGACAGATCCGCCGTACTGGATACGAACAGAATCAGCAGTAGCCTGATCATAGATTTCAGCTACACATGCACGGATTGCGCCACAGACTTCCTGTGCCTGATCGGATGTAGCAGTCTTGCCGGTTCCGATTGCCCAGATCGGCTCATAAGCGATTACCATGTTTGCAACGTCTGCTGCTGCAACGCCTGCAAGATCAGATTTGATCTGAAGACGGATCCAGTCAAGAGTAACGCCCATCTCTCTCTGCTCTAATGTCTCTCCGCAGCAGAGGATTGGAGTAAGTCCTGCCTCGATTGCCTTCTTAACCTTCTTATTTAAGAGAACATCATCCTCTTTGAAGTAGTCACGTCTCTCGGAATGACCGATGATAACATACTTCACGCCTGCGTCTACCAGCATCTCCGGAGAGATCTCTCCTGTGTAAGCACCTTTCTCCTCGTAGTACATATTCTCTGCACCGACTGCGACGTTGGTGCCTTTGACTGCCTCTACAACCGGTACGATATCGATTGCCGGAACACAGTATACAACCTCAACATTATCACTTACTACAAGCGGCTTTAACTCTTCTACTAACTTTACTGCCTGGCTTGGAGTCATGTTCATCTTCCAGTTGCCGGCTACAATTTTCTTTCTTGCCATGATTTTTATTTCTCCTAATCTGTAAATAATTTAACTGTCTTTTATTTATCGTCTGCTGCTACAACGCCTGGAAGTTCCCTACCCTCTAAGAATTCAAGGGAAGCTCCACCACCGGTAGAAATATGGCTCATCTTATCAGCATAACCCATCTGGTTAACAGCTGCAGCGGAATCTCCACCACCGATGATTGTTGTTGCATCGGTCTCTGCAAGAGCCTTAGCTACTGCAAGTGTACCAGCTGCAAGTGTCGGGTTCTCGAATACACCCATCGGTCCGTTCCCTACAACAGTCTTAGCTGTCTTAACAGCATCTGCAAACATCTCTGCGGACTTAGGTCCGATATCGCATCCCTCACGGTCTGCCGGCATAGCTGTGATATCACATACTTCTGTCTCTACAGGTCCGTCGATTGGATCCGGGAAATCCTTGATGGTAACAGCATCTACAGGAAGAAGGATCTTCTTGCCCATCTTCTCAGCCTTAGCCATCATTTCCTTACAGTAATCAAGCTTCTCATCATCGCAGAGAGAAAGTCCGATCTCATATCCCTGAGCCTTGATGAATGTGTAAGCCATACCACCACCGATGATAAGGGTATCACACTTCTCAAGCAGGTTGTTGATAACGTTGAGTTTGTCTGCTACCTTAGCACCACCGAGGATTGCTACGAATGGACGTACCGGATTCTCAACAGCATTTCCTAAGAAGGCGATCTCCTTCTCCATCAGGTAACCAACAACATTCTGTCCACCCTTTGCAGTGATGAACTTTGTAACACCAGCTACAGAAGCGTGTGCTCTGTGGGAGGAACCGAATGCATCACATACATAGATGTCTGCAAGATCAGCAAGTTCCTTAGAGAACTGCTCACCGTTCTTTGTCTCTTCCTCGCCGCGGAAACGTGTATTCTGAAGTAATACAACATCTCCCTCTTTCATAGCCTCTACCGCCTTGGTAGCTGCCTCTCCGGTTACGTTGTAATCAGATACGAAGTTTACTTTCTGTCCGAGAAGCTCCTCAAGTCTCTTTGCAACCGGTGCTAAGGACTCGCCCTCGTTTGGTCCGTTCTTTACTTTTCCAAGATGGGAGCAGAGGATAACCTTGCCGCCATCGTTTAATAACTTCTTAATTGTAGGAAGAGCAGCTTTGATACGGGTATCATCTGTGATCTCGCCAGCTTTCAGTGGTACATTGAAGTCACATCTTACAAGGACTCTCTTGCCCTTTGCGTTGATATCATCAACTGTTTTCTTATTTAATGCCATGTTTTTATTCTCCGTTCTGCCTTTTGGCAATTTTAAACCCTAAGAAAAGGAAATGACTTTCCAGCCGGTTGTTTCATACTCCGCAGCTGCATGAAACAGCGGAACCCTTTCCTTTTCTTCTTATTTGTCATAATGAAAAAAGGTCGGCCCTACAGGCCGGAACCCTTTCACATAAACTAAGATAGATTATGCTAACTCAGAGAAGTACTTGATGGTACGTACCATCTGAGATGTGTAGGAGTTCTCGTTGTCATACCATGAAACAACCTGAACCTCATACTGATCATCACCGATTGGATTTACCATGGTCTGAGTTGCATCGAACAGGGAACCGAATCTCATACCAACGATATCAGAAGATACGATCTCATCCTCGTTGTAACCGAAGGACTCGTTTGCTGCTGCCTTCATAGCTGCGTTGATGTCTTCCTTTGTAACGCCAGCTTTCTTAACAACTGCTGTAAGAATTGTAGTAGATCCTGTAGGGGTTGGTACACGCTGTGCAGATCCGATTAACTTTCCGTTCAGCTCTGGGATTACAAGACCGATAGCCTTTGCAGCACCTGTGCTGTTTGGAACGATATTAACTGCAGCTGCACGGGATCTTCTTAAATCACCCTTACGCTGTGGTCCATCAAGAGTCATCTGATCACCAGTGTAAGCATGGATGGTTACCATGATACCGGACTGGATCGGAGCGTATTTGTTAAGAGCATCTGCCATCGGTGCCAAGCAGTTTGTTGTACAGGAAGCTGCGGAAATGATGGTATCAGAAGCCTTTAATGTCTTGTGGTTGGTGTTGTATACGATAGTAGGAAGGTCATTTCCTGCTGGAGCAGAGATAACAACTTTTCTAGCGCCTGCGTTGATATGAGCCTGAGCCTTCTCCTTGGATGTGTAGAAACCGGAGCACTCTAATACAACGTCTACTTTTAACTCTCCCCATGGGCAGTTATTTGCATCTGGGAAAGCGTAGATCTTGATTTCCTTACCACATACTGTGATAGAATCATCGCTTGCAGAAACTTCATCTGCATGCTCGTACTTACCCTGTGAGCTATCATACTTTAACAGGTGTGCTAACATCTTCGGGCTTGTCAGATCGTTGATTGCTACTACTTCGTATCCTTCTGCTCCGAACATCTGTCTGATCCATTAAACTCACACAGAAAGGAAGATCTCTATGTTATGGGATACACATATGCACAGCCAATATTCCGGTGACAGCGACGCCCCGCAGGAGGACATGATCCGCGCTGCAATCAGGGCAAAGCTCCCCGGCATCTGTTTTACGGATCATCTGGACATCGACTATCCGGACAACCCGGAAGCGTTCCTGTTAGACCTGCCGAACTACACGTCATCCGTTTTCGCCATGCAGGAACAGTACCGGGATCAGATCAGCGTGCGCTACGGCATCGAGCTGGGGCTCCAGCCGCATCTGGCAGCGCTGCATGCCGATATTCTCTCGCAGTATGACTTCGACTTTGTCATCGGTTCCTCCCATGTGGTACACGGCTATGATCCGTATTTTCCGCCATTCTGGAAGACGCACACCGAGGAGGAAGGATACCGCGAATACTTTGAGTCCATCCTGGAAAACATCCGGGCATTTGATGACTTTGACGTCTACGGTCACATCGACTATGTCGTGCGCTACGGTCCGACGCGCAACGAGAATTATACCTACGCCAGATACAGCGACGTGATCGACGAGATTCTAAGACTTCTGATTGAAAAAGGGAAAGGCATCGAGATCAATACCGGCGGCTTCAAATACGGACTGGGACATCCGAACCCCTGCGAGGAGATCCTCGCGCGCTACCGTGAGCTTGGCGGTGAGATCATCACGGTCGGCGCGGACGCCCATGCCCCGGAACATGTCGGCTTTGCCTTTGAGAAAGTGCCTCAGATTTTAAAGGACGCCGGTTTTATTTACTACACGGTCTTCCGGAAACGCAAGCCGGAATTCATAAAAATTGAGGACTGACCGCCGCATCCGGCGCTCCAGTCCTCATTCTCACTGACATTTTATACGTTGATGTCCTGTTTTTATTTACGCATCTCTTCTGCGGCGCGCTCTATGTAAAAATCAAGCAGTTCATAGATCCAGTCTTTCAGATTGGAAAACACAAATCCCGTACGCCCGGCGCGCTCTGTATTGATGCTGTAGCCGGGCGTCCCATTATATGGCGCCGGATCGCCGGTCTCATCAAGAAACGCCTCTTTTCCGGTGCGTCTGTACACGTAAGTCAGGATCTCCCGCGGCGAGATGGTCCCGCGGCTCGCTCCGTTGACGGCACCCTGGATCTCATCCCCGCCGAGATGCGCCAGAAGGCGCCCCGCATCGTCCACGCTGATAAAGCTCATCTGTGCGTCCATATTATCAATATACATCGGTTTCTGCCGCACCACATGTTCCACATAAAAGTACAGCCGGTCCGTGTAGTCATCCCTGCCGATGACGTAGGGGAATCTCACAAAAGCCGCATTTTTCATCGGATACTGCTGCACGAGCGCACATTCCGCACTTTTCTTCAATACGTCATACGATCCGCTGTAATCCGTATACCAGACCAGTCTGTCATGTTCCGGCTCATAGTCCGTCTCCACGGTCTGAAAATGCAGATCATACACGGATGCCGAGGACACCATCACATACCTTCTGCAGGGCACCGCCTCCAGCACGGTGCGCACATCCCCCGCACAGTAAGCCAGATCGTCGTAGAAAACGTCATAATATTTATGGGCAAACACCTGCTCTATCTGCCGGACATCCGTCCGGTCGACGATCAGACGTCTGACTCTGTCTCCAAAATCATCCGGCGTCCGGCCGCGTGTTGCGATCGTCACCTCATGTCCCCGGTGCAAAAGTTCCCACACCAGATGTTTTCCGAAAAATCCCGTTCCGCCCAGCACTAAAATATTCATACGTTTCTCCATCTTTCTTCTTCCCGTTTTCCGTTCCCTTTCGCACTATTATACTCATTTTGCGTTGTTTTATCAACAATCCCCCAAGAACCGAACGGCAAAAGACCCCGCAGAAAGGTTTTTCTCCTCGCTGCAGGGTCTCTTTTACTTCCCGTTATTTTTTCTTTTACTTAAAATATTCCACGCCGGACTCAAACAGTCTCAAATCCTGCTCACCGTAAATATTCATCGCCACACTCCGGTCACGACGCTCCGAATGTGCCATCTTGCCGAGCACTCTTCCGTCCGGGCTTGTGATTCCCTCGATTGCCATGTAGGAGCCGTTGACATTCCACTCCTCATCCATGGTCGGAACACCCGCCTCGTTGACATACTGTGTTGCCACCTGACCGTTTGCAAACAGCTTCTCCAGCCATTCCTTCGGAGCGACAAAACGTCCCTCGCCGTGGGAAGCCGGATTGCAATATACCTCGCCGGTCTTTGCCTGTGCCAGCCACGGGGACTTGTTCGTCACAACCTTCGTGTATACCATCTTGCTGATATGACGGCCGATCGTGTTGTAGGTTAATGTCGGTGAATCTGCGGTCTGCGGACGGATCTCTCCGTACGGTACCAGCCCCAGCTTAATCAGTGCCTGGAAACCGTTGCAGATACCGAGCGCCAGTCCGTCGCGCTCGTTCAAAAGCTTCATGACCGCCTCTGTCATCTTCGCATTGCGGAACGCGGTCGCAAAGAACTTCGCGGAGCCCTCCGGCTCATCTCCCGCGGAGAATCCGCCCGGGAACATGATAATCTGTGCCTGATCGATCGCCTTTGTGAACTCCTCAACCGAATCGCGGATGTCCTCTGCATTCAGGTTCTTGAATACCTTTACGATCGTGTCCGCACCTGCGCGCTCAAATGCTCTCGCACTGTCGTACTCGCAGTTCGTTCCCGGAAATACCGGTATAAACACGGTCGGTTTTGCCACCTTGTGTTTGCAGACATAGATACTGTCTGCCTGATAGATGCCGGTGTCAAGTTCGTCCTTATTATCTGTCACGCGGGTCGGGAATACTTTCTCCAGCGTGCCGCTCCATGCTGCGATCGCCTCGTCGAGTGCAAGCTTCATGCCGCCGTAGCAGAAGCTCTGTTCCTCATTTACCCAGCCGACAAGCTCCTCATTTCCGGAAAGTCCCGCTGCCTTTAATGTCTCCCTGACAATACCAACCTTCTCCACTGGAACCTCCGCCACGATATTACCAAATCCCGGTGCAAACAGTGTCTCTTCCGACACTTCCTTCTCAATCGTCATACCAAGCTTATTGCCAAATGCCATCTTGCTGACTGCCGCCGCAAGTCCTTTTCCATCCAGCGCATAGGCGGATACGACCGCACCCTTTCCGATCAGCTCATGCAGCACCGCATAGAGCTTCATTACCTGCGCATAGACCGGAAGATCATAAGAATCCCTCTCGATGGAGAAAAGTACCAGCTGATTTCCCACTGCCTTAAGCTCCGGCGTGATGATGTCGCCCTCTTTTGCCACATCCACGGCAAAGGATACCAGTGTCGGCGGTACGTCGATCTCGTTGAAGCTTCCGGACATGGAATCCTTTCCTCCGATGGACGGCAGTCCGAAGCCGATCTGTGCATTGTACGCGCCAAGCAGAGCAGCAAACGGCTGACTCCAGCGCTTCGGCTCCTCGCTCATCCTGCGGAAATACTCCTGGAAGGTAAAGCGCACCTTGCTGTAATCGCCGCCTGCAGACACGATTCTCGACAGAGACTCAAGCACTGCATACACCGCACCGTGATACGGGCTCCAGGAAGACAGATACGGATCGAAGCCGTATGCCATCATCGTGACTGCATCGGATTTGCCGGTCATCACCGGAATCTTTGCCACCATGGACTGTGTCTCGGTCAGCTGATATTTCCCACCGAACGGCATGTATACGCTTCCCGCTCCGATGGAACCGTCGAACATCTCCACCAGTCCCTTCTGAGAACACACATTCAAGTCGGCAAGTTCTGCGAGCCATGCTTTCTTCATATCGCCTGCTGCTAACGCCTCGGAAACCGCCGGTGTATCGATCTTATTCAGATAATTTTCCTTCGGGTCCGGCATATCCACTGCCACATTGGTCTCCATGATGTGCACCGTTGGTATCCAGGAATGCACGGGATAAGTTTACGACTTCCTTTCCTCTCCACGTGAGTACCAGTCTCGGCTCCTCGGTCACAACCGCAACCTCGACAGCTTCCAGATTCTCCTCCTTCGCAAATGCAAGGAACTTCTGTACATCCTCCGGTGCCACTACGGCCGCCATACGTTCCTGGGACTCTGAGATTGCAAGTTCGGTTCCATCAAGTCCCGCATATTTCTTCGGCACCTTATCCAGCTGCACGCGCAGTCCGTCTGCCAGCTCTCCGATGGCAACCGATACACCGCCTGCACCGAAGTCATTACACTTCTTGATGATATGCGCCACTTCCTCGCGGCGGAATAATCTCTGGATCTTGCGCTCTGTCGGCGGGTTACCCTTCTGCACCTCTGCACCGCAGACTGCGGTGGACTCTGTGTTATGTGCCTTGGAAGAACCTGTCGCACCACCGATGCCGTCACGACCGGTACGGCCGCCAAGCAGAATGATGATGTCTCCCGGATCGGAGGTCAGTCTCTGCACCGCACGTCTCGGAGCCGCACCGAGCACTGCACCGATCTCCATGCGCTTCGCCACATAATTCGGATGGTATACCTCCTTGACATAACCGGTTGCCAGACCGATCTGGTTACCATAAGAACTGTAACCGTGTGCCGCCTCGCGCACCAGCTTCTTCTGCGGAAGCTTGCCCGGGATCGTGTCTTTCACGGAAACCGTCGGATCTGCCGCACCGGTCACACGCATTGCCTGATAGACATAGGTACGTCCGGAAAGCGGGTCACGGATCGCACCGCCCAGACAGGTTGCAGCACCACCGAACGGCTCAATCTCTGTCG
>VOFE01000991.1_pt1 | contig 13830 bp, 20 predicted proteins | sample 5384071 | NCBI WGS metagenome assembly VOFE01 (sample SAMN12384724, study PRJNA508395) | human gut metagenome | isolation source: healthy gut D | host: Homo sapiens
CGGTGCAATGAGCAGTGGAGTAGTGACGAACTATAATACGCAGACTACCCGCCGTGTAGAATGGATTATCGGATAGATTATGGAGAAGATTACAATAAGGTTCAGCAGATAGTTCGTGATATTTTGACGTCTGATAAGCGGATTCTGAGTGAACCTGCTCCGTTTATAGCTCTTCATGCGCTAGATGCCAGCAGTGTGAATGTGGTGGTACGTGTATGGGTAAATAGCGGAGATTATTGGGGTGTTTATTTCGATACCAATAAAGCTATTTATGAAACCTTCAATGAAAAAGGTATCAACTTCCCTTTCCCACAGCTTACTGTGCATCAGGGAAATTGATTTCTATGCTATATATGCTAAAACGAGAGAGTTTCACTTGGGTGAGGCTCTCTCGTTTTATATGACAGCTTGTCTGGTGTGATTGAATAAACTCTCTTTTATTTTATACCGAAATCTTCAGCTAGTTCATATCTATCTTCTTTGATTCCCAGTACATGATTAATTTTTCTCCTTTTCTCGAGATCTTTAAAGTAGCTTTCTACGACCTGATAGAGATCAAAATTACTGGTTGATCCTGCGGCAAGATCAAGTGATTCCACCATTTTTTCTACTGCCTGGTGGATTTTTCCTGCGTCTATCAGATGCAGTTCGTTGCTGTGTATTAAATATTTTTCCATAACTGCAATGTTTTTAATGTTATATAGGTATAACATCTTGCAGTCATGGAAAGTTCAAATTGAATGTTTCCAGACCTTGCAGCAGGATAAAAGCATTGAAAGGCGAGATCGTAGCTCCTGTATCACGCAGAATGACAGCCCGGATACGAGTGACGAAAGCTGTCGGACCCGCCACATCGGCAAAGACCGCCCCATGATAACTTGGGTCCGGTTTGCCCAAGGTCGGGAACTTATCGGCATTTGCTTTCCAATCGAAATTGCCACTGTCCACAATCACTCCTCCCAAGCTCGATCCATGTCCGCCGATAAATTTGGTGGCGGAATGAACAACAATATCGGCCCCGTGCTCGATCGGACGGATCAGGTACGGTGTACCGAACGTATTATCCACTATCAACGGAATATTATGACGATGGGCCACCTCCGCCACAGCATCGATATTGGTAACATCAGAATTAGGATTACCGAACGTTTCGACATACACCGCTTTCGTATTCTCCCGGATAGCAGCCTCCAACGCCTGCAAGTCATTGACATTTACAATCGTGTGGGTAATGCCCTGAGTCGCTAACGTATGCGTAATCAGATTGAAGGAACCGCCATAGAGATTGTCGGCAGCCACAATATGATCACTCACTCCAAGTGATATTCTCGCAAGGCATACGTCACGGCCGCCGCACCGGAAGCCACCGCCAGACCAGCCACTCCCCCTTCGAGAGCGGCAACACGCGCTTCGAAAACTCCCTGGGTCGAATTGGTCAGGCGGCCATAAATATTCCCGGCATCACGAAGGCCGAAACGGTCTGCCGCATGTTGTGAATCATGAAATACATAAGATGTTGTCTGATAAATAGGGACGGCACGAGCATCTGTTGCGGGATCTGCTTGTTCTTGCCCTACATGAACTTGTAATGTCTCGAAATGTAATTTCTTTGTTACCATAGTCGTATGCTTTTTAAGTTTAATGTTCTCTCTTTATTTTCTTGCAAAGTTATGGATGTAGATATATCGAACAATATATATCTGAAATATAGAAAATAATACTATTTTTGTGCCATTATATGGAATAATACGATTGTGCTATTCTTTAAAATCACCTTGTTAGAAGAATATTTTTCTTATGGATACTTTTGATAAACTGGATAGAGTCGATTTGCAAATACTTCGTACTTTGCAAGAGAATGCCCGATTGACGACAAAAGAGTTGGCTGCGCGGGTAAGTCTTTCTTCAACTCCTGTTTTCGAACGACTCAAACGTCTTGAAAGCGGAGGATATATAAAGAAGTATATAGCTGTATTGGATGCGGAGAAACTGAATCAGGGATTTGTAGTCTTTTGCAGTGTCAAACTAAGGCGGCTAAACAGGGATATTGCGGCTGAGTTTACCCGGATCATACAGGATATTCCCGAGGTGACCGAATGCTATAATATATCGGGCAGCTATGATTACTTGCTGAAGATTCATGCTCCCAATATGAAATATTACCAAGAGTTCATCCTTAATATACTGGGGACTATCGATAGCTTGGGTTCACTGGAAAGCACATTTGTGATGGCGGAAGTGAAGCATCGGTATGGAATCCATATTTAGTTGAAGGGCTTATCTCTGTATAGGCTTCCATCCTTATCCTTGTATGTTGCGTTCTGGTAAGACGAACCAGCATATCACTATAATCAAGAATAATCTTCTTTGATTGTTGCGATAAGTTTGTAGCCAGAATGCCGCTGCCTATAATACCGGGATTGTATAATACCGTATCTTGTCTGATAGATTTCATTATTAGCTCTACACAAGTATACTCTTTGATTCCTGCATCTTTTAGCCGGGGCATAATGTATGAATTCAGATAGCTTTTATCGTTTAGAGTCATGAAGCCATACCATAATAAGCACTTCATTCCCAATCGGGTAGCTTCTATTAATAGATCCAGATAAGTTAGTCGGATGTTCCTTTCTTGTCAATCTCATAAGGGTCGATATGAACGAAAGTGTCTTTACGCAGCGAAGGCAGTAGGGCTATGACTCCTTCAAGGGAATCGGTGTGATACAGGTGGACAGAAGGAAGTAGATCTGCTCGTTCCGCAAACAGTGCTACATTATCCAGAGCACTCTTTTCGAGATCAAAGAATATAAATCTTTGTGCCTTCCTTCCTGCTATTTTCATGGCTAAAGCCGGAGAGCCTAAATAGCAGCCTCCTGCATTTCTGTATATTCAGTGAAAGTAAGTGGAGTCTTTTAAATCTTGATTGTCGCCTTCTGCCACTTTTTCTAAGAAATGATAAATGCCATATTGCTGTTCCGGAGTTTGTTTCATCGGATAAATAGCACAGGCAGAATTTGTTTCTACATAGATTGATGAACTCTCTCTGCGAAGAACTTCGCAAAAGTACCAGATGTTTCAGTACATCGGGTTGTTTGCCAAAATGAATATAAGTTGCCATATCTTTTGCCAATTTACTGTTTACGGTGGCAATATTAGGGCATATACGACAAGAAAACATTGACCAAAGTCAAGACTTTTATTTAAATAGCTGTTTTCTCCGTATTCTGCTCAATGTTTCAGAGGTGATTCCCAAAAACTGGGCTATTTCTTTCAGGGATAGATGTTTTTGCAAATCAGGACATCGCTTCATCAGAGTCTGATAACGCTGTTCGGGAGTATCGCAGTAAAAACCTAATAAACGCTGGTATATTTCTGCAAACATATTTTCTGCTATTTGTCTTCCCAGACGTTGAGTATCCATGTCTGTTTCCCAAAACTGGTTAAGTCTGTCTGAAGTGAGGAGATAAACTTCGCAGGCTGTAGATGCTTGTATGTTGACTGTAGAATTTGTCTTGCTCATCAAAGAAGGGTAATCGCAGACAAAGTCGTCTTTGAAACTATAGCCGACAATCCATTCATTGGCGTTTCCATCGATGTGTGACAGGCGGAAGATGCCGGATGAAACGAATCCTATCTGACTGTTCTTTTCATTCTGCCGGATCAGATAGTCGTTTTTTTTTAGCTTCTTGCAGATACCTTCTTCCAGAAATATCTTTTCCAGTTTTCCTGTATCTATTGTTGTATTATCTTTTACGTTGAATGGATTCATATATAATACTGTTAGCATATTTAGCAAATATACATGATAATTCTTAGAATGTCGTGCGGGATATGAAAATTATCCAGTACCTTTGTCAGGTGATATGAACCCTATTCTTTTAACGCAATGAAATGGCAACGTTGTAAATAGCTTCGCTTTATATGGACGATGAACAATGGTAAAGTCTGTTGTTCAGGTCTTTTGTGGCTAAACAGGTCATATGGTATTTTATTATTTTATATTAAAAACGATATAAAGAAGCAATTACAATGAATACAAATATATATCCGCGAACTAATGATCTTCAGACTATTTATCTGAATGCCGTTATCGATAATCCTGATATAAAGGTAGGTGACTACACTATATACAATGATTTTGTGAATGATCCTGTCCAGTTTGAGAAGAACAACGTATTATATCATTATTCTATCAATGGAGACCGGTTGATAATAGGAAAATTCTGTTCGATAGCTTGCGGGGCTAAGTTTCTGTTTAATAGTGCCAATCATACTTTACGCTCTTTATCGAATTATCCGTTTCCTATATTTTTTGAGGAATGGCAGTTGGACAAGAGAAATATCACTTCAGCCTGGGATAATAAAGGTGATATCGTGATTGGAAATGATGTCTGGATTGGCTATGAAGCTGTTATTATGGCAGGAGTGCATATTGGCGACGGAGCGATTATTGCGTCACGGGCAGTTGTCACTAAAGATGTTCCTCCTTATACAATAGTGGGCGGAACGCCTGCGAAGAAAATCCGGATGCGTTTTGATGAAGATACGATCGCACAGCTGCAGGAACTGAAATGGTGGGACTGGAATATTGATAAGATAGCTCAATATCTACCTCACATAATGAATGGAAATACGGAAGAACTTATGAAATAAATAATGTTGTTTGTATGGAATGTGAATCAGTGGTTGAATCTGATTCGCATTTCTATTATTTAGAATCATCTGTATTCCTCCTCTATTTTATTTCAGAGTCAATATATCTGTCACCTTTGTAAGATTAGCCTGTTTTTCTAGTAACTTTGTACCGGCTTTAGAAAAGAAATGTGGAATGATCAATAAATATGAAGAACGTCTGGGAACCGAGCGTATGTTGCCACTGGTTTTCAAGATGGCGCTTCCGGCAGTAGCAGCACAATTCGTCAATTTGCTTTATAGCATTGTCGACCGTATCTATATCGGACATATACCGGGAATTGGAACCGATGCGCTGGCCGGTGTAGGGGTGACTACTTCCCTTATTATACTGATTTCTTCCTTCTCGGCGATAGTCGGCGGTGGTGGTCGCTGGCTGCTATGGCACTTGGGCAGGGAGACCGTTCACGGGCTGGGAAAATACTGGGAAATGGCTTCGTTTTGCTGATATTATTTACTCTATTAACATCTTTCATCGCATATACTTTTATGGAGCCTATTCTCCTTTTTACAGGAGCTTCTGAAAACACATTGGAATATGCGGTTGATTATCTTTCCATTTATCTGCTGGGAACGATATTTGTTGAGATATCCACAGGTTTGAACAGCTTTATCAATGCACAAGGGCGTCCTGCTATCGCCATGTACTCAGTCTTAATAGGAGCTTTTACTGAATATCGCCCTTGATCCTATCTTCATCTTTTGGTTGGATATGGGGGTAAAAGGAGCGGCTTTGGCTACTGTATTTTCCCAAGCGTGCAGTGCGGCATGGGTATTGAGTTTTCTTTTCTCCCGACGTGCCTCTTTACCTTTGGAAAGGCGGTATATCAGACTGGACCGAAAGATTATACTTGCCATCTTTGCTTTAGGTGTATCTCCTTTTATTATGGCAAGCACAGAGAGCCTGGTCGGTTTTGTTCTGAATAGCAGTCTGAAAGGATTTGGAGATATTTATATCAGTGCTTTGACTGTTCTGCAAAGTGCGATGCAGTTTGCCAGCGTACCGCTCACTGGATTTGCGCAAGGTTTTGTACCGATTATAAGTTATAACTATGGGCATGGTGACAAGCAGCGTGTAAAAGATTGCTTCCGTATTGTGCTGATAACCATGTTCTCTTTCAACCTGTTATTAATGCTTTTCATGATTCTGTTTCCTTCAGTTATCGCGTCTGCATTCACCAGCGATGAAAGACTGATTGATACAGTTCGTTGGACGATGCCTGTATTTTTGGGTGGCATGACAATCTTTGGGTTACAACGTGCTTGTCAGAATATGTTTGTAGCGCTGGGACAGGCCAGAATTTCTATCTTTATTGCTTTATTGCGTAAGGTGATTTTGTTGATTCCGCTGGCATTGATATTACCGCATTTTATGGGAGTGACCGGAGTATATGCAGCTGAGGCTATATCCGACGCAACAGCTGCCATTTGTTGTACGTTGTTGTTCTTTTGGCAATTTCCTAAAATTCTGGGAAGGATTCAGGAAGGTTCTCTACGTACGGCTTAGAAATTATTTGATTAATCTCTTATGGGTGAGAATGGCACCAGAGTGCAACATGATCTCATTAATCAATATATCTATAAGATTGTGAAGTAGATAAATGAGACCTGATAACAAAAAAGACTTGGAACTTGTTCATTTTCGGTTAAGTTAGGTATAATTCCGCATTCGTGGGATGTAAAAAAGGATATTATCCAATAAATATGTAATCAGTTACGTATTTATTGGATAATATTTGTTTGTATAGTCGAAAGTATTTATATTTGCGTAATTAATTACGTATTTAATAACGCAAATAATAAAGACATGGACTTTTTAATCAGACGGGGAAATTAGCTATAGGCAGCCGACTGCGTATGCTGACTGATAAGATCACAGTAGATGCAAAGCTGCAATCTACAAAATGTTTGGAGTAGACTTGAAACCCAAGTGGTTTCCTGTATTTTTGTATTATCTCGTGGGAGGCGAAAACGATTACCTCTATTGCGAGAGAAATAGGTCACTCTCATCCTTCAGTGAGTAATATAATAAAAAGGAAATGGTGGCTAAAGGATTGGTAAAAGAATCAAAAGACAAGTCGGACGGGAGAAGAAATGTAGTAATGTTATCTGCCAAAGGGAAGAAGATGTCGGATTCTTTTGCTGAGCAATGTGTGGATGTGACGACCGCTATTGAAGAGATAACCCGGCAGACCCGGAATGATCTTTGGAAAGCTATTGAAGAATGGGAAGAACTATTGTCAGATAAATCTCTGCTGCAACGGGTAAAAGAGGCGAAAATGGTGAGAGAGAATCAGGATATCAGAATTGTACCTTATGAACCATGCTATCAGCCGGCCTTCCGAGCTCTTAATGAAGAATGGATAACTGCCTATTTCCGAATGGAAAAAGCCGACTATAAGGCCTTGGATCATCCGCAGGAATACATTTTGGATAAAGGCGGAACTATTCTGGTGGCTCTTTATAAGAATGAGCCGGTCGGTGTATGTGCTTTGTGTAAGATGGATCATCCGCTTTATGATTATGAGTTGGCCAAACTGGCTGTCAGCCCTAAGGTTCAGGGCAAAGGTATTGGAGTACTGCTTTGCGAAGCTGTCGTAAATAAAGCGAAGGAGCTTGGTGGTAAAAGAATCTTTATAGAGAGCAATACGCGTCTGAAACCGGCTATCCATATTTATCATAAGTTGGGCTTCAAGGAACTTCCCGAATATCACACGACTTATGAAAGAGGAGACATTCAAATGGAATTAATAATAGAAGAATGAAAAAGGCAGATAGCGAATTTATAAAGGGGCGTATTGCCCCTTGTGGTCTGCATTGTGGAAAATGCTTTGCTTTTGCAGACGGAGATATTTCTTATCATAGCAATGAACTTAAAAGGTCACTGGGCAACTTTGATGTATATGCACAGCGTTTTGTAGCTATGCTTGACGAACCTGTTTTTGCAAAGTATCCGGACTTTAAAGAGTTTCTGGATCATTTGTCCGTAGCGACTTGTCAAGGATGCAGGAAAGAAAAATGCAAGTTGTTCAAAACTTGTAATGTACGTGCATGCAGCGAAGAGAAACAAGTCGATTTTTGTTTCCAGTGCAGCCAGTTCCCCTGTGAAAATACAGGTTTCGACGAGCATTTATACAAAAGATTTGTAACCATCAACAGGCGAATGCAAGAGATTGGAGTGGAAAAGTATTACGAGGAGGTCAGAAATATACCCCGTTATTAGGTTGTCAATTCCTCCTCTTATTTCATTCCAGTTCTTGTGCATAAATATTGATGGCGCGCAGTGCCTTTGATATTTCAGTCGGGGTGATTCCCTGACATTCTATTCTCAACACTTTTTCCCAGTTCTCCATATCTACATTCCATTTGTAGATTTGAGGACATAGGGTGAAAAGAGTTGCGATATGTTTTATTTTTCTGGTATCAAAAATGTTGCAAGGGGGAATTATTTGTTTGGATAGGGCTTCTTGAAGGGGGCAATATGAGAAATTTATTTTGTGGGATATCGTGCTTTTCCTTAAGAAATCTATATATTTATTTTTCTGTTTGGCTTCCTTTTGATTAGTAGGAGTCGTTCCATATCATTGAATAGTTCTGTGTTTTTTAATTCAAACATGATCCATTTACCATCGTGAAAAGTGGTAGCTTCATCATATATCATCTGTACCTCGTTAGAAAACAGTTCTCGCTGCATTTCGAATTTGGCACGTTCATCTTTACCTAAGATAACCATAAATCCCAAAGTACGTTCTTTGGCATATAGTGCACAAAGAGTTTTACCGCCTTTACGGTATTTGTATTCATATGTCCACGCTTTGCCGCCACGATTCCAAAGTTGCTCCATTTCATAGCTTTGCTCAATGAGTTGGCAGAGCCGGTTCCATACATTATGAAGTTCTGTGCCTATCAGAGTCTCTATGTCTCTGGGAGTCGGTACTTGAAAAGTCTCTTTCATGTTATTACTGTTTTATATCAGATATGTAATGTGTCGCAAAGATCGGAAAATCTTTTAGTGAATCGTTGTCAGATATAGCTATCTTGTGCTGGGTAATCGATTATTTTATTTACATTTGTTTTTATAAATAAAAAGTGAGTGAAAAACATGAGAAAACAACTATTAGTGTCATTCCTTTGTTGCCTTCTTGCTTCGGCCACATCATTGGCTCAAAACTGGAAATCTTATGAAAAGATTGCGAAGGGAAAGACTTACGAAACATCCGATTACGTGACACTGTTGGATAGCACGTTGGTATCTGTCCAACCTACCGGGCAAGGCTCGTTTGCTGTGTGTAAAGTAATTAAGGTACAGACTCCGAAAGGAGCAGTGGACAACCGGGTGATTAAATACGATTATGACCCTTTGACCGCCTATGCCGAGTTTAAGCGTGTAACCGTCTATCGTGCCAATGGCAAGGTTGACGAGCTTGATGTAAAAGGAACCTGTGATTATGCTGCTCCTGCCCGGGCTATTTACTGGGGAGCGAGACAAATAATGCTCGAAGTCGGCACTTTGCAGCCCGGTGATGTCGTGGACTATGAGATAGCTAAGAAAGGGTTTACTTATGCGTTGCTTGGAGCCGGTGATGAAGACGAATCACGTTTTATTCCGCCTATGCGTGGGCAGTTTACTGATGATGTCTTCTACTCCTCATTGGAAAGACAAGTCTTTGTGGTTCAATAAGGTCAATGAGGATTATGGAAGCTTTGCTCCACTGCCCGAAGCGCAGAAGAAGGTGGATGAATTGGTAAAAGGTAAGAACACCGAAATGGAGAAGATAGCTGTACTGACTCATTGGGTAGCGGATAATATCCGTTATGCAGGTATCTCTATGGGAAAAGGAGAGGGCTATACGTTACATGATACTAAAATGAATTATACGGATCGTTGCGGCGTGTGTAAAGATATAGCAGGAACTTTGGTTTCTTTTCTGCGCATGGCGGGGTTCGAGGCCTATCCGGCCATGACGATGGCGGGCAGTCGTGTCGAAAGTATTCCTGCGGATCATTTCAATCATTGTGTAGCTGTGGTGAAACTTGCTGATGGAACTTATATGCCGTTAGACCCCACATGGGTTCCTTTCTGCCGTGAGTTGTGGAGTAGTGCCGAGCAACAGCAGAACTATTTACCCGGAGTTCCCGAAGGTTCCGATCTCTGTCTGACGCCGGTTTCCGCACCGGAAAACCACTATGTCCGCATCAAAGCCGACAACCGCTTGGACGCTAATGGTACTTTGCGTGGTACATTTACCATTCAAGCCGAGGGACAGAGTGACAGCAATATACGCAGCATCTTTACAAGAGGTTTTCAGAGCCAGTGGCGTGCGACTATGGAAAGACAATTGCTGGCTGTTTCTCCTAAAGCCAGATTGCTGAGTGTAGATTACGGAAGGAATCCTAAAGACTATCAAGCAGCTCCTATCCAAATCACTTTCCGCTACGAGATTCCGGACTATGCATGCAAGGTGAGAAGGAAATGTTGTTCAAGCCTTTGGTAATGAATAATCTTTATAATCAGGTACGCTCTTATCTACGGATTGATACAGAAATGAAGGAACGGAAGTATGGTTTTAAAGACGCCTGCTCCCGTTTGGTGGAATTGGATGAAACCATTCAATTGCCATCAGGCTATAGGCTGATAAATGGGCCAAAGGAGGATACCATGCAGGGAACGGGAGCCGATTTTGAAGGCTCGCTTGGTGCAGAAAGGGAACAAAGTGCTGCTTCACAACAGGCTGGCTTTGAAGAAACGTGTCTATGAGGCTTCCGATTGGGAAAGTTTCCGCAATGCTGTTAAGCCCACAAGGCGTATGGTGAATATTTAGTGATTAAAAGGAAATGCGTGTGCAAAAAGGAGCTGACATTACTTACCCATACGGCAATGAATCGTCTGTATGGCGAGAGTTTTATTGTTTACAATCCGGAGTATCAGGAATTGAAGATACACGAATCGTATACTCGTCAGAAAGATGGCAATATTGTGAAGACGCCCGAAAACGCGCTTGTTGAGGTGCTTCCTTCCGCAGCGGCAGATGCTCCGGCTTATAACAGTTTGAAAGAGATGGTAATTGTCCATACGGGGCTGGAGTTGGGAGCTACTATTTATCTGGATTACTCTGTTGTTACTCGTCCGGGATATTTGCCCGAACTGGATGTGTGTGAGCAGGTGGAAGAGCTTTCCCCAATCAGGGAATATGTATTTTCACTGTCAGTGCCCGAAAGCAAACCTTTGCATTATGAATGGTTGAATGGGAAAATTGCTCCGGTGGTAAAAACTGCGGGTGGTGTAAAGACTGTGACCTGGGCGTTGAAGAATGTGCAACCACGTCCTTATGCTTGCTGTATCTTTGCCCGCAGGCAATATACAGGCAGTTGTGGCTTCAACTTATGCTTCAAAAGCTGATGCGTTGAAAGTGATAAAACAACAATTAGAAAATAATGGAAAAGATGTTTCCGAATTAGCACAGAAGTTGACTGCCGGTGCACAAACTACAGAACAAAAAAAGGATTTACTCACTGTTTATGTAGAAGGGTTAGGAAATTGCAGTCTGACATTATCACAAACCGGATACCGTTTGCGACCGGCTTTTGAGGTGATTCGTTCCGCATACGGAACTGAAGCGGAGAAAGCAGCTCTGTTGGCTGCCTTGCAGCAGGCGATAGGTATTCGTGCGGAGCTAAAAGCGGCTTTTCCTAAAACTGAAGATAAAGATGCAGCCGGGCTTGCTGCTCTTAGTGGATTGTTTGTGACCAATAATGGGGTTGCTGATATACAAGATTTTATTTCAGTTGTTGATCTGAATGCTCAACCGGTAGCTTTGAAGAAGGTTACTCATGTTATTTCACGGACTGATACATTACGGGTGAGTGATAAAACCGGAAAGATGCTGGCTGGTGGTTATCGGAAAATTGATTTGCCACAGGCTCGCGGTGGGTGGGCAAGTTACGATGGACGTCGACGGCTCTGAATACCACTCGTCCTGTTAATTTGCTTTTGCGGTATTTGCCTGATGAAACTTACACCTATATCGTAAAAATCGATGAAGGAATGAAATCAACGGTTATACCAACTAATAAAAGATGGAAAATCCTGTCGGTAGCATGGAAGTTGCAGTGAAAAAGGCGGTGGATAAAATAGAGATCATCCGTACTTTGAAACTGAAAAAGCAATTGATAACTCCGGCTGACTATCCGGCATATTATTGCTTGATGGCGGAATGGATGGACATCAATGGCAATAGCCTGTTATTTCAAACTATAAAGTAAATCTGATAATTAGATCGTTCTGATTGTTATGCTATCCAAAACTTGTCGAAGGACTTTTCTTTTCTGATTAGAGGAGAAGAGCTCCTTCGATTTACCCGGTAAAGTAAATTATTCATTAAAGAAGTTTTATCGGAATGCAAATATCGACAATGTGCTTGTTCTCCGGATGAATCTAGTGCCTTAATTCTGTAACAATCTCACTTATCCGCATCTCGTTATGTAATAATCGATCTTCTACTAATTTTAGTTTATAATTTAAAATATCGACCTGGGTAATTTGCCGAAATGCCAAAATGCCTGCTGATAACTTTGGTCTTGATTTTATCAGGTTGGTAGATATTAGTTTGGATATATTGCAGAATATCCAATGCCTTTTCTTCTGAGTATTCGTCTACCTGTCTCGGCAAAAACATGGCAATGTTGCGTGCGACTACAATAATTATCGTATTAATCAACTGAATGATACTTATATGGAAAGATATAGTATAAATGGGTGTTTATTCATTAATTCATGCTTGCGATGATAGTATATTTTCCATGTAACCTTTATCTTTGCACTGAATTAGAACAAACAGTCAATTAAAAAATATGAAAACAGCAATATTAGCATTAGGAGTTTTGTGCATGATGGGAGGTTGTTCATCAAAGGCAACAAGTTCAAAAGGTGTCGTTAGTGATGCAACCATGAATACGGTAACGATTGTTACTGATAAGAATGATACCCTTTCGTTCAGTACGATAGATGCAAGTAAAGATGAAGTCAACGGTTTGCTTCTGAATGATACGCTGGAAGTGTTCTATACCGGAAAATATACACCGGGAATGCCGGCTTCTAAATTAGTTCAGTATCCGCAATCTCCGATTGTGGGAGGTGATCGGGATGAACATGGCTGTATCGGTTCTGCCGGATATGTATGGTGTGAAGTGCAACAAGACTGTATCCGCTTGTTTGAGAAAGGAATCCGCACGGAAGCGGTTGATTGCAATGACGCTTCTGCTTTCATTGTTTTTAGCCCTGATTCTACACGAGTAGAGCTTTTCTTTTCTAATGATCAGCCCAATGAAATTCTGGAAAGACGTGGCCTGCCTTCAGGATGGAATGTGGAAGATGATGATACAAAGAATGTACGGTTCGTAGATGGCGTGGACGATCAGCCAGAGAAATAGGTTGATTTATAGCCAAAAATCAGAAATAAAATGATTGGCAGTAAATAATCGTTTTTATAAATGCCTGATTTGCATGGCCGCTCCTTCCTCTAATAACGAGAATCCATGTTTCTCGTAGAAAACAATATTTTTCTTTTCATCCGGCATGATGTTGAGGTAGAGGTAATCTCTGTATTTCTCCTTTACAATATCTAGGAGCTTTCCGGCAATACCATTCCCCTGATAATCGGGGGTGTACTAATAAATAATGGAGAAATGCAACCATTTCTCCATCATCCAGTGCACGGATGAGGCCAACTAATTGGGTTCCATCCCATGCGGTTACTACTAATGACGAAGATTTTAATGCTTTAATTAGCCGTTCGGGATATTTCCCCGATAACCATTTTACAGACAAGAATAGTTCTTCTACCTCTTGTTCTGTGAAGTCTTTTGTCTCTTTGTATACTATATTCATAAGTTGTTTAATTTATTCTCTGAATTCTGCCGGTAAATATCCTGTCTGTCGTTTGAAGAATTTTACGAAATAAGATGGATCTTCAAATCCCAGATAGAAAGCGATTTCTTTGATCTTTAGACTGGAATGAAGCAGTTGACGTTTGGCTTCCAGTATCACTCGGTCATTGATAATCTTCAATGGTGTACTATGAGAACTTTCATAAACACAGTTAGTCAGAGTTTTAGTCGATACGTTTAGATAATTGGCAT
>VOFE01000593.1_pt1 | contig 13827 bp, 16 predicted proteins | sample 5384071 | NCBI WGS metagenome assembly VOFE01 (sample SAMN12384724, study PRJNA508395) | human gut metagenome | isolation source: healthy gut D | host: Homo sapiens
TCTCGCTCGGCGAGTCGCGCGAGGGCTTTCAGGTCATGGACAACCCCGGCGACGCCAAGTACGGCATGACGCGCGAGCAGATCACCCAGGCGTTCCTCAACCTCTCCGGCGGCGTGGGCATCCCGTATCGGCCGGAGGAATCGGAAAATGACATTGCCGTCATTGGTGAGGGCGTGCGCAAGGTGTACGAGGAGATCCTCGTCCCGGCCGGCATGGGCGATGTGGCCCTGTGCACGGAGCTCGGCCGCTTCATGCTCGCGCCGTATGGTCATCTCGTGACGCGCGCGATCCATGCCAAGCATATTTACAAGGAGTACATCGGCACGGACGCCTGCGCCTGCGACCTGATGCGCCCGGCCATGTACGGGTCTTATCACCACATCACGGTCATCAGGTCGGTGGGGCCGAACAGCCCCTCCGCCACGCCGGAGACCAGATGGTTGGCGCTGGCCCAGGTGATGGCCTGGGCGTAGTAGTCGGAGGGGGCCACGTCGGAGAAGCCGGAGGAGCCGGTGACCGCAGGCTTGCCCAGGGGGCGTTATACAGCATCAGCACGAAGTCGCCCCGGCGGATGGAGCGGTCCCGGCCGAACTCCGTGCTGGAGACGCCGCTGACGATGCCGTGCTCATAGCAGTATTCCACCGCCGGATAGGACCAGTGCTCCGGGGTCACGTCGTTGTGGACGTTCTCCAGTCCAACGGACACCTTGCTGGTGAGCCCGCCCGCGGTGGCGGTGATGGTCCCGCTGCTGCCCGTTCCGCCGGAGGTGAACACGCCGTCCGGCGTGATGCTGCCCACATCGCCCTCTACGCTCCAGGTCACTCCGCCGGAGCCGGGGCGCAGGGCCTCCCGGGACCAGTAGGAGCCGGAGGCGGTCAGCTGGACGCTCTCCCCAGCCTTCAGCGAGAGAGAGGTGAGGGGGGAGGTGCCGCCCGCCTTGGAGACGGTGAGGGAGGTCAGCGCATCCACCACATGGATCTGGGCGGAGCCCTTCAGGTCCATGTCCCGGGAGCGGATGGCGATCTCATCGGTCCCCGCCCGGTCCCCGGCGGTGTAGATGCTGCCGTTGAAGGAGCCCAGCCCGTTCTGGGAGGAGAACTCCGCGTCGGAGACGCGGCTGGATACCGTGGCGGCGCCGCTGTCCACGGCGGCCACGTCGCCCAGCGGCAGGGAGGAGCCGGTGAGCACGGTCAGACCGTCCTCCCGGAGGGCCAGGCGCTCCGGCTCCCGGTCCGTGGGAGCGTCGGTGACCAGCAGGATGAAGGTGGCGCAGGCCCGGAGAGAGCCGCCGGAGGGGGAATTGTCCACCGCCGGGGCACTGCTGCCCGGAAGCAGGACGCTGAGGGTGGTGGAGCCGCCGCCGTCCAGGTTCACCGCCCACTGGCAGCCCTGCTGGAGCAGCTCGTCGGCCAGGTCCTTCTGGGTCAGTCCGGCGGAGTAGCCGGACTGCCGGCCGTCCACCGCGTAGAACACCATGGTGCCGTCCTCCTTCACCCCCACCGCGGTGCGGGGGCCTGTCCGGTGGCGTAGTGCCAGGTGGAGCTGTCCGTCATTTTTCCGCCGGCGATCATAATATCGCCGCAGCCCCCCGCCCACTGGGCGTCGGAGATGGCGCGGTCGGAGCAGGAGGCGGACAGGGTGACCTTGTCCCCACCTGATAGCTGGCGAACAGCTCGGCAAAGCCGGACTCATAGGCGGCGGTGAGGATATAGTTGTCCTCCCCGATGGTGACGGCGTCCTGGGTCTCGAAGACCTCCGTGACCTCCAAAGTGAGCTCGCCGTTGACGGTGAGGGGGTGTCCCGGTCATCCTCCGCCACCTGGAAGCGGACCATCCGGCCCATACGGGGAGTCGGTGCGGGTGGAGACGGAGGAGAAGTCCTCGTTATAGAGGTAGAGCCCGCCGGAGGAATTCCGCCACTTGTTGAAGTGGGTGAGGGAGACCGAGCTGCCGTCCCGGCGGTTGGTCAGGGTGAGCTCCACCTGGGGAGAGGCGGACAGCTCCAGGCGGCCATCCACCACGGAGATGGCGTGGTTCCCCTCGGGGCTGGACTTGTATACCCCGTCTTCGATGGAGATGCCGTTGGGGATGCCGCTGCTCATGGTGAAAAAGTCGCTGTTGATGCCGCCCACCACATGGTAGCCCAGGCTCTCCGCGTAGCTGACCGCCTTGTTGATGGTGGCGGCGCCATAGATGGTGCCGGAGGACTGGACCATGATGGGGGTGATGTCGCTGTCCGGCTCCAGCTGGAAGGAGAAGCTCTCGATCCGACCGGAGGAGGGGTGCTCCGATATGGTGTTGATGTACGTCAGGCCGTCGGCCAGGGTGCGGGAGGTGCTCAGCCGCGTCGTGCCGGCGGAGGCGAAGGCGGATGGGACGAGCAGCGCCGCGGTCAGCACCAGGGCGGCGGCGCGCTTGGACAGATCGTGCAGCTTGGGATACTTCATGTTGACGCTCCTTATTCGTCTGAAAATGAATATGTACAGGCGGCCCCGGTTGGGCCGGCGGAGAGTGCGGAAATGGAATGGACCCCATTATAGCAGGAACATTCCTCGATTTCAATGCGGATCGCCCGCCAAAAAACGGCAGGAGCGGAAACTTTAAAAAAATTTAAGAAACAGGGGGAAAGTATGAACAGAACATGAATCCCGCCGGAATCTGCGGGAGAGCGGTTGAAAAAGAGGGAGGCTTGGTGTACAATAAAGCAATTCGCCCCCGGTCTCCGGGGGCGGTGGTATGGAGAGAGGAGAGGAGACATTGTCAGAAAGCAAGGATCGATCCACCAGGACCATCAGCGTGGTCATGGTCATCACGCTGCTGGGAAAGGTGCTGGGCCTGTTCCGGGACCACCTGATGGCGGTGCACTACGGGACCACCGGCATGGAGGCCAAGGCGTTTTATATCGCCAGCCGCATCCCGCGGGTATTTTTCGATGTGGTATTCGCCTCGGCCATCGCGGCCTGCTTTATCCCGGTGTTCAGCGAGTACCTTACCCGAAATGGGAAAAAAGAGGCCTTCCGCTTCGGAAGCAACTTCCTCTCAGTGATGGCCCTGCTCACCGCGGTCCTCACGGTGCTGGGCATCCTGTTCGCCCGGCCCCTGGTGACCCTGTTCGCGGACGGCTATGACCCGCAGACGGCGGAGCTGGCCGCCTCCCTCACCCGGGTGATGTTCCCCACGGTGCTGTTCACCGGGGTGGCCTTCTCCTTTGTGGGCATCCTCCAGGCCATGGACCGCTTCAATGTCCCGGCCCTCATCAGCACGGTGTCCAATTTGGTGATCATCGGCTACTTCTTTTTTCTGGATGAGCGGTTTGGCGTGTACGGGCTGGCGGCGGCCTATCTCCTGGGCTGGCTGCTCCAGGCGGTGGTCCAGGCGCCCTCGCTGCGCCGGCTGGACTTCCGGTACCGGCCGGACTTCTCCTTCCGCTCGGAGGGGATGCGGAAGGCCTTTGCCCTGATGGGGCCGGTGATGGTCTCCACCTGGGTGCAGCCCATCAACCTGACCATCAACACCAAGTTCGGCTCCCGCCTGTACGAGGGGGCGGGGGTGTCCGCCATGGAGTACTCCACCAACCTGTACCTGGTGATCGCCGGGGTGTTCATCCTGTCCATCACCAATGTGATCTTCCCCCGGCTGTCCCGCCTGACGGCGGAGCACCAGGAGGGGGCCTTCCGGGATACCCTCCGGCAGACCATTCATGGCAGCCTGTTCTTTGTCCTGCCCATGGCGGCGGGGCTGATGGTGCTGGCCCGGCCCATGGTGTCCTTCCTGTACGGGGGCGGGGAGTTTGACGAATTTTCTGTCTCCATCACCTCGGAGGCCCTGGTGTGGGTCTCTCTGGGGATGGTGGGCTATGGGCTTCAGAATATCCTCAGCCGGGCCTACTATTTCGCCCGGCAGGACGGGCGGACGCCCCTGGTGGCCGGGGGTGTGTCCATCCTGGCCAATATCCTCCTCTGCATGGTGCTGACAGAGCCTATGGGCGTGGCCGGACTGGCCATCGCCTCACGGTGTCCTCCACGCTGTACGCCGTGCTGCTGCTGGTCCCCATGGAGCTGCGGGGGGAGGGGATCCTCTCCGGCGGCTTTGGGGTGGACCTGGGGAAAATGGCTGGCCTCGCGCTGATGGCGGTGGGCGCCTGGGCGGTGGCCGGCCTGACAGAGGGCCTGCTGCCCGGCAAGGCGGGGAGCTGCTCACCCTGGGGGCTTCGGCGGCGGCTGGCGTGGCCACTTCCCGGCGGCGGTGCTGCTGAGATTGGACGAGGGGCAGCTGGCCCTGGGAGTTGTTGAAACGAATCTTGAAACGAGGTTGAGCTATGGAACAAATGCGAACGATCTGCAGGAACAGCAGCATACTGGGGCGGGTGCTCACCGCCATCTGTCTGTGGTTCGGCGGGCAGTGGAGGGGCAGCGGGCTCATTCAGTGGCCTCCATCCCCCCCCAGCTGGCGGCCGGCGGCGGCGGACCCAGTGTCTTTTTCCGACTGTGGGACCTGATCCGGGGGGCGGGCTGTGCGCCCTGTACCGCAGGCCCTGGGACTGGACGCCTGTTCGGGGCAGCATTTTTTTTGTGCCTGGCTGTGGGTGTTCTGCGGCGGTGGTGCTGGCCCCCATGCATCCCCACCATGGCGGTGCTGGGACTGGTGCTGGTCGCCTTTTCCCTGGCTGCTGAACCTGATGAAGGACCGGGCGGCCCCTGGCCTACTCCCCGGTCAACCGGTATATCCTGCTGCTGTACGCGGCCGGTGTATCTGGCGGGGACCTCCGTCACGCCCCGGCAGGCAGTCTGTTCCCCGGCCTACTGATGGTCTTTTTCATGGCCTTCGCCTTGGTGGTGGAGAACGCCGTGGACACCCGGCGGCAGCTGGAACCCTGCTGCTCCTGCATGGTGCTGGCGGGGGCGTGGTGGCTCTGTGGGCGTGGGCCAGTATGTGCTGGGGCCATCGGGGGATGCCGCCTGGGTGGACAGCGACATGTTCTCCTCGGTGTGTTCCGGGTGCCCTCCACCCTGGAGAACCCCAATATGCTGGGACAGTATCTGATCTGGCCATCCCCCTGGGCGGGGCGGGCCCTGCTGGCCGCCAAGGGGACCGGGAAGGCTGGTACTTCTGGCCTGCTGCGGCGTGATGTGCCTGTGCATGGTGCTCACCCTGTCCCGCGGGGGCGTGGCTGGGCCTGCTGTTTGCCGGCTTTGTCTTTTTGGTGCTCCTCCAACCCCCGGGTGCTGGTGCTGGCGCCGGTTGCTGCTGGGCTGGTGGCCCTGTACTTCATCCTGCCGGACGCGGTGATCAACCGCTTTGCCAGCATCGGGAATCTGGGGGACAGCTCCACCTCCTACCGGGTGTATATCTGGATGGGAACCCTGGCTATGCTGAAGGACTATTGGATGTGCGGCATCGGCCCGGGGGACGCGGCCTTCAATCTGGTGTATCCCAAGTACAGTTACAGCGGCATCGTGGCCCCCCACGCCCACAATCTGTTCCTTCAGATCGTGTGCGACGCGGGGGTGGTGGCCCTGGTGGTGTTCGTCCTGCTGCTGTTCCACTATTTCCGGGACCTGTGCGCCGCCTTCTGCCGGGAGAAGGACCCATTCAGCCGCCTGTATCAGACGGCGGCAGTCAGCGGGATCGCCGGCTTCCTGGTCCAGGCGATGACGGACTACTCCTTCTATAATTACCGCGTGCTGTTCCTGTTCTGGGCCTGGCTGGCCCTGGGGCCAGCTGGCCCGGCTGGCGGAACAGGAGGTGGAGGACCGGTGATACCGGTGCTGAACGTGATCAGCGACACCAACATCGGCGGCGCCGGACGGGTGATCCTCAACTATCTGCGGTATGCCGACAGCAGCCGGTTTGAGACCTGGGCGGCCGTCCCCAGAGGCAGCCTTCTGAAGGCTCCGCTGGAGGAGGCGGGCGCCCGGGTGCTGGAGGTGGACGGCATGGCGGACCGCTCCTATCACAAGGAGGACGTCAAGGCGCTGAAGGAGCTGATCCGCCGGGAGCGGCCCGATCTGGTCCACACCCACGGGGCCCTGTCGGGGCGTATCGCCGCCCGGCAGTGCGGCGTTCCGGTGGTGTACAGCCGCCACTCCGCCTTCCCGGTGCCCGCCAAGCTGCGGTATCCCCCCGGCCGGTGGGTCAACAAGTGGCTGAATGAGCACTACGCCGACCGGATCATTGCCGTCAGCCCGGCCACGGCGGAAAATCTGACGGATGGCGGGATCTCTCCGAAGAAGATCACCATTGTGATGAATGGGGTGGCTCCGGTGGTCCCGGTCCCCGAGGAGGAGCGGGCGCGGCTTCGGGCCTCCCTGGGCCTGGATGAGGACACCTTTACTCTGGGCATCCTGGCCCGCCTGGAGGAGTACAAGGGCCATGTGTACCTGGCCCAGGCCGCCCGCATCCTCAAAGAGCAGGGCCGGAAGTTCCGCATCCTGGCGGCGGGGACCGGCGCCTTTGAGGCGGAGCTGCAAAAGGTGGTGGTGGAAGAGGGCGTGGAGGATGTGATGTCCCTGCTGGGCTTCCGGTCCGACGTGGCCGCACTGCTGTCTATTCTTGATGTACAGCTCAATGTATCTTATGGTACTGAAGCCACCAGCATGGCCCTTTTGGAGGGGATGAGCCTGGGACTGCCCTCCATCGTCAGCGACTACGGCGGCAACCCCTGGCTGGTGAAGGACGGGGACAACGGCCTGATCTTCCCCAGTCGGGACAGCCGGGCCCTGGCCGCCTGCATCGCCCGGCTGATGGACCGCCCGGAGGAGCGGGTATGCATGGGAGAGCGGGCCCGGGAGGTGTTCCGGGAGCGGTTCACCGGAGAGATCTTTGCAAAAAATGTGGAGCAAGTTTACCTTGACATCCTGAAAGGAGTATCCCATGGAACAAAATAACCACAAATTTCGGCTGCGGCTGAATCTGTTCGACGCCATCATTCTGGTGGCGGTCCTGCTGGTAGGGGCCGCGGCGGCCTGGATCGGCCTGCGCTCCGGCGGAGAGACCACCCCCACCGCCGCCCCGGTACGCTATACCGTCATGTTTCAGAAGATGAGAGAGGGGGAAAGTGCCCTCATCCAGCCCGGCGACCAGCTGGAGGACGCGGTGAAAAATTATCAAATGGGCAACGTGGTCGCAGTGGGAGGCCAGGCCCGCGGAGGTCCAGGTCCTGGATCAGGAGCGGCAGGTCTATGTGAACGCGGTGCTGGAGGGCTATGAGGACGTATATGTCACGGTGGAGAGCACCTGCACCACCAGCGGCGACGGCGGCGCGCTGCTGCTGGGCGGCGGGTATGACTTCCGGGTGGGCCAGCTGGCCTATGTCCGGGGACCGGGCTACATGGGCAGCGGCCCTGTGACGGAGATCGAAAGGGGGGCTGAGCAGTGAAAATCATAGATCGGGACGGACGGCTGTTCGGCAAGATCAGCATTGTGGACGTGATCGTCCTTCTGGTGGTGGCGGCGATGGTGGCCGCCGTCTACACCAAGAACCCACAATGGCCCCAGACAGCACCAAGTGGGGGACCAGACGGTGGTCTATCAGATGGGCTGGAGAACCAGCCGGAGTATATGCTGGACGCCATCCAGGTGGGGGACCAGATGTTTGACAAGGAGCGCAGCACCGGCGGCTCCCTGGGCACCATCACAGACATCCAGGTCAGCGGCGGGACCATGAAGGCAAGTCTGAACGACGGAACGGTGGCCATGCTGCCCGCGGAGGGCTGCTTAACATCCTTCTGACTATCGAGGGGAGGCCCTGATCGAGGGAACGGCACGCGTGATGCTCAACCGCATTTACAGCCTGGGGGTCAACTCCAACCGGAACTTCAATACCAAGTATGCGGATTTTGTGGGGACCATCGTGGACCTCCAGGTCCCCGGCGGAGACCAGTGAGGGAGCCATGAAGATCTTTATGGCGACCATGGGCCTGGGCATCGGCGGCGCGGAGACCCACATCGTGGAGCTGGCCAAGGAGCTGAAGGCCCGGGGACATGAGGTGGTCATCGCCTCCAACGGCGGCGTCTATGTGGCCGAGGTGGAGGAGGCGGGAATCCGGCACTATGCTGTCCCCATGCACCGGCGCAGCGTGGGGGATATGCTCCGCTCCCGAACCCTGCTCCGGCGGATCCTGCGGGAGGAGCGGCCTGACATCGTCCACGCCCACGCCCGGATCCCCGCCTTTCTGTGCGGCACCCTCCAGCGGGAGCTGGGCTTCCCCTTTGTCACCTCCTGCCACGGGGTGTTCCAGGTCAGCGGGATGCTGAAGCTGCTGTCCAACTGGGGGCAGCGCACTCTGGCGGTGGTCTCCGAGGACATCCGGGACTATCTGATCCAGGAGTACGGGGTCCCCGCCGGACACATCACCCTGACCATCAACGGGATCGACACGGAGAAGTTTTCTCCCGAGGTCTCCGGGGCGGCGGTGCGGGAGGAGTTCTGTCTGGGGGATGACCCGGTGATCGGCCATGTCAGCCGGCTGGACCAGGCCAGTTCCCTGGCGGCCCGGCAGCTCATTGAGCTGGCCCCGCGCCTGGACCGGGCGGCGCCCGGGGTGCGGATCCTGATCACCGGCGGCGGGGACGTGTTTGAAGAGTTGGACCGGCAGGCCCAGGAGGTGAACCTGAAGCTGGGCCGCCCTTGTGTGGTGCTGACCGGCCCCAGAACGGACATCAACGCCATAGCGGCCGCCTGCGACCTGTTCGTGGGGGTCTCCCGCTCTGCGCTGGAGGCCATGGCGGCGGAGAAGCCTGTGGTGCTCTCCGGGGCACAGGGCCACACCGGCCTGTTCCGTCCGGAGCTGCTGGAGAAGGCCATCGACACCAACTTCTGCTGCCGCACCGACCCCGTCGCCACGGAGGCGGTGCTGCTGGAGGCGGTGACCTCCGCCCTGGCGCTGCCGGAGGAGGAGAAGCGGGAGCTGGGCCGCTATGGCCGGCAGATGGTGCAGGAGCGCTACTCGGTGCGCCGCATGGCGGAGGACTGCCTGGCGGTGTACGGCCAGGTGCGCCGCCGCCGCTACCATGTGGTGATGAGCGGCTACTACGGCTTCTCCAACGCCGGGGACGACGCCATCCTCCAATCCATCCATGAGGGGATCCTGGCCGCCAGCCAGGATGTGGCGGTGACCGTGCTGTCCAACGACCCGAGCTGACCTGGGACCTGTGCAGTCTGGAGGCGGTCCCCCGCTTCCAGGTATGGAAGGTACTGAAGGCGCTCCGGCGGTGCGACGCCCTGCTGTCCGGCGGCGGGAGCCTGCTCCAGGACCGGACCTCCACCCGGTCCCTGCTGTATTATCTGTCCATCATCCGGGCGGCGGAGCTGTTCCACAAGCCGGTGATGCTCTATGCCAACGGCATCGGCCCGGTGCGGAAGCCGGCCAACCGCCGCCGGGTGCGGCGGGCGGTGGAGCGGGCCGCCCTGGTGACCCTCCGGGACGGGAGCTCCGCCCGGGAGCTCCAGGAGATGGGGGTGACACGCCCCGACCTCCATGTGACGGCGGATCCGGTGTTTAATCTGCCCCCCGCTTCCCGGGAACGGGGGATGGAGCTGCTCCAGGCGGCCCGCCTTCCCCAAGGGAGCAGGTTTGCGGTGGTCTCAGTGCGGGACTGGCCGGGGACGGAGGAATTTCCCCAAAAGTTGGCCGGCCTGTGCGACCATCTGCGGCGGACCTATGGGATGGAGATCCTGTTTCTTCTGATGCAGCCCAAGCACGACCGGAACACCACCGGTCTGGTGCGCCAGGCCATGGAGGAGCCCTCCTATCTCCTGGATACGGCCACCACCCCCCGGGAGCTGATGGCGGTGCTGGGGGAGGCCGAGCTGTGTGTGGCCATGCGCCTGCACACCCTGATTTTCGCCGCGCGGATGGCGGTCCCTGTGCTGGGGTTGGTCTATGATCCCAAGGTGGCCAGCTATCTGAAGGAGCTGGACATGCCCTCCGCCGGTGATGGCATCACTTCCGACCGGGAGGAGGCCATCGCCTGTGCCGACCGCATGATGGCGGACTATGAGGGGAGCCTGGAACGCCTGCGGGTGAAATCCGCCGCCCTGAGCCGGGCGGCCCGGGAGAACGAGCGATTGCTGCTGGAGCTGCTGGAGAGGAAACAATAGAGCTTTTGACTGGAACGCGCGGCAGGAGCGGAGACGGGGAGCTCCGGCTCACCGAATCAGCTTGAACAAAAGATCCTTTCGCTTACGGGTGCAGGGCCGCTGCCCGCTCCGGAGTCCGATAGGGAAATCAGGCTCTTGACAAAGAGGTTTATTGCGATAAACTTGCAGTGAAAGAGAGGTTTATTAGAATAAACCTAAAGGGGGACGGACGGTGGAAAAGCTGTTTGACGGGGAATACCGGCTGATGGAGGTGCTGTGGGAAAGTGCACCAGTGAATTCCACCCAGCTGGTGACTCTGTGCCGGGAGCAGTTGGGCTGGACCAAGAGCACCACCTATACGGTGCTGCGCAAGCTGTGCCGGAAGGGGGCGGCCAGAAACGAGCGCGCGGTGGTCACCCCGCTGCTGACCCGGGAGCAGGTCATCCGAGCCCAAGGGGAGGAGCTGGCGGTGAAGGCGGGGGGGCGGGCCCCTTCCTCAACGCCTTTTCAGCGGGCGGAAGCTGACCATGGAGGAGGCACTGGAGCTGAAGGACCTGATCGACCGGCACACCTGGGAGGACTGACCGTGGACGGACTGAACACGTGGCTCACCATATTTTTGAATCACCTGAACGCGGGGCTGGCACTGGGGTCGTCCTGGCCGTCCTGATCCTGCTGCGCCCTCTGCTCCTCCGGCTCCTCACCCCCCAGCAGTGGGTGGCAGTCTGGTATGTAGCGTGGAGCATCGGCATATTTGGGAACCTGTGGGGGCTGACCAGCCTGGTAAGGGTGCTGCCGGTAACGGTCTGGGACCTGCTGGGACCCCGGCCGGGCGGGATATTCGGCGCCCCGCCTTTCCTGCCGCCCGCCTACGACGGGCCGGGGAGTACCCCGTGGTCCTGCCCGGCGGGGAAACTGCGGCGGTGGAGCTGAACAGCGGTCCGCTGCTGGCCCTGTCCCTCCTGTGGGCCGCGGTGGCGGTGGGGCTGCTCCTGTGGTATTGTCACCGGTCCTTCGCCCTGATGTGCTGGGGGCGGCAGGGGAGCGAGCTGGAAGAGAAGGAGCTGGTGGCCCTGGGGGGCCGACCGGCTGGAGCTCTGGATGCAGCCCGGAAAGATCCGGGCGTGGATCACCCCGGGCTGCCCACTAGCTTTGTCATGGGGGATTCGGTGTACCTCCAGGCAGAGCTGCCCAAAGAGCAGCTTTCCCTGGTGCTGCGCCATGAGCTGAACCACATCTATCTCCGCCATGGGTACTTCTCCGGGCTCAGGGGCGCCTGCCTGCTGCTCCACTGGTGGAATCCGATCCTGTGGCTGGCATTTCGGTATATGGGCCGGGATATGGAGCTGGCCTGTGACCAGAGGACCCTGGATCAGCTGGAGCCGGAGCAGCGGAAGGAGTACGCCAAGACCCTGGTGGAGCTGGGGGCGGGGCGGCGCCTGTGGGAGGCCCCGCTGTGCTTTGGGGAGTGCGACGGAGCCCTGCGGGTGCGGGCGGCGGTGGCCTGGCGTCCCCTGACCCCTGTGCGCCGCCTCACCGGGCTGTTCTGTGCCGCCCTGGTGTTCCTCCTCTTTGCGGGGGCGCCGGCCGTGCCGGGGGAGTGACAGAGACTGATCTCTCCCGAAACCTGACGCAGATGGAGGAGGCGCCGGAGAAGGTGGTGGAGGAGCTGATCCGGCGGCTGGAGGAGAAGGGGGACCTGCTCTCCGGGGTGAGCATCGCCGCCGGCTGGTGGAAGCGGGAGGGCACAGGGGCCGGATCTATCTGGAGACCAGCGTGGGCACTTGGCGGGCGTTCCGGTGCGTGCTGGGGAGAGCGGCAAGATGGGGATGATCCAGCTCCGGCAGGAGGGCCGGCCCCATGACCTGGCGGACTGCACTCAGTTTTATCCCGTGGACTGAGCCTGAGAGAAAGGAGAGGAGCGGATATGATCGGCCGATTTTTGTTGTGGGCATGTTTATGATGATCAATCTGGGGCTGGCAGTGGGAATGATGTTCGCCGCTCTGTTTCTGCTGCGCCCCCTGCTGGTGCGGATACTCTCCCCGGGGCAGCGGGTGGCCCTTGGGTGGTGGGCTGGATCAGCCTGTACAGTCCGAGCTTTTACGGCCTGCTCAGCCTGGTCCACATCCTGCCCGTCACCTTCCGTGACCTGATCACCGGGCGGGTAAGGACGGCGGATGGACGACCTCAATCCCCGCCTATCTGCCCATGGATTACCACGGGGCGGGGGTGTACCATCTGTCCCTGCCCGGCGGGGCGGTGGTGCCGGTGGAAATCGGGGAGGGGATAGCCGGGGCGGCCGCGCTGCTGTGTCTGGGCGTCCTGGTGCTGGGGATCGTTTTTTCCTGCCGACAGGACAGGCGGCTGAAGGAGCTGCTGCGCAGGGGGGGGCTGCTGGGCGGAGAGGAGGCTCTGACCAAGCATGTCCTCCAGGAGGAGACGCGGAAGATCCAGATCCGGCTGGTGGAGGGACTGCCCACCAGCTTCCTCACCAGCAGGGGATGGCTGGGGTCGGTGGAATATGTGATCTGCCTCCAGCGGGAGCTGTCCCGGAGCAGCGAGCCCTGGTGCTGCGCCACGAGCTGGAGCATATCAGGCTGGGGCACCTCTGGTTCAAGGGGTGGGCCAACATGGGGTATTTCTCTATTGGTGGGACCCGCTGATCTGGCTGGGCTACAAATATTTCTGTCGGGACCTGGAGCTGGCATGCGACGCGGCCGTTCTGAGGGAGCTGGAGCCGGAGGAACGGCGGGAGTACGCCAGGACCCTGGTGGAGATGGGGCCGGGCGGAGCCTGTGGAGCACGCCATTGTGCTTCGGGGAGTGCGATACAGCGGTGCGGGTCAAGACAGCGGCCCGCCCGCAGCGAACAGGGAGCCTGGCGGGGCCTCTCCTGGCTGACGACGGTGCTGCTCTTCCTCTTCTTCCTGGGCGGCCCCACCCAGGGGGGCTGGCGGAGGACGCGCTGCTCACCTGGGAAAGAGGGGGCGGGACTGTGGACACCCTGGTGGCCCATACAATGGATCAGGTGAGGCAGGATCTGGGACTGGGGCCCATCCTGGCCCTCCAGGTCTGGTGCGTCGCGGAGGACGGCGAGCACGTCTGGGTGGTGATGGAGCTGCGGGAGCAGGGCTGGGTGGGGGCCGAGTATTTCTGGTATCCCGCGCGGGACCGCCTGTATTTTACTCATGCAGAGGTGCTGAAAAAGCCCCCCGGATCTGACGGGGGCGGTGCCGCTGTCATGAAAGCGGGAAGCATTGTGCTGTGGTCATGTTCCCTGCTCATGGAGGCATTCCTTGGCCTTTCCCTTCTGCGGTGGACCTTCCGCTATGAGAGGGCCTGGTTGGTACTGCAAAAGGGTGAGTGCAGTGGAGGACCTGGACCAGGAGGGCTGGGACCGGGTCAAATAGCATACGCCCGCCCTGCCGCCATGGTGACAGGGCGGGCGTATGTGGAGCCTCGGCCGGCGGGAGTGGGCAAAAAATACAGGAGCGAGGCCCGGGGCTTGTCAACCGGAGGCTTTATGAGACAATAAAACGTGTACGGCGGTCCTTGAACCGCCAAAATGGAATGTGACCAACGATCCAGGAGTTTTGTATATGAGTGAACTGTTTGAAAAATCTATGGCCACCCTGGAGCTGCCCCAGGTGCTGGCTCTTCTTGCCGACTGCGCGGCCACCCTGGAGGGAAAAGGAGCGCTGCCTGGCACTGCGTCCCCTCACTGATCTGGACGACGTGGCCCGGGCG
>VOFE01000235.1_pt1 | contig 13582 bp, 23 predicted proteins | sample 5384071 | NCBI WGS metagenome assembly VOFE01 (sample SAMN12384724, study PRJNA508395) | human gut metagenome | isolation source: healthy gut D | host: Homo sapiens
TTAGTAATGTGTAAAACTCTACACAAAGCACTAGCAATGAGATGACAAAAAGACAATGAAGGACTGCCGTATTATTAACGGATTTACTGAATCGGGACGCTTCTTAAGCATACGGTAGAGCAGTCCATTTACCAAAATAACTACTAAATAGTGCTCCGACTGCTAACCAAATCTCTGGCGAAGTCTTACTTTTGTAGAGAGAAATACTGGTACTTATAAGGAAGACTGCCAATACAGCAGTGACGACCCTAAAAATCGCAACACTCTCGAACTAATATTCTTTAACTTCATGATAAAACACTTAAGCTATGAATAACCTCAGTCAGTCTTGTAAACCGAATAAGCTATTACATTAAACGCTATTCCTTTCTGTATTTTTTTTTTCGTTTATCCATCGCTATCTTTAGTAGACTTAATAATAAGCCCTTAGTGATTAAATTCTACTAGAGATGTAATACAATAGCGTCAGTAGCACTGATACTTTAAATAAGCGAATATCCATATCTTTATTTTTTCTATTACAAAAATATGCAATCAAATATAATACAATCTCCGCTATCATTAGCAAGAATAATTTTACTTCGGGAACATCAAAAATAAGCATTTGCAAGCACCTCACGTTCAAAGGGGCAAAAGGTTACTTTTTAAACTGTGCCCATTTTTTAAAAATCAGACTATAAAGAAGCAAGGTTAGCCCCAACAAGTTAATAGTATGATGGACTGTATCCAAACTTCTAAATAGATTAGCGAGGCCCATTCCGATGAGAATGGTAGCCAGTAAATACGGTTTTGAGTTTTTAAACATACTTTTCTCCTTAAAGTGTTTTTTTAGCTTTCTGCAAAGCTATGATTTTTATTATAGATTGAAGCCGATAAAAAAGTAGTGACATAAATGTCACTACTGTCTGACCTTATATCCTTGATAATCGTACACATAAGAAAGAGAAAAAGACATAACCCAATAATATTTAGGCATTGAAGTCCGAAATTCAGTTTTTCTCCCAAGTTATGTAAGGCAACAAGGATGAAGCCCATAGACATCATTAGAGACACTAGGCGTTTTTTAGTCATAAGTACAAATACCTCTTCTTTTATATCGAAATTTTCAACCACTATTCACAGACTAGCAATTGACAAGGTATCTCAATTAGGATTTCTTTTAGCGGAATTGGTAGCTTTGTGTTTTCAAGAAATGACATAATAGGCTTATCTAAAAAACTCATCACAGCCATGAAAACCATCCCTAAAATATAACTTTTCAAATCAAACATAATCCATCACCACCAGCATGTTGCTCCATAACCAACACCACCTACGATAGCACCTCCGGCTGCTCCTGCGACAGCACCTTGCCAAGTACGTGTTTTGATACCTAATCGTAAACCATTACCAACTCCTGTAGCTACTCCTTGTTTAGCAAAACCTCCCCCAGCTACATCCGCCACCTTCAACGTTTGCAAGTGTCTCGAGATCGAGTGTTTCAAAAGTGTTCATTGTTTGTGTTGTCATTCTAACAACCTCCTAAAATATTATTTTTTAGCTTTTTTCTCTCAAGCTATGGTTTTATTATAGAGTCGAAGACAACAAAAAGTAGTGACATGAATGTCACCACTCGATTTTGATTTTTAAGAAATCTTTTTCGAATATAGAATCTATGGTCTAGACTAGCTTACTCTCCTTCCATTGCACCTGCTTGTAGGCTGTACATCTTGTGGTAGGTGCCGCCGAGGGCTAAGAGCTCCTCATGGCTACCGTGTTCGATGATGCGGCTTTGTCTAAGACATAGATGCAGTTGGCATCTTGGATTGTCGATAGGCGGTGGGCAATGGCAATGGTTGTGCGTCCTTGACGCATTTTGCTAGAGAATTTTGGACAATAGCCTCTGTCTCCGAATCAATATTGGCTGTCGCTTCATCCAGGATTAGAATTTTAGGTTGGCTAGCAACGGTCCTAGCAAAGGCTAGAAGCTGACGTTGACCGGTTGAAAAACTTGAACCTCGTTCGGAAACTGGAGCATCATAACCTTCTGGAAGTTTGTCGATAAAGTGGTTGGCATCCACAAACTCAGCAGCGGCTTTGATCTCTTCATCAGTTAAATCCTGATACATGGCAATATTGGATTTGACTGTACCATGATAGAGAAAGGGTTCCTGAAGGACAAGACCAATGTTCTTACGCAGCTCTGCCTGACTATAATCGCGAATATCCACACCGTCAAGAAGAACTCGTCCTGATTGAAACTCATAGAAACGCATGAACACGTTGATAATAGAGGATTTTCCGGAACCTGTAGAACCGACAAAGGCGATGGTTTCACCTTTATTGACAGAGAAGGAAATATTATCCAAAATCTGGTGCTTGCCATCATAGGAGAAGGAGACATTTTCAAAGCGAATATTCCCCTCAGTAACCTTAGCATCTGTGTCTCTGCTCAGGCTCATAGGTGCGCTCGTCAATCAAGGCGAAGACCCGACCGGCTGAGACCATAGAAGTTTGCAAGGTTGAGAAGTTTTGCGTCACTTCAATCAAGGGATCAAAAGACGGTTAATGTACTGGATAAAGGCATACATGGTCCCCGCTGTGATACCCAGATAGATGCCACGATAGCCAAAATAGGCCATGAGAACAGCATAGCCCAGGAGCTTCAGCAAACTCATGGCTGGTCGTAGAAAGAGAGAATCCAGTGACATGGAACGGCTAGCATAAATCAGATGTTCCTCATTAATAGCATCAAACTCTTTTTTGAGGCGTTTCTCTTGGTTGAAGGCCTGAATGATGCGAATCCCTTCGATACTCTCTGACAGTTTGGCATTTATATCTGAAAGTAAGGCTCTGGTCTTTTCAATGATAACCACTGATTTTTTGCGGTAAAGGTTAACCAAAAGGACAATCAGAGGAAGAAAGAGCACAATAAGCCCGGTTAGACGAATGTCCAACATCATCATAGTGTAAAGGGTGGTAACAAAGATAAAGATAGCCGAAATAAAGCTAGACAGAATCCCTGGAGAACATCTCACTAATAGTCTCTGTATCATTGGTTAAGCGAGAAACGATAGAGCCTGCTGGAGTTTTGTCAAAGTAGGACATACCTAGTTTCTCCATATTGGCAAAGGCATCTCGGCGAATATCCCTGACAATGCTGTAGGACACACGCCAAAAAAGAGATTTCCCAAATACTGGACTAGCGTCTGCAAGAGATAAAGACCATAGTAACCAATCAGAATCAAGCTTGCCGCCTGATTCATATCATGCAGATAGTGGTCGATAAAATAAGAGGCCACAAGGGGAATGATACTCTTAATAATCGTTGTGGACAAAAGGAAGGTCAAAGCTAGAAAGGTCAAGAATTTGTAAGGCTTGAGATAAGTCAAGAGACGCTTAAACACAGACCATTGGTTTTTGATTAGGCATGAACTTCTCCTCCTTCCATTTCTAACTGTTGAGACTCATAGGTCTTGGCATACCAACCACCTTGAGCTAGTAAGTCGTCATGACGCCCACGTTCAATGATACGACCATCCTGCATGACTAAGATAAGGTCAGCGTGCACCACCGCACTCAGACGATGGGCGGTAATGATAGTTGTCTTGTCCTTGCGAGTATGCTTAAGATTATCAATAATGGCATGTTCTGTCTTAGCATCAACCGCAGATAAGGAGTCATCCAAAATCAAAATTTCTGGATTCAAAATCATGGCCCGGCTCATGGCCAGACGTTGTTTTTGACCGCCTGATAGGCTGACACCCTTTTCACCAATGATTGTTTCAAAGCCTTCAGGCATATCCTTGATGTCATCATAAACTTGAGCTAACTTAGTCGCTTCTTCTACCTTGTCAAAGGAGAGATCAGGATTACCAAAGCAGATATTGTCTAAAATGGAGCTGGCAAAGAGAAACTGGTCTTGAGGAACATAGACCAATCAAGCTACGCAAGTCTGATAGGCGATAGTCTCGGATGTCATGTCCATTCAAATAGATGGCTCCTTGATTGACATCGTGCTCCCGCAAGAGTAACGACAAGGGCCGTCTTTCCTGAGCCAGTCTGTCCAACCAAACCAGGGTTTGGCCCTTGTCCAAAGGTGAAATGAATATCTCGCAAAGTATCCTCATCCTCAAAGGCAAAGCGGTCAATCGCAAAGTCTAAACGACCATTTTCAATACTTGGGAGAGGATGCGCAGGATCTTGAACATCTGATTCCTGCTCCAGAAGATTTTCAATACGTTGGTAGGACACATTTCCTCTCTGTGTGATATTAAAGAGGAAGCCAATGGCCATTAGAGGCCAAACCAGCATGTCAAATAGGTAATGAAGGTTACCAAATTTCCGACCGTTATCTGACCAGCTTGAATCATAAAGGCTCCGACAAGAAGGGTCAAAACATAGGATGAGCCAACAAAGAGTAAGACCAAAGGATCAAAAAGGCTATCATACTTCATGGTATGCATATTCTTTTTAAAGGTCATCTTATTGGTCTCTTGGAAGGACTGAAGCTCAGCCTCCTGATAGCCAAAAGACTTGGTTACCTTGATACCTGATACCGACTCTTGAACCTTATTATTAAGTTCTGAAAAGGCTGCCTGGGATTCTCCAAAAGCTTTATGGGTCTTGCGTCCCCAAACGACTAGTCATGCAAAAGCCATGAAGGGTAGGGGTAAGACAGCCACCAGGGTCATCTGCCAGGAAATGCTGAAGAACATGGTGATTAAGGTTACCAAGGCTGTAATAGACGCATCTACAGCTGACATGACACCCCCACCAGCCAAGCGAGTTAAAGAGTTAATATCATTGGTTGCATGGGCCATGAGGTCCCCTGTTCGGTACTTCTTATAAAAGAAGGCGACATCTTGGTAAAATGCTCAAAAAAGGCGTGACCTCATAATCTGACCCAAGCGATAAGAGGTCGCCAAGATATACATCCGCCAAACATAACGCAAATAGTACATCTCCTAAAGCTGCCAATAGCAAATACACAAGATTCAGAAGCAAGATCTGATTGGTCAATTTTCCCGATGTGATAGCATCAATGACCCGCCCAATAACCCTAGGAGGAATCAGATTGAGCACCGAAACCAGACTCAGTGCCAAAATCCGACAATATACCGGCGTTTTTCTAACTTGAAAAACCACCAAAGTTTTGCAATGATTGATTCTTTAAAAACAAGTTACTCCCCTATCCTTACAAATGGTTAATTATAAGTCTTATGACAAAAGGTTACTTCCAATAGCGATAGATTGTGCCATCTTCTAACTGAAAGTAACCAATATAAGTCAACTTCCCAAAATCAGTAGACTCTGGCAATTGATAAGCAAAGGAATCAAAATTATATACCTTGTTGCCCACCATCCATAGAGTAACTTTATCCTTATCATGGATAACGGATTCATCCTTCTTAGGGTCCAAATGCGTCTGATTTCATCAGATGCCTTATACTCTCTGACAAAATTGTACAATTCAAAGTTAGTTGCCTCACTGAGATAGCGACCATCGGTATTGTAGTTAGCTAATTGAGGTCTCTCTAGCCTCAGAATAATTCCAAACCTGACCTCTTTCTCGCATGATATCGGCATCACGGCCACTTTGATAAGTATCTGCCTTAACCATCGTCATTGTTGCTCCTAGTGTTAATACGGTGACTACTGTCATCATTAAATGTTTCATTATTTCTCCAAACGTGTTTATTCATTTTCCCTCTTTTGAATGTGTTGTATTTGTATGATAGAAAATAAGTGAAACCTGAGACGCGTAAGCTCCCAGGTTTTACTCTTTAAAATGCGTTTGAATCAGTTTTACAAGAAGGCGGTAGGCAGCTAATGCCAGCAAACCTCCCAAAGTATTGGTCCATAAATCATCTAACTCAAAAGACACGATTAGCATCAATGAGAAGGTCTAGAATGACTTGTCCAACCTCAATCGTCAAAGACATGACAAAGGTCCCTAAAAGGACCTTTGTCCAAGACCTGAATCTTGGATACAAGGCTAAAAAGCCCTAAAATCAGCGGACTCAGCAAGAAAATGTTGGTCACATTTTGCCCAAAGCACAAAGACAATCTCTTTAAGACTATCCAACTGATAAAAGTTGGTCAAACTATTGAATGGGGTCAAGAGGACCACCACACGACCAAAATGTTGAATCCCAGGAGTTTCAACACCTTCAACTAGTCCATACTGGGGTGTCCAACATAGGAGCACTAAACAAAGGAGATAAGCACAAACCAAAACTTGGCTTGCCTGTCTTCCTTTTGATGTTAATTCTCCATCCTTTTCTACCCAAGTCGTCAGCTGAAACATCTTACTTACCTTCTGATTTACCAGAAGCTTCTGCTACAGCCTTTTGACGGTCGCGTTTCATAGTGTTTGAACGCAATTGTCCACAAGCAGCATCGATATCTGTACCGTGCTCTTGACGAACCACGCAGTTAACCCCATTTTTCTTGAGCACATCGTAAAAAGCCGCCACACGTTCTTTAGTCGAACGGCTATATTGGTCGTGCTCTGATACTGGATTATATGGAATCAAGTTGATGTATGACAACTTACGGATTTTCTTAGTCAAATCAGCCAACTCTTGAGCGTTTTCAGGATGGTCATTGACCTCATTAAGCATGATGTACTCAAAAGTTACACGACGGTTGGTTGTCTGGATGTAATACTCGATAGCTTCAAAGAGTTTTTCAAGTGGGAACGAGCGGTTGATACGCATGATGCTTGAACGAAGGTCATTGTTAGGCGCGTGAAGTGATACAGCGAGGTTAACTTGAACACCTTCGTTAGCAAATTCCTTAATTTTTGGTGCCAAACCAGATGTTGACACTGTAATGTGACGCGCTCCAATAGCAAGACCATTGTCATTGTTAATAGTACGCAGAAGCGAAGCACATTGTCATAGTTATCAAATGGCTCACCGATACCCATAACAAACCACGTGGCTGACACGTTCACCGTCGCCACGATCGTCAAAGTATTTTTTGTACCAACATGATTTGCGCCACAATCTCACCAGCAGTCAAGTCACGTTGTTTCTTAATCAAACCACTGGCACAGAAAGTACAACCGATGTTACATCCAACCTGGGTTGTCACACAGACAGACAAACCATAGTGTTGACGCATCAAAACCGTCTCAATCAACATACCATCTGGCAATTCAAAAAGATATTTAACGGTACCATCTTTAGATTCTTGAACGATACGTTGTTTCAATGGGTTCACACAGAAATTCTCATTCAATTTAGCAATGAAATCCTTAGAAATGTTGGTCATTTCTTCGAAAGATTGCACACGCTTCTTGTAGAGCCAATCCCAAATTTGAGTAGCACGGAATTTCTTTTCACCGTGTTCCATAGCCCAATCAATCAACTCATCACGAGTAAGACCATAAATAGAAGGTTTGTAGCCTTCCATATCCTCCAATTTCTGACGTTTACGACGTTCTGGTTTTGCTTGTGTTGTTACTTCTGACATAGTTTAATTTCCTTTTTTCTGATTGTAAAATGCTGACCAGCTGACTTGATCTGGCTTTGTTTCTTCGATGGGGTGTTTTGACCTTTAGATTTTGGAGCTTGCTTCTGACTCTTCTTGAAGTTAGACTTTCGCTCACGACTACCATCCTCAGATCTAGATTTGAACTTAGGACGACGCTTGATTTTCTCAAAGCTTGGACCCTCTTGATCCCTATCTCTTCGTTTGGACTTGTCTGGCTTTTGCTTAGCAGAAGCTTTTTGCCCCTTATTCTTTTGAGAAGCATTGCGCTCTCTATCTCTAGATTCCTGAGAAGCATTACGACGATTATTAGAACGACGGCGCTTGCGACGAGGCTCCGTCTCCTCTTCAAAGACGATTAATTGCGGCTCTTCATTTTTCAAAATAAAGTAGGCACAACCAAAGGCACAGTATTCACGCAAATACTCCGACAATCGGCTAATGCGGTCTGTCTTACGCGTATTAGGGCGCTCGTCCTCGTAAAATCCCCTTAAGGCGAAGCTGGTCATTAGACCAGTCCCCAACGATATAATCATACTTGAGCATGATTTCAGAAAAACGTTGCCCAAAAGCGGGTAGCGTCTAAAAGCATCCTTGTGATTTTCAAGAACCGTAAACTGATAGGCATCTGATTTCAGAAGGTCGGCCACATACACAAAGTCTGGCCCTGGATATTTATTATAATTAAACATTTCTGGCAAAATTTCTTTACGCATGTGCCATCCTTTCTGCTCTCTCTTATTTTCTATCCTGATGCAGTGATAATGTTCTTATCTCTTATCCCAATCAGCACCATTTATTTCTTAAATACTTGGCCACAAGTTCCCTAAACAAATCTGGAAAAAAGAAGCGTAACCTCCTTTTCCTTAATTGTAGGGAAGTAAGAAGCAAAGTAGTACTGGTCCACAAGGACCAAACTAAATTCTCATTGGAATCTACAACCCTTCTATTATACAACAAATTACCGTTTTTGTAAGCAAAATTCCCTGTGATTACTTCACCAAATGTCTTCCCTCTGAATCCCATACCTTTAATAGCTTGATTTTTAAGGAGTTCAGCCTTAGTAAAAACTTCCTGACAGATTTCTTTGAGTTCTTGTCCTGTCACGACTAGACGTGCCATCCGCATCTGGTGAGGAAGGGCTTCTTGCAGGTCTGCCATGGTCACTTGAGGACCCTAGTGTTTTCATGATAAGTCCAGTATTTAAAAGCGTTAACTGACTATCAGTCTCCTGACAAACAGCCTGTAAAACCAATTGACAGGTCTCATCAAAATCTAGTTCTCGACCTAGATTAGCTACTTTTTCTGAGCTAAACGACGATGGCCTTCCTCACGCATAGCCTTGATAAAGGTTTCGTCCTCCTTGTCTAAATCCAAGATGTAGGACTTGGTGGGGATAGCCTCAATCTGACATTCTATCAATCGCCCATTTTCCACAGTAAGGTCAATACAGCCAAGATAATAACCATATCTGTCAGCAGCTGCCTAAATAGGTTTCATTGACTAATTTCCCCTCTTCAAAAGGTGATGCGTGTGGCTCCCAATGACAAGGTTTACCTGCGGATAAGTCTCTGCAATCTGCTCATCATAGCGTACACCCAGATGGCTGAGAACGACGACTATGTCTGCATCCTTTACCTCAGGGCGAGCCAAATCCTCTTCCAACCGAGTCATAGGCTCTAACACCTGCCAACCATTGGGAGCATAGGTGATGTAATATGGGAAGGTATAGGCTAAGAAAGCAATTTTGTACCTGCTTTAGTTCTGTGGATAAGATAGGACTTGGCCCATTCAGGCTGTCTCCCCTCATCCTTGAGATTTCCTATGATAGGCTGAAACTTAGCCTGCTCATAAAGACAGTCTAGCTCATCCTTGGCCAGACCAATCCCTCATTATTTCCAATAGTCGCATAGTCTATCCCCAACTCATTCATCAGGGCTACATTAAAACGCCCGGCTGTCGCATCAGATAAGGGATGGGACTTATCCACATTGTCCCCAAGATCTGCCTTAATCAACTCTCTATCCGTCTGACTCAAATCATCCACAGCTCGCTTGAGTTGTGGATACTGTTCAAAATGAGAGTGTAAATCATTGATATGAAGAATTCGAATCGTGTCTTTCATGACTCCTATTGTAGCACTTTTGCTATAAAAAACTTGACAATCATTCTGCCAAGTTTTTACATGCTATTTTCAAACAGGAACGTATTCCTAGTTAACTTTCTTTTTAACATATTCTTCTGCGAGATGATAGACGTCATCTGCTAGGGATATACTGACATAGATGCACACAATTGAGAAAATTTCTCCTCTAAAGTGTTGCCAAGCAAAGAATATAAGCCCATAAATTAGGAGAGCAAGTACTATTTGGCCAAAAATTGACTCAGTAATCGCCTAATAACGACAAATAAGGCCATAAGTAATCCCATCTTTAATACCATAACCAATACCCTTTAAGGCTGCACCTTGCCAAGTACCTGTTTGAATACCACCTTTAATGGCTCCTCCAACAGCCCCGACGCCTACGGCAGCTGTAGCTCCCAAAAACTACATGCTCCACCCTTAACAGTAGAAAGATCTTCGGAATTAAGTGAGTTAAAATTGTTAATGATTTGTGTCGTCATTAAAACAACCTCCTTTAAAATATTTTTTAGCCTTTTCTCAAAAGCTATGATTGTATTATAGATAGAAAGCCAACAAAAAGTAGTGACATAAATGTCACTACTTGATTTTGAAGTTGATTCAACTTAGACCTTAGGACTTCAAATTATTTTATTTTTAAAGGAATAACAACTAGTACCACAAATTGATTTGACTGTATATTAATATTCAAATGTCCTTTCAGTTTCATGATTCTATCATAACTACTTTTTATTCTAGACCACGTCTATTAGGTAATTTTATAGATTTCATTCCGTCGTAATTGATATCTATTTCAGAAGTAAGTATAGGATTCGCCACTCTAAAAACTAATTTATTATTCTTAAAACGTAGTACTATTTCGATTGGATTCGTTAATCCATTACGTTCAATCTCCTCTATTGCATTGTCGATAATATTTCCGAGAATAGCGCAAGAATCTATAGCAATCGAACTTATATCTAAGTTATAGGGGATTTGTAAATCTAGATGAAACTGGACTCCATCTTTTTTCATTTTTGATATTTTTTGATTTAATATAGCGTCAATTGGTATACATCCTGTAATCTTGCGATTAAAAACCTCCTGTCCCAGTATCTCTCGAGTTATTGCTTTGATGTTTCCAAAATCATTACTATCTGCATAAAAATCTATTGAGGAAACAATATTTTTTTAAATCATGTCTGAGAATTGCTAGTTCTTCTTCTTGTTGAATAATTTCACTAGTCATGCTATTTTCATCAAAAGCAATTTTGCCTTTGATAATATTATAATTTTTTTCACTCAAATAATTGTAAAGCACAATTATAACAATGTTTATCAATAATAAATAACTATCAAATATCAAAACTCGACTTAAAGGTAGTGGCATCTTATATAACAGTAAAATAATAGACAAAAATGGAGGCAACGATAAGATACCGTATTCTATTTTGTTCAGCTCAAATAGATTATCTATTTTAAAGTGCTTTAATCCTAACACAAATAAAAGCGTTAACAACATCAAAAGAATTGGGCGAAAAAAATTACGATTTCTTTAGTTTGTTGAACTTGATGTAATAGCAATATAGTTATATCTTCTTGAATCAAAAACCAAAAGATCAGGAATAAATAATGAAATACCTTTTTCATCACATCTCCCGATAAAAAGAGGAAAAAGAATCAGGAAAGTTAATAGCAAAGATAAGATTTTAAAATCTAACAATGTATTATGATTTATTGTTATTGATGCGTGGCCAATAACAATAAACAAATAAGATCAAACAATAAAACTTGCTTTTGGAAATTCTGATCACAAAAAGTGTTGTAAATAAAACCAAACAACAAAACTTTGGAATAAAAAAAGAGAGAGTAGCCCCACTGATTTATATACATCAATCATAAACCGAAACTCCTCTCAATAAAATGGCTATATGCTGTTCTCACGACTTTCTTCCGACTTCTACTAATAGCGATACAACTGCCATTTATCATAGTTACATCATTCCGATTAAATGAAGCTATATGATTTAAATTAATCATTGTTCCACTATTAACCTAACAAAATGCGTTGGAGGTAATTCTTTTTCAATTGCTGATATCCTCCGTAAAACGATGTATCACTACCACTAACTAATTCAAGGTGGATTTTCCTACCAAACTCAGAATATAGACATACAATATTATCTAAGCTCATTTGGAAATGTTCCGTACCTATCTGATAAAACATAAATTTTTTGTTTTGCAGTTAATTCTACCAGAACATCCCTGAGAACCTCTCTCAATTTTTCAATAGATACAGGTTTTATTAGATAACGAAATGGAGAGACTTCAAAACTTTCTAAAGCATATTGCTCAAAGCTTGTGACAAAAATGAGTATAAAATTTTTATCAATATTCCTCAATAACTTAGCAGTCTCTATACCATTTAGCCCCTCCATTTCAATATCTAAAAATATCAAGTGATAGTTGTCAATTTGTCCACTCATGGTATTTACCATACGGTCTCCTTTGTAATAGCCATCAATTTCATATTGGACATTGATTTCATCAAAGTATTCTGAAATATGAGTTTCTAAATTACTCACTTGTAAGCTATCATCGTCACAAATTGCTACTTTTATACATCTGTCTCTATAAATTCCTTTTTCTAATATTATATCATTCACAACGCCTTACTTTCAAACCCTTTCATGGTAGCAATCAATAACAGTATACAAAGCAAAAAATAACTTAGTAAATGAATTAGAGATAATCCAATTGTAAAATGATAATTAGGCACAACAAAAAAAAATATCCAGGAATAAATTTAGAAATCATAGTAATATTTGATAGAAGTTGACATAAAAAGTAAACACCTAGACTTGCAAACGAAGCCATTATTGCCAGAAATATTTAGTGATAGATAAAAAGCAATGCTAGCAAGCAAAATAATAAATCCTAAATTCACTAAACTAACTACTATTGATTGTACATTTGTAGCATGTAGCTCCCAAATCGTGTATAACCGAACTCAGTATGAGATATAAAGCAAATATAAGTGACTAACGACGTCAAGCAATCTAAGATATATAAAATAATATTGATAGGATAACAACAATATACTTAGAGACTATCAATATTTTTCTTACTAGTGACTCTATTTACCTCTAATAAAATTTGTCCTCCTTGAATCTCTCCTCTAAAATAAAGGAAGAAGTATATAAAATTAATAATAACGGGATAGTTAATATTAATAAAAATGTCCACATCGTGGTGATAAAGGTAACTAAATCTAATTTAGCCCCTATTTTTACAAAGTCCCAATGTAAAAGGCACCAAAACCATAAATCAAAGACCACAATGATAGTATAGCTAATATAATAAAATTTTTCCGTTTCAATAATTTATATAGTTCTGCTAAAACGATTGATTGCATTTTTTCACCCCTAAATAATTCTTCAATAGAGTCACTCACCGTGATTTTCTTTTATCTCACAATTATATTTATAAATGAGCCTCAGGATCGAATTCAATAACATCATATCATGTGGTAAGATTATCTGACCTTCTTTTAGGGTAACTAATTTACTAAGACTTTGTTCCAACTCCGGCACTGCATATTCTAAAGTAATAATTATTTTATTTTTTCCTAGTTTAGTATGTGTTTCAATACTCTTTCCATTTATAAATAGGAAATAATCACAAATTTCTTCAATTTCATGTAACTGATGTGATGAGATTAATATTGTAACCCCTTTCACGACGTAACTTCACAATATAGTCTAAAAGAACTCTAACTCCTGCAGGATCTAAACCCCAAAAGGTTCATCTAGAATCAGAAACTCCAGGGTCATCTAACAAAGGCCAATGCCAAACCCAATCTCTGCTTCATGCCAAACGAGTAAAGATTTTACTAGTTTTTTTGCTACTATCTAAACCCACAAATTTTAACAACTTATTAATCCGTTTATCTAGTCCACTCTTATCAAATGATGAAGAATA
>VOFE01002174.1_pt1 | contig 13345 bp, 20 predicted proteins | sample 5384071 | NCBI WGS metagenome assembly VOFE01 (sample SAMN12384724, study PRJNA508395) | human gut metagenome | isolation source: healthy gut D | host: Homo sapiens
GCTCTGCCCCCGCGCCGCAGGAGGGGGAGCGGCCCCTTCGGCAGCCGGTGAAAAAACACATCTGAAGTTTATGGGCTGGGGCAACGACGCCGAGGTGGCGACCTTTCAGGCCATGATAGACCAGTTTGAGGAAAAATACCCCGACGTGGAAGTGGAGTACATTGTTGTTCCGAACAGCGATTTTGACACCAAGCTGCAGAACATGATCGCTGCGGGCGATCAGCCGGACGTGTTTTACTGCAGTGTGGACTGGGTGATGAAATACGCGGCCACCGGCAACCTGCTGGACCTGACCTCGTATGTGGACAACAACGAGATCTTTGAGGCGGACAACATCTGGTCGAACGCCCTGGATATCTACCGCTACGACGGAGCCGCACTGGGCAGCGGCCCCATCTATGCGCTGCCCAAGGATGTGAGCGCCTTTGCCGTTGTGTACAACAAGGACCTGTTCAAGGCCGCGGGCGTTGCCCCGCCCACCGAGGAGGCCCCTGGGACTGGAACGACTACCGGGAGGCCGCCGTGAAGCTGACAAGCGGCGATGTGTACGGCACGGGCATGTACTGCTGGAATCGGCTGTGTGGTCGAACGGCGCCGACTGGCTGGACAAGGACCTCTCGAAGGTGGCCTTTACCGACCCCAAGTTCACCGAGGCGCTGCAGTATGTGGCGGACCTGCGCTGCAAGGACCACGCGGCCCCCACCTCTGCGGAGGAGGCCTCGCTGAGCAGCTACGACCGCTTTATGCAGGAAAGCTGGGCATGATGGGCGTGGGGTCCTGGTCCACCGCCGACCTGTGGAGCTGCGAATTTGACTGGGATGTGATGGACTGGCCCGTGAGCCCCAGCACAGGCGACAAGGCCGTTTGGTTCGGCAGCGCGGGGCTGGCGGTGTCGCCCAGCAGCAAAAATGCCGGGGCCGCCTGCGACCTGGCCGCATTCCTGGCGTTCAACGAGGACGCGCAGCGCACCAGCTACACCACCGGCATGTCTGTGCCTACCCTGAAGGATATGGCCTACGGCGAGTACAGCGCGATGGACAAGGGACCCGCCAACAAAAACGGCTTTTTGAATGTGCTGGCGGATTACGGCCGGCTGGCCACCCAGTCCCGCACCTTCAACCAGGAGTGGTGGAGCGAATTCAATTCCGGCATCGACGCGGTGTACGACGGTGAAATGACCGCCCAGGAATATTGTGATTCCATGGCGGCCCCGGTGCAGCAGCTGCTGGACAAGAGCATAGAACAGCAGAAAGCGCTGAATCAATAAAAGGAAGCCGGGCGCACCGGCGGGGAAAGCCCTGCCGGTGCGCGCGTGTGAAACCGTGGGACCGCTTGGTAAAAGGCGACTGCACATAAGGGGGGATGACTGTTTTTATGTTGAAAAAAAGCCTCAGGCGCGAGGAAAGAGTATCCGGGTTTTTGTTTGTCGTGCCGTGCATGCTTCAGTTTTTATTTTTTTTTTTGCTGCCGCTGGGCCTGTGCGTGTATGCCTCTTTTACCAACTGGAACGTTCTGGTGCGCGATAAAACATTTTTGGGCCTTGCCAATTTTGTGGAGCTGTTCAAGGACCCGAAATTCTGGATCGCGCTGCGCAACACCCTTTACATGATGCTTCCCATTCCCATTTACATGACCCTGGGCCTTTTGTTTGCCATGGCCTGCAACAGGAAGATCAAAGGGGAAAAGGTCTTCCGTGTGATTTATTATGTGCCGTATATTTCTTCGGTGGTGGCGCTGGTGCTGATCTGGAAATGGCTGTTCAACTCGGAGTTCGGCCTTGTGAACCAGTTTTGGGGCTGTTTGGTATCGAGGGCCCCAACTGGATGAGCGACCCGGTGTGGACCCGCCGCATGATCATTATCATGATTGCCTGGAAAATGATCGGCATTACGGCGATCTATTTTTTGGCGTCGCTCAAAAACCTGCCGGCGGAGTATTACGAGGCGGCCATGATCGACGGCGCCACGGGCTTTCAGCAGTTTAAGCGGATCACCCTGCCGCTGCTGACCCCGATCATTTTTTATCTGCTCACCGTGAACGTGATCGGCTCGCTGCAGACCTTCATTGAGGTGAACCTGTTCACCAGCGACGGCGGGAGGGGCTACGGGGTCGCCACGGTGGTTTACTACATCTGGCAGAAGGCCTTCAATTACAGCCAGATGGGGTATGCCTGCGCCGCTGGTGGTGTTTGGGCTGATGATCCTGGTGCTGACCCTGCTTCAGTTCAAGATCTCGAACAAATGGGTGTATGAGGGGAATGAGCGATGAAACAAAAAGCGAAAAACGTCGCCGGGGCGCGTTGCGGTGTTTCCTGCTGCTCCTGCTGGGGCCTTTACCATGGTGGTCCCGTTTGTCTGGATGCTCTCGACCTCGCTGAAGGAAGCAAAGCTGGTGTACGAGATCCCGCCGCGCTGGATCCCCGACCCGGTGGATTGGCTCAACTATGTGGAGGTGTGGACCAAGTCGAACCTGGTGACGGGGATCAAAAACAGCGTGATCGTTTCGGCGGGGTGCTGTTTTTCGGCACGATCTCTCCACGATGGCCGCGTTCTCGTTTGCAAAGCTGAATTTCCCCGGCAAAAAGCTATGCTTTATGGCGCTGCTCTCCACCATGATGATCCCGTTCGTAGTGCTGCTGGTGCCCCAGTACATCCTTTACACGCGGGTGCACTGGATCAACACCCTGCTGCCGCTGATCGTGCCGGGGGCGCTGGGCAACGCGTCGATGATCTTTTTCTGCGGCAGTACATGCAGGGGCTGCCCACGGGGCTGACCGAGGCGGCCCGCATAGACGGATGCAGCTACTTTAAGATCTATTGGCGCATTTTTTATGCCCCTTGCAAAGCCGGCGGCGGTGAGCAATATCGTCATGATCTTTATGGCCACCTGGAACGATTATCTGGGGCCGGTGATCTTTGTGAACGACGCCAAAAAGCAAACGGTGCAGGTGGCCATTGCAATGCTGAATTCGTACCACGAAACACAGACGGACATTCCCGTGATCATGGCGGCCGCGCTGATCGCGCTGCTGCCGGTGCTGATCCTGTTTACCGTATGCCAAAATATTTTGTGGAATCCATGGCGCTTTCGGGCATCAAGGGGTGAGGAGAAACCATGCTGCAAGCTTACTATCAAAACCCCATTGCGAAAAACGGCGACTTTGCAGACCCCTTTGCGCTGCGCTGGAACGGCCGGTACTACCTTTACTGCACCAACCCGGACCTGCGCTGCTGGAGTTCGGCCGATCTTGTGCACTGGCGGCCGGAGGGGCCGGTGATCGGGCCGGATGTTTTTCCGGGCCTTGTGCCCTTTGCGCCGGAGGTGGTTTATTCCGACGGGAAGTTTTATCTGTACACCTCGCCCTCGGGCTTTGGGCATTATGTGCTGGAGAGCGAGCGGCCCACCGGCCCCCTTCCGGAAGATCAGCGAAAATGTGGGGCACGCGATCGACGGCTCGGTTTTCATTGACGACGACGGGAAATGGTACTTTTACTGGGCGGGGGACGAGGGCATCTGGGGCTGCGAGATGACCGGCCCCGCCGGGTTTGGCGAGCCGGTGCTCACCGGCGCGTTTCTGCACGGCTGGACGGAAGGCCGCTGGTGCGAAAGCGCGGGGGCATTTATTACATGACTTACACCGGCAACCACTACCTCAGCAGCGGCTACCGCATCCAGACTGCCTGGAGCAGGCATCCCCTGCGGGACTACCGGGACGACGCCTGCAACCCGGCGGTGGTCTGCACGGGCGGGGGGTTACGGGCCTGGGGCACAGCAGCACGGTGCTGGGACCGGATTTGATCTCGTATTATATGCTATATCACAATATCAACCCGGACGCCTCCCGCGAGCTGGATCTGGACCGCCAGCTGTGGCACGGCTGCGCCACCCAGGTGCTGGGCCCCACGGTGACGCCGCAGCCTGCGCCGGGCCTGCCGGACGGGGCGTTTCCACTCACAGAGGGGGCGCCCCGGTTGGAGTGGAGCTTTGCGGGGAACGCCTGGCACAGGGAAGAGGATCTGTTTTTAAGTGAGGGCAGCCCCTTTGAGGCGATGACCCAGCAGGCGTTCGGCCGTGCTTTACCGCAGAGCTGAACCTTGCTTTGCCCTGCGGAGGAATGCGGCGACCGCGGCATCATGCTGCAAGAACAGGAGGGGAACCGCCGGTACGAGTTTGTTTTTTCGCAGCGCGGCACTGCGTGCGGCTGCAGAAAACGGATGCCGACGGCACAAAGACCCTGGAAAAGGCACCCTTCCAAACGGTTACCGCTTTGAGGCCCTCCACTGCCTTCGGGTGGAGCAAGGAGCAAAGAAGCTGACGCTGTGGGTCGACGACCGCCCTGCAGCTGGAAGCGGACGCCGCGGCGGGGGAACAGCCGGCCCGGCTGGGATACTTTTCGCGGGGGCGGCCGGATCGCGTGCGGATATGCCGCGGCGGTAAATTCGGTTTACGAAGCCGTGCCGCGCTGCAAAAATTCCTGTGGACTGCCCGTTTGCGCCGGTGTTTGGCTGCGAGGGCGGAACCCCCGGGGCAGATGGCAGCGTGCTGCTGCAAAGGGAGACCGGGCGCGGTATACGCTTTGGGCGGCCCAGGCGGGCGAGTATGAAGTGTGTGTGACGTGCGGGGACGGCCTGCCGCAGGGCGATGTAGGCGCGGCGCTGGATGGGACCGCCCTGGAGCCGGCGGCGTTCCGGGACACGCTTTTGCGGTTCGGCGCTTTTTTAGAGCGGGGCGAGCATGAGCTGAAGCTGACCGGCACACGGGGCGAAACGCGCCTGGTGCGGCTGGAGGTGCGCAGAAGGGCAAAAGGGTTTTTGCCCCCCTGCGAAAAGCCGGCCCTGCGGGCCGGGCCTTACGGCAAAAGCCTGTGGGGCGAGGCCTGTGCCGGCGATTACGCGGTACACAGGCTGAGATCAGGATCAAAAGCTGGGAGCGGACGGGCGCGCGGGGCTTTTGCTGCGCGCCGCACAGCCTGCGGAGGGCGGCGAGGGCGCCGACCCGGTGCTGGGCATCGATTTTTTCCTGGGGTATTCGGTGCAGTTCACCGGCACGGAATGTGTGATCGCGCGCCACCAATACGATCGCAGAACCCTTGCGCGCTGCCCGTATAAGCTTGCGGAGGACCGCTGGTTCGGACTGCGGGCCGAGGTGCGGGGCGGCACCATCGCCGTATTTGCAGGGGGCGGCGCCGCGCCGCTGCTCACCACCCGGGACGCGGTCCCTCTCACCCACGGCTGCTACGGCCTTTGGGCCGAAAAATGCGCAGGCGGCCGCACGGAACATTCGCGCCGCAGAATTTGAATAAAAAGGAGAGCAATGGATGAAACGCATATTCACTCTGGTCACGGCTGCTTTTTTGGCGTTCTGCATCCCCTGTTCCGCCGCGTTTGCGGACGACGCACAGGGAACCACGATCTATGGGGACGCCGGGACCCCGCACTGCTTTTACGAGCGCATGGTACAACTGCCGGACGGCACGCTGCTCGCCACCTGGCTGCGGGAATTCCCGGTGAATTCGGATGGACCGGCATGCAGGCACCGCAGTTTTTTGCCAGCACCGACGGAGGCGGGACCTGGAGCCTGCGCAGTGAGATCACACCGGAAAACGACGGCATCTCGGGGATAAGCTCGGCATGCCCGGCCTGTTTGTACCGCCGCAGCAGCTGGGAGAATACCCGGCGGAACGATCCTGTACGCGGTATCGGACTGGGACACCGAAAATGAGTATACCATCCACATCTGGCGCAGCACCGATCAGGGCGCCTCCTGGCAGCTGCACAGCCAGCTTGCCCCGCGGGCGGGCCGCTCCACCTGGGAACCGGAGTTTGCCGTGAGCGCGGACGGGCGGCTGGTGTGCTATTATTCTGATGAACGGCAGAGCGGGTACGACCAGTGTATCGCTTACGAGGTGAGCGCGGACGGAGGCGTGAGCTGGGGCGGCTACACGATCGTTGCGGGAGAATACGAGGAGGGCTGGGTGCCCGGCGTGAGCGAGGGCAACTGGCGGCCGGGGATGCCGCGGGTGCAAAAGCTTCGGGATGGCAGCTACCTGATGGCGCACGAGAATATCAATGCAGACCCGAACGGAGCCGTTACCCTGCGCCGCTCAGCGGATGGGCTCGCCTGGGGCGACCCGCTGGAGCTGGGCAGCCTGGTGACCACCGGGGCGGCCACCGCGTTCCAGTGCCCCACACTGGCTTTTGGTGGACGACGGAGCAGATACGGCAGGCTGTTTTTGCGCGGCATGAACGATGACTGCTCGCCCAGCTTTTGCTTTACCAGCACGGACAACGGTTACACCTGGAGCCTGATCGACGCCCCGCTCACGGCGGTGCGCAACGAGAGCCGGGGCAGCAGCTGGAGCGGCACATTTATCGCGTCCGGAGCAAGGCTGATGGAGCTGAATAACTATTTCAACGGCGAATACAACGAGATCCGTTTTGGCACGGGAACGCTGTACGGCGACCAACTGGTCGTTTCAGGCGCGGACTACAAGCTGGTAAACACGGCATCCGGCCTTTGCATGGACGACCCCGCCGGCTCCATGGAGCCGGGCACGCAGATGATCCTGTGGACCGACAATTCTTTAAAGACCCAGAGCTGGCATCTGGAGGAGGATGCGGGAGCCTATAAGCTGCGTTGCAACTACAGCGGCCTGGTGCTGGACAACAGGGAGGGCTCATCCGAGCCGGGCGCGGTGGTGCGCCAGTGGGAGGACAACGGCGCGCCCGCCGAGCGCTGGGCGCTGGAAGCGTGCGGCGACGGCGCGTTCCGGATCAAAAACGTGTACGGCGGGCTGTACATCGATGTGGAGAGCGGGCAGGAGCCGCTGCACGCGCCGCTGGTCCAGATGCCCTCAGCGACAGCGCCACACAGAAATGGCGGCTGGAGCGCATTTATGAGATCGTGCGGCTGGGTTCGTATAATATTTCGGGGACTTTTGTGCGGCACGCGGCGGACGGCACGGTTCGCATTGACAGCGAGTTCACCGCGCAGCCGCTGAAGGATTCAGAATGGCGGGTCGTTCCCGGCCTTGCCGACAGCAGCTGTGTGAGCCTTGAGTCGGTCAACCGGCCGGGCTGCTACCTGCGCCACCGGGATGGCAGGCTGACCCTCTCGCAGGACGACGGTACCGACCTGATGCACGGCGACGCGACCTGGAAGCGCGTGCCGGGTCTTGCGGACGCCGGCTGCGTATCCCTTGAGTCTTACAACATTCCCGGCAACTATATCCGGCACCGCGACGGGGTCCTGTACATCACCGGGATCACCTCTCAGCTGGACCAGGCGGACGCCACGTTCCGGCAAATCGAACAGTAAATTTGGGAGGCCTTTATGGATGAAGTGATAAGGGGGTACCCGCGCCCGCAATTCGTGCGTGCGGACTGGATGCCCCTGAACGGCGAGTGGGAATTTTCCTTTGACGAGGAGCGCTATGACCGGAAGATCGTGGTCCCGTTCGCTTACGAGGCGCCGCTTTCCGGGATCGGGGAACGCGCATTCCACGACACGGTATGGTACCGCAGGACCTTTGAGGTGCCGGAAAAGTGGCGCGGAAAGCGGGTGCTGCTGCATTTCGGTGCGGTGGATTACGAGTGCGATGTGTGGGTGAACGGCAGCCACACGGTGCGCCATGTGGGGGACAGCTGGGCTTTTCGGCGGATATCACGGAGCAGCTTATTGCAGGCGTGAATACCCTGCGTGTGCGCCCGGGACGACCACAGCGTTTTGGACATCCCGCGCGGCAAGCAGTTCTGGAAGGAAGAACGAAAGCATCTTTTACACCGCCACCACGGGGATCTGGCAGAGCGTGTGGCTGGAGCCGGTATGCGATGCGTACATTGAAGAGGTGCGCATCACACCGCTGTACGATGAAAAGGCAGTGCGGTTTGAGTACCGGCTGGCCGGCGGATCGACGGCGCCGGGTTGAAAGCGGAGCTCTCGTTCAGCGGCAGGCCAGTGGCGCAGGCGGCGGCGTGCACGCAGAGCGCGCAGGGGGCGTTTTCGGTTTCGCTGGAGGAAACGGCGCTGGGCATTTGGAACGCGGGCGAAGAACTGGTGTGGACCCCCGAGACGCCGCGCCTTTTTTGACGTTACCTTCCGGCTGGTGCGCGGCGGTGAAGTTTTGGACGAGGCCGGCTCGTATTTTGGAATGCGCAAGGTGTCGGTGGAGAATGGGCGCTTTTTGCTGAACAACCGCCCCTATTACCAGCGCCTTTACTGGATCAGGGGGTATTGGCCGGACGGAGGGCTGACGGCGCCCAGCTACGAGGCCTTTGCGGAGGACATCCGCCTGGCAAAGGCGATGGGCTTCAGCGGCGTGCGGAGGCACCAAAAAAGTGGAGGACCCGCGCTTTTGTACCACGCCGATCGGATGGGGCTGCTGGTGTGGGGTGAGATCGGTTCGGGCTACACCTATTCCAACCGGTTTGCCGGCCGGCTGATGGAGGAGTGGGTGCAGGCCGTACAGCGGGACTACAACCACCCCTGCATCGTGGTATGGACCCCGCTCAACGAATCGTGGGGTGCAGGAGATCGCACACGCGCCGTGTGAGCAGGGAATTTTGCCGGGCCATGGCGGCCATGACCAAAGCCCTGATGGAACCCGCCCGGTGAGCGACAACGACGGCTGGGAGCATGTGGGGGCGATCTGCTGACCATCCACGACTACGAGGCGCGGGAAGAGGTGCTCGCGGCGCGCTATCGGTCGGCGGAAACGACGCTTGCCAGCCAGCCGGCCGCACGGCCGCTGTATGTGCAGGGCAGCGGGTACCGGGGCGAGCCGATTTTGGTGAGCGAATTCGGCGGTATTTCGTTTGCCGCGTGCGGCGAAAACGGGTGGGGCTATTCCACCGCGCAGGACGAAGAGGATTTTTTACGGCGGTATGAGGCCGTGATTTGTCCAATGCTGGATTCCCCTGTGTGCAGGGCTTTTGCTACACACAGCTCACGGATGTGGAGCAGGAGATCAACGGCCTGCTTACCTACGACCGGCAGCCGAAGGCCGACCTTGAAAGATACGCCGCATCACCTGCAGGCGAGGACCGGTGCGAAATGAGCGCCCCGGCGGTTACAGGAGGCAGAGATGGAAGCGTGCAGCTTGGAGACCTACCAGGGCATTTCGCCGCTGCCCGACGACTTTGACGCATATTGGGAAACAGCGCTGCGGGAGCTGGACAGGACGAAGCCCCGCGCCCGTTTCGCGCCGGCGGGCTTCCGGTGCCCGGGGGTGGAGTGCAGGGAGCTGTATTTCCAGGGAACGGGCGGCGCGCTGATCCATGCCCAGTACATGCGCCCTGCGGGAAAGCCGCGCCGGGCGCCGGCGGTGCTGATGTTTCACGGGTACGGTTTTACGCCGGAAACTGGTTTGAAAAGCTGGGGTTTGTGCAGGCGGGCTTTGCGGTGCTCGCCATGGACTGCCGCGGGCAGTATGGCGAAAGCCGCGACACCTCCCAAGGGGGGGCAATACGCTGCACGGACATATCATCCGCGGGGCGGACGACGAGGACCCCCAAAGCTTTTATACCGGGATGTTTTTCTGGACACGGCACAGCTTGCGCGGCTGGCGATGACCCTTTGAGGAGATCGACCCGCAGCGCGTGTACACTTACGGCGGAAGCCAGGGGCGCGCTGGCGCTGGTGTGTGCGGCGCTGGAGCCCCGCGTTGTCCCGCGCGGCCGCGATCTACCCGTTTTTGGCGGATTACCGCTGCGCCTACGAGCAAGGCTCGCGTTCAGCGAGCTGAACGAGTATTTTGCGCACAGCGACCCAAGGCATCTAAAAGAGGCGGCGCTGTTTCGGCGCCTGGGGTATATCGATGTGAAAAACCTCGCGCCCCGCGTTCGGGCGAAGACGGTGATGTTCACCGCGCTGGCGGATCAGCACGTGCCCCTCTGGCGACCCAGTATGCCGTCACAACCGGTCGGATGCGAAAAAAGGCATGCTGTACCCGACTATGGCCATGAAAGATAGACGAGGTCCCGGACCTTGTGCTGGAATTTTTCTGGGGGGGAGGAGGGCCCTTTTGCCCCTGAATAAACAGCACCCGCCCTTTTAGGGGCGGGTGCTTTGTGTTATAATAAACCCGATCGCTTTATGTGCGAAGGGCCGCGGCCTGATGGGGACCGCCGTGAAGCAAAAAGTTGGGAGGGGACGAACTGAAGCGTTGGCACTTGTGGTGCGGAGCCGGGATATGCTTTGTTTTGGCGGCGGTGCGCTGGCAGCCTGGCCCGCCTGGGGGCAGGCCAGGCAGGGCGTGCTGGCGTTGGCGGCGCTGGCGGCGGCGGTATGCGCCGTCAGTTTGGCGGTGCGGGCCCTGGCGTTCGGCCGGCCGGCGCTCAGCTTTGCACAGCTGCGGGCCCCTGCTGCCCCGGCAGCGCATCGCCGGGGCAGGCGCCCCTGCCCCCGCCATGCCCCCGCACCCTGCCGCTGGAAGAGCAGTGCCTGGGCAGCCTGCGGGGCGGCGCGCGCGCTGCCGGCGCTGGCCCCTGTGTTTGAGGCGCCGCCCATGCTGGGCTGGCAGTTCCAACGCGCAGAGTTGGCCCCTGGCGGGGGGTGCTGACCGCGGCCGAGGGGGGCAGGGCGCGGCAGACCGCAGACTTTGCCGTGCAGTACCTGCCCAGCGTGATGCAGTACCTACCGCCGTGAGGCCGAGGGCTGCCCGGCAGGCGCGCAGGACGTTCTTGCCGGGGTGGCCCGGGCCTGTGAAAAGCAGGAGGACGCGCTGGCGGCCGGGCGCTATGTGACTTTTGAAAAGGAGTACGCGAGCGCGCGGGGCGCTGGAACAGGCGCATTTCCGCTGGACGGCACAGAAATGAAAAACGGCACAAAAGGGGGCCGGGGTACGGGGGACAAAATGCCTCGCCGCCCCGGCCCCCTTTTGTGCCGTACAGCGGCATAAAAACAGGAATGCCATAAAACGGCTCGTAAAATTTAAGTAGAGGATTGCTCTCTGTAAAATTTGATGAGGGCCTGTGTGCCGTCGTTTTCGCCGCCCGCCGCGGCGAACCGCTCGTACAGGGCCAGCATCGCTTTCCAGCATTTCCAGGGTCACGCCCCGGCCCGCGGTTTCATCGTGAATGATCTTCATATCCTTGATGAAATGCTTTACAAAAAAGCCCGGCGCAAAATCGCCCAAGAGGGCCCGGGGCGCCATGTTGGCGATCTGCCAGCTGCCCGCCGCCCCGCCGCCGATGGCGTCCAGCATTTTTTGCGGGTCGAGCCCTGCTTTTCGGCATACAGAATGGCCTCGGTGTATGCGGCGGTGGCGCCGGCCACCGCGATCTGGTTGGCAGCCTTGGTGTGCTGGCCGCAGCCCGCCGGGCCCATGAGAAGAATGTTTTTGCCCATCTGTTCCAAGAGGGGGGGCTTTTTGGAAGCCGGCCGTCGCCGCCCGCCATGATGGAGAGGGTGGCCTCCCGCGCGCCCTTTCGTCGCCGCCGGAAACCGGGGGCGTCCAGCACCGCAATACCCTTTTCGGCACCCAGGGCATAGAGCCTTTGGGCCAGGGTGGGACTGGAGGTGGTCATGTCGACCGCAATGGCGCCGGGCTTTGCGCTTTCCAGAATGCCGCCCGGGGCACAGAAGACCTCTTCCACATCTTTGGGGTAGCCCACCATCACAAAAAATAAAGTCGGCGTCGGCCACCGCCTGGGCGCGATGGTGCGGCAGGCGGTAAACCAAACTGCGGGCCTGGGCCTCGACCTTTTCAAAATGATGCCCGTAGGCCTTTACCGGGTACCCCGCCCTGACCAGATGGCCTGCCTGCTGGGCGCCCATGACGCCGGTGCCGATCCACGCTACCTGTTCCATGCTGCAACACTTTTGATCGTTTGTTTATTTGATTGAATTCCGCGCCCCGGACCACCGGGGGGGGCATGTATTAAGAAAAGCCCTCGGGGGAGCCGGGCTGGGAATCCGGCCTTGTGACCACCCGATCCACTTGCCGCTGCGCAGGCGGGAAAAAGGCCCACGATGCTTTTTATAATGTTGTCGCACCGCATGCAGAAGAATACCAGGGGGGCGGACCAATGGAATACGAAGCCGCCCAAAAGGCCCAGGGGGATGGCCAGGGCCCACACATGAGGCCGCTGTCGAGCAGGGAGGTTGGTGCGCACGTCGCCCCCTGCCCCGCAGCACCCCCCACCACCATGACCACGCCCACCGCCTGAAAGGGCTGGATGAACGCCAGGATGGTGAGCAGGCTGACGGAGATGGAATACGCCCGGCGCTGACGCGGTACAGGCTCATGATGGGGGTGCGCCCGGCAAGCAGCAGGGCGGTGCACACAAAGCTCAACGCAAGGCTCACCACCACCGTGCTGTTAGCGGCCCGGTGAGCGTCCCGCAGGCGGCCCTCGCCGATGGTCTTGCCCACCACCACGGCGGTGGCGTTGGCCATGCCGAAGATGAACACGCTGACCAGGTTGTTCACCACGTTCACGATGCTGACCGCGCTGGTAAAGCTGGCGCCCATGCGGCCGATGGTGAGGTTGATCACCGCCAGGCCCAGAGCCCCAAAAGCTCGTTGCTCACCACCGGTACGCTGTTGCGGATATAGTCCCGAAACAGGCCGCTGCGGAATTTTACGAGCCAGCGGGGGTAAAGCGCACCCGCTTTCGATAAAGCACATGTACACGGAAGGGCCGCCGCGCACTCGAACAGGCGGGCCAGGATGGTACCCAGCGCCGCGCCGCGCACGCCCAGGGCGGGCGCGCCCAGCTTGCCGAAGATAAAGCAGTAGTTGAAAAACACGTTTACAAAAAAGCTGCAGGAATAGATGACCATGCTGACGCGGACCTGTTCCACTCGCCCGCAGGCATGATATAACAGTTGGAAAAGCTAGAACACGAAGCTCACGGCCAGCCATTCAAGATACGCCGCGCCCGCCTCGATCACCGCAGCGTCCGGTGGAAAAAATGCGCAGGATCTGCACCGGAAAAAGGCGGCCCACCAGGGTGAACAACACCGCCGCGCCCAGCGCAAAGCGCAAACTCAGGCGATGATCGCCGGATGCGCGGCATGTCGCGCTTGCCCTACTGGGCAATGAGCAGCCGCCCGCTGGCGAGCCCAAAACCGATCACATTCGGATCATGAAGGGCTGCCCGCCCAGGTTTGCGGCGGCGATGGCCACATCGCCCAACTGGCCCAGCATGATGATGTCCATCATGTTGACGCCCAGGCTGATGATGTTTTGCAGGGCGATGGGCAGCGTGATGGCCAGCACTGCCTTATAAAAAGGACCAATCGGTATAAAAATGTTCTTTCAGCCGCTGCACCGGCGCTACCCCCTTTTTGCAGAATCGAACGTATCCAGTATAGCACGGGCGGCACTTTTTGACCAGTGTGCG
>VOFE01001073.1_pt1 | contig 13323 bp, 17 predicted proteins | sample 5384071 | NCBI WGS metagenome assembly VOFE01 (sample SAMN12384724, study PRJNA508395) | human gut metagenome | isolation source: healthy gut D | host: Homo sapiens
CGCTCCGTGCGCGAAGGCACGGTTCCGGGTACACACACGGTAACTTACGAATCGGACGACGACCGGATCGAACTCAAACATACGATCAAAAACCGCCGGACACTGGCTCTGGGCGCCGTCGTCGCTGCGGAGTTTCTCTGCGGCAAAAAGGGTGTCTATACGATGGACGACCTGCTGAAATAAACGATACAGAACATGGGAAAAATCAAGCTTTCTTCCGCAACAAATGGGTGGGATTCACCCTGGCAAGCATTCTATACATTCTGTGGTTCGTCCTCTGGACGGGCAACTGGTGGCTGCTGCTGGGGCGAATCGTCATCTTCGACCTTTATATCACGCGTTATTTCTACAAGTACGTCTGGCGGCACAACGCCGAGATGTGCAAGAAAAGCAAAAGTTACAAAGCCGTTTACGAATGGGTGAATGCGATCATCTTCGCGACCGTTGTAGCGACGCTGGTGCATATCTTCGTCTTTCAGATGTACGTGATTCCGACCTCGTCGATGGAATCGTCGCTGCTTATCGGGGACTATCTCTATGTCAGCAAGGTACCTACGGTCCGCAGATGCCCAATACCCCGGTGGCATTTCCCTTCGTGCATCACACGATGCCTTTCTCGAAAACCAAAAAATCGTTCTCCGAAACCGTCAAGTGGCCGTATCACCGGCTCAAGGGGTTGCGCAAAATCAAACGCAACGACGTAGTGGTATTCAACTTTCCGGCAGGCGATACGGTGCTGCTCGAACGACAGGACGTTTCGTACTACGACGTACTGCGGCAATATCAGCAAACTTTCGGACATCAGGCCGGCCGCGAACGGCTGATGCAGGAATACACGGTCATCAGCGCGCCCGGTGGACAAGCGTGAAAACTACATCAAACGCTGCATCGGCCTCCCGGGGGATTCGATACGAATCGAGGAAACGGCGGTTTACGTCAATGGGAAGCCGCAGGAGCCCGTCGCCGGAAAACAGTTCATGTATCTGGTGGAAACCACCTCGCCGATCACCCAATACGCACTCGACAATCTGGGTATCACCGAATGGAGCAACAAGGGCACGCTCTACTACATGGCGCTCACCGACGAAAACGCCGCAGAACTGGAGAAGCTGGACAACGTCGCTTCCGTACAGCAAATACATCGCCCGCAGTCCCAATTTCGATGTCTTTCCGCAGGATCGCCGCTATGCGTGGAATCAGGACAACTATGGCCCGATCTGGATTCCCCAAGCGGGAACGGCCGTTGCGCTGACGGCCGACAACCTGCCCCTGTACCGGCGGATTATCGAAACGTACGAAGGCAACGACCTGCGTGTGGACGAAGAAGGGAAGATCTTCATCAACGGCGAACAGACCGACACCTATACTTTCCGGATGAACTATTACTGGATGATGGGCGACAACCGCCACAACTCGGCCGACTCCCGCTTCTGGGGATTCGTGCCCGAAGACCACATCGTGGGCAAAGCTTCCTTCGTCTGGCTGTCGCTGGACCCGAACAAGAGCTTCCCCGCGAACATCCGCTGGAACAGGATGTTCACCAAAGTCAAATAAAACAAGGGTAGTCGTGACCTCGGACAGTTATCATACGCTTGCCGGGCCTGCGGAAGCCATCTACAAAGAGAAAAGCAGCAAGTTCCTCGCCTATGCCTATCCGGTCGAAAGCGAGGAGGAGATTCGCACGGCTCGATGCGCTGCGCAAGAAATATTACGACGCCACGCACCATTGCTACGCCTGGCGGCTGGGTCCCCGCGGCGAAACGTTCCGCGCCAACGACGACGGGGAGCCGTCGGGCACGGCGGGAAGCCGATCCTCGGTCAGCTTCTGTCCAACGAACTGGTCAACTGCCTAATCGTCGTGGTGCGTTATTTCGGCGGGACGAAACTCGGAGTCCGGGCCTTATCGGTGCATACAAGGAGTCGGCGGCCGAAGCGATCCGAGCGGCCGAAATCGTGGAGCGGACGGTCGATACCGTCGTGGAGGTGGAGTTTTCGTACCTGGCGATGAACGACGTGATGCGCGTGGTCAAGGAAGAACAGCCCCGGGTGCTGACGCAGCAGTTCGACAACCTCTGCCGGATGACACTGGCGATCCGGCAAAGTCTCGCAGGAGGTATGATCGGCAAACTGGAAAAGATCGGGGGCGTGACCCTCGAAATGAAATAATATCGGTCCGGCCCGGAACACGCACGGCGCAGGGACCGGATCCACGTAAAAAAACATGACAAAAGAACAAAAATCCATCTATATCAAAGGCGCACGGGTGCACAACCTCCGGAACATCGAGGTCGAGATTCCGCACGACCGACTGGTCGTCATAACGGGCCTCTCGGGCTCGGGCAAATCGACGCTCGCCTTCGACACGATCTTCGCCGAGGGACAGCGCCGCTACGTCGAGAGCCTCTCGGCCTACGCCCGACAATTTCTCGGGAAGATCAACAAGCCCGATGTGGATGTCATTACGGGTATCGCTCCGGCCATCGCCATCGAGCAGAAGGTCAACACCCGCAACCCGCGTTCGACGGTCGGCACCACGACCGAGACTCTACGACTACCTCAAACTTCTCTTCGCCCGTATCGGACACACCTTCTCGCCCGTATCGGGACAGGAGGTCAAGTGCTACACCGTGGACGACGTGGCGCAATATATCCTCTCCCTGCCCGAAGGCAGCCGCGTGGCCGTCGCAGCGCCGCTGCAACTGCCGAAGGGCAGGGCGTCATCGAAAAACTGACCCTGGTGCTGGGCGAAGGCATCCTGCGTGTACATGCGGCGGGAGAGACTCTGCCGATCGAGGATTTCCTGCCCCGCGTGGACGAAAACACCCGTGCCGAAGATATCTCGATCGTAGTCGATCGTGCCAAAGTTTCGCAGGACGGCGACCTGCCGACCCGCCTGCGGGATTCCGTAGCCCGTGCTTTCTCCTATGGAAACGGGGTTTGCCGAATCGTCACGCCCGAAGGCGTCAAAGAGTTCTCGGCCCGCTTCGAGGCCGACGGCATCGAATTCGAGCATCCGTCGGAACACCTTTTCAGCTTCAACAACCCGCTGGGCGCCTGCCCGCTGCGAGGGATACGGCAAGATCATCGGCATCGACGAGGACCTGGTGATCCCCGACAAGAGCAAGACCATCTACGAGGACGCCGTGGCCTGCTGGCGGCGGAGAGACCATGCGCAAATGGAAGGAAAAGCTCGTAGCCAATGCCTATAAGTTCGATTTCCCGATCCATACGCCGTTCCTACCAACTTACGCCCGAGCAGAAACGGCTGCTGTGGTGCGGCAACCAGTATTTCCACGGCTTGAACGAGTTCTTCGCCTACATCGACTCGGAGCGACGGAAAATCCAGTTCCGGGTGATGAAGGCGCGCTATACGGGCAAGACCACCTGTCCCGACTGCGGCGGCTGGCGCCTGCGCAAAGAGGCGCTTTACGTCAAAATCGGCGGCAAAACCATCGCCGACCTGGTCGTGATGCCGGTGGAGACGCTCGCCGATTTCTTCGCCTCGCTCGAGCTGGACGCTCACGACACGAAAACCGCGGCCCGCATCCTGATCGAGATCCGCAGCCGCCTGCAATACCTCGCCGACGTGGGACTGGGCTATCTGACGCTCGACCGGCTTTCGTCGACGCTGTCAGGCGGCGAGAGCCAGCGCATCAACCTCTCGACGTCGCTGGGCAGCAACCTCCGGGTCGCTCTACATCCTCGACGAACCCTCGATCGGCCTGCACCCGCGCGACACCAACCGGCTTATCAAGGTGCTCAGACAACTGCGTGATCTGGGCAACACGGTGATCGTCGTCGAGCACGAAGAAGAGGTGATCCGCGCCGCCGACTACATCGTCGACATCGGCCCAAGGCGGGCTACAACGGCGGAGAGGTGGTCTTCAGCGGACCGCTGAAAGCCTTATTGAAAGAGAAAAAAAAGCCTGACGGCCGACTACCTTACGGGCCGCCGCAAAATCGCGGTGCCCACCTCACGGCGCAGCCCGGCAGCGTGGATCACCGTGAAAGGCGCCCGCCAGAACAACCTGAAGAATATCGACGTGCGGATCCCGCTCGGGCGTGATGACCTGCATCACGGGCGTAAGCGGCTCGGGAAAATCGTCGCTGGCGAAGGGAATCCTCTACCCCGCGCTGCGGCGCCTGCTCTTCGACACAGGGCTCAAGCCCGGCGACTTCGACGGCATCGAAGGCGATCTTTCAACGCTTCGTTCGGTCGAGATGATCGATCAGAACCCCATCGGCAAATCCTCGCGTTCGAATCCCGTGACCTATATCAAGGCCTATGACGAGATCCGCAAACTCTTCGCCGACCAGCCCTATGCCCAGCGGTCGGGATGTCAACCCCTCGCACTTCTCGTTCAACATCGCCGGAGGCCGCTGCGAGGAGTGCCAGGGCGAGGGATTGATCAAGGTCTCATGCAGTTCATGGCCGACGTGGAGCTGGTCTGCGAAGCGTGCGGCGGCCGACGCTTCCGGATGAGGTACTCGAAGTCCGCTACCGCGGCAAGTCGATCTACGACGTGCTGGAAATGACGGTCGACGATGCCATCGCGTTTTTCGGCGAGGACAGAAAGGACTCGACCTGCAAACGCATCGTCGAGCGGCTCCAACCGCTGCAGGACGTCGGGCTGGGTTACATCAAGCTCGGGCAGTCGTCGTCGACCCTCTCGGGCGGCGAGAGTCAGCGCGTGAAGCTGGCTTCGTTCCTGTCCAAGGATTCGGCGAAGGCAACGTGATGTTCATCTTCGACGAACCTACGACGGGACTTCATTTCCACGACATCAACAAGCTGCTCGGCATTCAACGCGCTGATCGAACGGGGACATACGATCGTCGTCGTGGAACACAACATGGACGTTATCAAGTGCGCCGACTGGGTTGTGGACCTCGGCCCCGAAGCGGGGACCGCGGCGGAAGCATCGTATTCGAAGGCACTCCGGACGGGCTGGCCGGCTGCAAGGAGAGTTACACGGGTCGCTACCTGGCGCTCCGCGAGAAAAACGAATAAGACAACGATGGAATTTACCACCTATACGCTCCCCAACGGCATCCGGGGCATTCACCGTCGGATCAAAGGCAACGTCACGCACTGCGCCCTGCTGGTGAACGCCGGAAGCCGCGACGAGCTGAAACACCAGTTCGGACTGGCCCATTTCACCGAACACGCCCTGTTCAAAGGCACGGAGCACCGCAAGGCTTACCAGGTCAACTGCCGGCTCGAAAACCTCGGCGGCGAACTCAACGCCTTCACGACCAAGGAGGACACGACCATTCACGCCACGACCCTGCGGAAGCGACTTCCCGAAGGCCGTCGAGCTGATCGCCGACATCGCCTTCCGCTCGACGTTCCCCGACCGGGAACTGGAAAAAGAGAAGGAGATCATCTACGACGAGATCAATACCTACAAGGACTCTCCGGCCGACCTGATCTACGACACGTTCGAAGAGATGCTCTTCGCCGGATCGGAGCTGGGACACAATATTTTAGGCCGGAAATCGAGCCTGGCACGCTTCAGCGGAGAGTCGATCCGGGAGTTCGTCGCACGCACGCACACCACCGACCAGATGGTTTTCTCGTCGATCGGCAACTTCTCGGCCAAGAGCGTCGAAACGACCGTCGCCCGCTACCTGAACGACATCAAAAGTTCCGCACGGGATTTCTCGCGCCGGCAACCCGCCGCCGTCGAACCGTTCTCCCGAATCGTTACCAAACATACGCACCAGACGCACTGCATCATCGGTGCTCGGGCGCAGGGGATCAACGACGCGGAGCGGCTGCCGCTGGCGCTGCTCGTCAATCTGCTCGGCGGCCCTTCGGCCAACTCCCTGCTGAACGTGCTGGTGCGCGAGAAGAACGGACTTTCGTACAACATCGAAGCCAGCTACACGCCTTACGGCGACACGGGCATCGTGGCCATCTATTTCAGTTCGGACCACAGCAACGCGGAGCAGTGCATCGAGCTGATCGAGGGAGAGCTGGGACGGCTCCAAACCACGCCGCTCTCGGCCCGACGGCTTTCGATGGCCAAGAAACAGTTCATCGCCCAGCTGGCCATATCGAGCGAGAGCAACGAAAGCTACATGCTCGGGGCGGGCAAGAGTTTCCTGGCGCACCGCGAGGTCGATACGATGGAGGAGGTTTATCGCAAAATACAGGCTCTCACGGCCGAAGACCTGACCGACGTAGCTTCGTCGGTCTTCTCCTCACCGTCGCGCCTCATCTATAAATAACGGTTTTCAACGATCGGACACACACTAATATGGATGCACTCGAACGATATATTCACGACCTTTCGTCGCCGGAAGAGGATCTTCTGCACGAACTCGACCGCCAGACGCATCTGCGGGTCGTCCAGCCCCGCATGCTCTCGGGGCATATCCAAGGGAAGCTGCTGGAGCTGTTCGTGCGGATGCTACGGCCCCGCAACATCCTGGAAATAGGGACCTTTACAGGTTATTCGGCCCTCTGCATGGCCGCCGGGCTGGAAGAGGACGGCGTGCTCGACACGGTGGAGGTGGACGACGAGCTGGAGGAGTTCGCCGCCTCGTTCTTCCGCCGCAGCCCGCACGGACAAAAAATCCGTCAGCATATCGGTTCGGCACTCGATATCGTCCCGACACTCGGATATACGTTCGACCTCGTATTCATCGATGGCGACAAGCGCGAATACCCGGACTACTACCGGATGCTAATGGGTGACGGAGGAAGCAAAACGTTGGTGCACAGCGGATCGATATTCAACCGCATGGTACTTCAGGACAGAAACAACATCCGATCCGCGACGGACTGAACCTGATCCGGGTAAAATAGGACAGCCGTCTGCCGATAAAGGCAGGGCAGGGCAGGAAAGGGCAGGAAAGAAAACCCGGCAAGCAAGCAAGCGAACGGCCGGCAGACAACGGGAAAAAACGGCTCTGTAACGACGAAATTTGAAAAAAGCGACCGATATGGAATTGAGTGAATTGCAAAAACGGGTGGACACATGGATCCGCGAATACGGTGTCCGCTATTTCAGCGAACTGACCAACATGGCCTGCCTGACCGAAGAGGTGGGGGAGCTGGCCCGCGTGATGGCCCGCAAATACGGCGACCAGTCGTTCAAGGCGGGCGAAAAGGAGAACCTCGCCGACGAAATGGCCGACGTACTGTGGGTATTGGTCTGCCTGGCGAACCAGACGGGTGTGAACCTCACCGAAGCCCTCGAAGCCAACTTCGCCAAGAAAACGGCCCGCGACAAGGAGCGGCACCGCAACAATCCCAAGTTATGAACCGAAACCCCGAAAAGCGGTGATAATAATATCGTATCCGAGAAAGGGGTTCGGGAGAGGGTGAGAATCACAAACGCGGCCACAGGCTGTGAATAAGCGACTGTCGGACAATGGGAAATTGAAAAATATAATAATTGCCTGATAGGTATTCCGGGCGATTACGTTCCCGAATTGTTCCGGCAGGTTATGTACGACGGAAGTCATTATCGACAAAATACGGCCCTTCCGACAAACCATCTTCCGGCAAACCGCCCGATAAAAGCGGGATCGGATACGAAAAGCCCGTAATCCCCCGAACAAGGGGCGATACCGCGATAAAATACGGAACTGTTACCTGTAATCAAATACTTTAGAGTTATGAAATACAATTTCGACGAGATTATTCCGCGACGGGGTACCAACTCCGTCAAATGGGATCTGGCCACAGACGAACGGGTGCTGCCTATGTGGGTGGCCGACATGGATTTCCGCGCGGCCCCGCCCGTACTCGACGCCCTGGAACGACGGCTCCGCCACGGCGTTTTCGGCTATACGAAGGTCCCCGACGCCTATTTCGAAGCCGTGAAAGGGTGGTTCGGCAAACGGCACGGATTCCGCATCGAAAACGAGTGGATCCTCCCGACTACGGGCGTCATTCCCGCCCTTTCGGTCATCCTGATGGCCCTGACCGAACCGGGCGACAAGGTAATCCTTCAGACGCCCGTTTACAACTGTTTCTTCGCCGTGCTGGAGCGTACCGGCCGTCAGCCGCTCGCCAATCCGCTCATCAACGAGAACGGCGCCTATCGCATGGACTTCGAAGATCTGGAACGCAAGGCGGCGGACCCGCAGGCCAAGCTGATCTTCCTGTGCAATCCCCACAACCCGGCGGGCCGGGCCTGGACCGCCGAAGAGCTTACCCGCCTCGGGGAGATCTGCCTGCGGCACGGGGTAACGGTCATATCGGACGAAATCCACTGCGACCTGACGCTCGACGGCCATCGCCACATTCCGTTCGCCTCGCTGAACGAAGAGTTTCTGCGGCATTCGGTCACCTGCACCGCCCCGAGCAAGACCTTCAACATCGCCGGTCTGCAAGCAGCCAACATCATCGCCGCCGATCCCGAGATGCGCCGGAAAATCGACCGGCAACTCGTCGATAACGAACTCCACGCACTGAATGCCTTTGCAGTCGAAGCCCTGATCGCAGCTTACAACGAAGGCGGCGAATGGCTGGACGAACTGAAAAAATACCTGTGGGAGAACTACGAATACCTGCGCGACTTCTTCACCCGGCACCTGCCGGCTCTGCCGGTCACTCCGCTCGAGGCCACCTACCTGGTGTGGGTGGATTGTCGGACGTTGAAACGCCCCACGACGGAAATAGCCCGGCAGTTACTGGAGGAGGGGCACGTATGGATCAACGAAGGCGAAATGTACGCCGGAGAAGGGTTCCTGCGCATCAACATCGCCTGCCCCCGCAAGACGCTCGCCGAAGGGCTGGAACGCATCCGGAAAGTACTGGGGTAGCATATACCGATCACCTGTCCGACCATAAACGAACGCAGAAGAGTCCCTCACGGGACTCTTCTGCAAAAGGAGGCCATGATACAATGCAAACACTGTCCTCGCAAATAGATAAAATACCGAAATACGACACTAAAAACCACAACGCCCCGATACCGGCCCCCGGCAAGGCGATTTCGAGCATACCGGTTTCAAAAAACTTCGTGTCCGCAGAAAGAATCAAAACCGGTAGCCCAGCGTCAGGGCATACGTCGTATTATGGTCGGAACCGGGTTTTGTCAGACGCGTCAGTCCATACTGTACTTCGGGACCGATGACGAAATGTCCGACGATGAAATCCGCACCGAAGCCCACCCCTGCATCCCAGCGACGAACGTCGAACCCGGTACCGTCGGGCAGAGAAGAGTGGAGCAGACAGGCGACATAAAATCCCCCGTGCAACGCCAGTCTCGTACGCGCCGAAAGACGGAACGCAACGAGAGCTTCGACGGGAAGATCGAGGTAGGAGAGCCGTGTGGCCTTATCCGAATCGTAGTTGAAAACATTGTTCGAAGTCGTGGCTCCCTTCATCGAGAAAAAAAGCCCCGAGCGAAGCCCCCAATGTTCTGAAAAGAGGTATTCGACACCGGCTCCGGCACGGATGCCCATTTTGAGGTGCCGGTCGCCGAAGGAAGAGGCCGTTGCACCGACGCGAAGGTCGGCATGAAGTTGTGCCGAAGCACTGAAGGCGATGAAAAGCAGGATGACCGCAATGATGATCTTTTTCATATTACCGATTGTATTAAAAATATTATTTTTGTATCGCAAAGTAAAATCATACGCCTTTTTCAGGCAATACTGATTTATCAGTAATGGAGGCATTGCAACGCGAATACGAAAAGCTGCTGAACGCCCAGCGGTTCGACCCCCGGGAACTGGATTACTCGGTGTTGGAACGCCACATATCCCAATTGACACTGCTGTCGCAGGTTTCGAACAGCGGCATTACGGTCTTCGACATGTACACCCGTCGCCACGCCTTCGCATCGTACAACTTCGCGGAATTGTTCCAATACGACCTGGAAAGTATCGCCACGGAAGATTCGGACTATTTCACCGGCCGTATCCACCCCGACGACCGGAAGGAGTTGCACCGCAACGGCATTGCTTGTCTTCGCTACCTGATGGACCACAAGGAGTTGGCTCCCGACGTAAAGTTGATCGATGAATACCGGGTAGATGTCGGAGGACGTTACGTGCGGGTGATCGAACAATTTCAGGTATTGGAGTTCGACCGGTCGGGAAACATCTGGCTTTCGTTGAGCATATTGGACGTATCACCCAATCAGGGAACGGAGGGCGGCGTACGCAGCCAGCTGCTCAACTATCGGACGGGAGAAGTATTTCCGCTCCCGACACCCGAGGTATCCTCCCTTTCCAGCCGCGAACGGGAAATACTGCGCTTGATCAGCCGGGGAAAATTATCGAAAGAAATTGCGGACCAACTGAATATCAGTGTACACACGGTCAATACGCACCGACAGCATATCCTCGAAAAACTGAATGCGGATAATTCGATGGAAGCGGTTCGCTACGCTTCGGCCCGGGGTTTACTCACCTGATACGGACAAAACGAAAGCGACGGGCGACCGCTATCGGCCGGGCTGCAGACCGGAAAACATCTCTTTGCGAGCCGCACCCCGGCAGCCTCCTGCCCGGAAAATCGGCTCGGATCGACGAAAAAGAACCGCTATCTTTCCATTATCGACAAAAAAGCGTAACAGCTCGCTAACTTTCCATTATCGAACAAAAAAGCGTCCATTAAACCTTCCTGCCCCCATATTCGACTGCCGGAATCAGTGCGACTGACACGGACAACGGCGGCAGCCAGGGAAATATAAAACCTATTACACCAATTTCAACTCCTTCTTGATCCGTTCGATCTTGTCGTTCAGTTCGGCCCGTACCTTTTCGTAATCGGCGACGGACGGCAGGGTAGCCTTCACCCCGAAGTAGAACTTGATCTTGGGCTCCGTACCCGACGGACGGACACAGACACGGGTGCCGTCCTCGGTATACCACTGAAGTACGTTGCTCTTATCCTGCTCCAGATGCGTCTTCTTTCCGGTGCGGACATCGAACGACTCCAAAGTCTGAATATCGTTGATCTTCACCACGAGCGAGCCGAGAATCTCTTTCGGAGGATTGGCACGGTAATCGACCATCATCCGCTGGATCAATTCGGCACCCTCCTTACCGGTACGGACTACCGAAACGAGGCCTTCCTGGTAAAATCCGTACTTGACATAAAGCTGCTTGAGCCACTCGTACAGCGAGATACCCATCGTATCGCGCACCCAGGCTGCGGCCTCGGCGGCCAGCGAGCAGGCCGACACGGCGTCCTTGTCACGCACGTAGTCGCCCGCCAGGTAACCGAAGCTCTTCGCCGCCGCCGATGTACTGCATATCGGTACCTTCGTGCCCCCGAATGATCTTGGCGATGTATTTGAACCCGGTGAGACAGTCGTAGCATTTCACCTTGAAATAGTCGGCTACGGCATCCACCATTTCGGTCGTAACGATCGTTTTGATCACGTACTGGTGTCCGTTCAGGCGGCCCAACTCGGCCCAGCGGGTCAGCTGGTAGCTCAACAGCAGCACGATGTCTGGTTGCCGTTCAACAGCACGTATTCGCCCTTCTTGTTGCGCAGCGCGACGCCGATGCGGTCCGAATCGGGATCGGTAGCCAACACCAGATCCGCCTTCACCTTCTTCGCCAGGTCGATAGCCATCGACATGGTCTTGCGCTCCTCCGGATTGGGAGATTCCACCGTCGGGAAGTTGCCGTCGATGACCGCCTGCTCGGGAACCATTTGCACGTTGGTAAAGCCGAATCGCTTGAGCGACTCGGGAACCAGCCGCACGCCCGCACCGTGCATCGGCGAATAGACGATCTTCATGTCGTGGAAACGTTTCACGCTCTCGGACGAAAGCGACAACTCGTATATTTTATTAAGGTATAACTCGTCGAAATCCGTCGCCCAGGAGCACGAATATTTCCGCGGGTTCCGGCCGGTAAGCACCTGATCGACCTCGGTGATCTTCTCCACCTCGGCGATGATGTTCTTGTCGTGCGGCTCGTGACCTGCGCGCCGTCGCTCCAGTAGGCCTTGTAACCGTTGTACTCCTTGGGGTTGTGCGAGGCGGTGATGACCACGCCCGAATGACACTTCAGTTCCCGGATCGCGAAGCTCAATTCCGGCGTCGGCCGGAGCGCGTCGAACAGGAACACCGTAAATCCGTTCGAGGCGAAGATGTCGGCCACACGCTCGGCGAACATGCGCGAATTGTTGCGGCTGTCGTGGCCCTACGACGACCCGAATCTGCTCGCCCGCGAAGTTCTTCTTCAGGTAGTTCGAAAGACCCTGCGTCGCAGCGCCTACCGTATAGATATTCATACGGTTGGTCCCCACGCCCATGATGCCGCGAAGGCCGCCCGTACCGAACTCGAGGTCCTTGTAAAAGCTCTCGACAAGTTCTTTCATATCGTTGTCCATCAGGTATTTAACCTGTTTTTTCGTTTCTGCATCGTAATTGCCGTCGAGCCATTTTTGCGCTTTCGCCAGCACTTGTTGTTCTAATCCGTTTTCCATAACTACATTGGTTTTATTTATAGCTTAAAGCCGTTATCCTTCAAAAATTTTATATGCAAATATACACAAATTATTTCCAATATTCACTATCAGCAAGTTAAAAAACAGGTGTCCGGAACGACCTTTTTTCCATAGTAAAAGTATCGACTTTTGCAAGCATTTTGCCGCTCCATTTTCACAAATTTATTTACAACTTTGTGCTACCAAAAAAACGGATATACCCCTCCATCGATGTTAGCTCCCGCACAGACATATTGCGAAAAATGGCAAACCTGCTTGGACCAGATCAAGGCCCGGACCTCCGAAGAGGAGTTCGTGAAGTGGTTCCAGCCCATCGTCCCGCTCGAATTCGACGGTAAGACGCTGCGTCTGTGCGTACCCAACATGAGCTACGTCTATCAGATCGAGAAGCACTACATTCCGTTCCTGCGGCCGATCATCTCCCAACTCTACGGACAGGAGATCCGTCTGCACTACGCCGTTCCCAAAAACGACGCACAGAGCGTGCCAGTGTCGAAAGAAGCCGACACGACGGCGATTTCGCAGTTCAACACGCAGACCAATACGGCAAATATAAAAGAATCCGTTCGTAATTCCGGGCCTCAAGAAGATAATCATCGACCCGCAGCTGAATCCGAACCTCACGTTCGCAACCTTCATCGAAGGCGAGTGCAACCGGCTGGCCCGTTCGGCGGGTATGGCCGTCGCGGTCGATCCGGGCCATACGCCTTTCAACCCGCTATATATATACGGGAACTCAGGATTGGGCAAAACCCACATCGTGCAGGCCATCGGCCACGAGGTGCGGCAGCGCCATCCCGAACTGCAGGTGCTGTACGTCTCGATGAACAAGTTTCAGGCGCAGTTCCAGACGGCCTACAAGAACGGCGAAATCCCCGATTTCATCCATTTC
>VOFE01002443.1_pt1 | contig 13249 bp, 9 predicted proteins | sample 5384071 | NCBI WGS metagenome assembly VOFE01 (sample SAMN12384724, study PRJNA508395) | human gut metagenome | isolation source: healthy gut D | host: Homo sapiens
GCGCCGACACCGGCGATCGGAGACAGTGTTGCGGATATTCTCTGTGAGATCGGACTTGAGTATGCGGGAGCACCGGGAACGACTGCGGCGCTCGCTATGTTGAACGATCAGGTGAAAAAGGGCGGTGTTATGGCGTCTTCCTATGTGGGGGTTTAAGTGGTGCTTTGGTCAGCGAGAGCTGTCTGAAGGAAGCCGGGAGCGGATGCGGGTATTCTGTGTGGACAGAGAGCACGTCGGCTATGTGAGGCGTTTTTACCCGGGGGTGAAGGTGGAGTTCCTGCCGCTGGCGGGCAATGAACTTCTTTTTTCGCATGGAGACGGGGAACACGGAACGCACAGAGCGGATGTGCCAGAGCCTGTGCTGTATGGGCAGAGAACCTTTGACCTTGTATTTGCGGCCAACTATGTGTCGATGGAGATGCTGGAGGAAAAAGTAAAGGCGCTGGATGACGATTATCGGATCTTTTACCGGCGGATCACGGAAGATCTGATCGCGGATCCCGCGCAGTCTGTAGATGCGGTTATGGAGCGGCACATCCGCAACGAGCTTGGGGCAGTGCCGGAAGAGCAGCTTTGCGCAGCGATGTCCGGGATGATCTGGATTGATCTGTTTGTCCGCAGCTATTTCCGGGAAAAAGTAGTGCAGACGCTCGCGGATGCCGGTATCATAGTGCGGGTATCAGACCGATACGATTTACGAACTGATGGACAAACAGCAGACGTTCGAGCAGTCTTTAAGAACGCGAGAGTTTGAGCCGGATGCACCGAACTATACACCTCGGATTTCCGGTATTATGCACCTTGATAAGGGTGAGTTCAATTATGCGATGTCTATCTTAAAGAGTAATAACGGAAATGGTGAAGGGATGCCTGCAACCGATTACGATCAGTTTGCATACAGACATCCGGTTTGCCGGCGAGGGACATTTTATCCATACATACATGGGAGACGGCAATCCGCTGCCGAGTTTTGAGGGAGAGCCGAAGCTTGTCGGCATCGAGGGAGACATCGACACCTTCACAAACACGGTCTGGGAGAACTTAAACGCAGACAATAAAGTATCTTTGTTTGTGCGTTACATTGAGATTGAGACCGGAAAATACGAGACGAGAATCATCAACAAGAACGTGTGAGGAGAATAGGATCATGAAAGAATTAGAATTAAAATATGGCTGCAACCCGAACCAGAAGCCGTCCAGAATCTATATGGAGAACGGCGAACTGCCGATCAAGGTGCTTTGTGGCAGACCAGGCTATATCAATTTTCTGGATGCATTCAACGGCTGGCAGCTCGTGTCCGAGTTAAAAAAGGCAACCGGTCTTCCGGCAGCGACCTCGTTTAAGCATGTGTCGCCGGCGGGCGCGGCAGTCGGACTTCCACTTTCCGAGGTGGAGCGCAAGATCTACTGGGTGGATGACATGGATGTGGAGTTTACACCGCTTGCCAATGCCTATATTCGTGCGCGCGGCGCAGACCGCATGTCCTCGTTCGGTGATTTTATCTCTCTTTCGGATGTCTGCGACAAGGAGACAGCGCTTGTCATCAAGCGGGAGGTATCGGACGGCGTCATTGCCCCGGGATACACTGATGAGGCACTTGAGATTTTAAAAGCGAAGAAAAACGGCAATTACAATGTCATTGAGATCGATCCGGACTATGTGCCGGCGCCGATCGAGCACAAGGAAGTGTTCGGAATCACATTTGAGCAGGGAAGAAATGAGCTGGTGATCGATGAACATTTCTTCGACAATGTTGTGACGGAGAACAAGGAGATTCCGGAGGCGGCGAAGAGAGATCTTGCCATTGCGATGATCACCTTAAAATACACGCAGTCCAATTCCGTGTGCTATGTCAAGGGCGGTCAGGCGATCGGTATCGGAGCGGGGCAGCAGTCCAGAATCCACTGCACGAGACTTGCCGGTTCCAAGGCGGACAACTGGTGGCTGCGTCAGTCGCCGCAGGTGCTTTCCCTTCCGTTTAAGCCGGGCATCAAGCGCGCAGACCGGGACAACGCCATTGACCTCTATATTGGCGAGGATTACATGGATGTGCTGGCAGAAGGTGCATGGCAGAATATTTTTACAGAGAAGCCGCCTGTTTTTTCGGCAGAGGAGAAGCGGGCATGGCTGGATAAGAACACAGAGGTATCTCTTGGATCGGACGCATTTTTCCCGTTTGGCGACAACATCGAGCGCGCACACAGAAGCGGCGTTGCGTATGTGGCACAGCCGGGCGGTTCCATCCGCGACGATCATGTGATTGAGACTTGCAATAAATATCATATGGCGATGGCATTTACGGGCATCCGCCTGTTCCATCACTAGAAGAGCCAAAGAGGGCTGATGTATGCAGGGTGCATCAGCCCTTTTTTACACTTTTTTTACAAGGTTTTACCGGACAAGGGTAGAAGAGAAGATTCATAAACGTTACAGTTTATTTTACATACAAAAAAATGAGAGGAACAGTTGTGAAAATGAAGAAAAAGAATCATTGGAAAAACATATGTGCGCTTTTCTTCGCATTCTGCATGGTGTTTTCGACGGTAGCAGGAGATGCGTCTTTTGTTACGGCGTATGCAGCAGAGGTGCAGACGACTGCCGGAAGCGAAGCGGCGGAAAATCCGTCACCGGCAGAGGAGAGCGGAGCAGACAGCACGGAAGGTGCACAGAACACAATAAATCAAGAAAGTGCGGCGCAGACAGGGAACGCCGGTCAGACGGACGCAGCGCAGACAGAGGATGCAGTGCAGACGGATGCAGCGCAGACAGATGGTGCAGCGCAGGCGGATGCGGTACAGAATACGGAGTCTGGGGCAGACCAGAATACGGCGCTCATCCAGACGGCGGGTGCAGAAAGCCTTGCGGCCTTCAGTTATACGGCGGCACCGGAAGCGGGACTTCCGGCAGCAGCGACAGCGGGCAGCGGAACGCTTGACGTAAGCGGAGTATCTTACAGCGGATTCAGCAAGGGAATCGCAGCAAAAGGATGGAGCGAGGGAACGGGCTTTACGGTTGCGGTCAATGCTGCAGGTTACACAGATTTGAAATTTTCCGCAGACATGCGCTCCAGCGGAACCGGTCCTGCCAACTTTGCACTGGAATATTCCATTGACGGAGCGAGCTGGACAAAGATCAGCGGAACGGATGTGACCTTAAGTACGGGTCTAGCCTCGGTGTATCAGCAGACGGCACTCCCGGCGGCGCTGTCCGGAAAAGCGTTTACACTGCGTGTGACGATGCAGGGAAACACGAGTGTGAACCAGAGTACAGTCGGCACGAACGGTGTGACCAGCATCAACAACATTGTAGTCACCGGAACACAGGGCGAGGCGGCGACAGACGGAACGGTCTGTTCCAAAGTCAAAGCTTCCGTGGAGCCGGGAGATGTGGAAGCCGGTACGAAGGTGGAGCTCTCCTGTGCGACGGAGGGAGCAACGATCACATACCATACCGATCTGGACAGTGCAGACAAGACATACACCGAAGCGCTTGTGATCGAGGAAGATGTGACGATCTACGCGACAGCCGAACTCGAAGGTTATGAGACGAGTGAGACGGCAGAATTTGCCTACGCGGTAAAACAGGGTGCAAAGAGCAAGGAGGCGGCACTTGCCACCACACTTTCGGACGGAAATATGGTTGCCCTCTATTACGAGAACAACGGAACCGGAAGCGTGCTCTCCCAGACAGCAAGCGGCAAGAAGTTAAAGGGCGTGTCAGCGACTGCGGCGGACGGTGCGCTTGCCATTCCGGAAGATGCGGCAGAACTTACGGTTTCCGTGGATGAAAACAGCTATTATACTTTTACATGTGGTGGAAAATATCTGACGTCCGGCGCAACGGGCAGCTCCGTGACGTTTGCGGACGCGGCGGGAGATTACAGTCTCTGGAAGCTGCAGAAGGCAAATGAGAACGGCGGATACTATGTGATCAATGCCAACGCAAAATATAATAATACCACAGAACAGTATCTGGAATATTACAGCGGTTTTACGACATACAGCTACAAATCATCTTCGGATGCGGCGTATGTATTCTATTTTTATCTGATCGATGAGGGAACACCGTCGGTTCATATCCGTGCGGACGAGTCCGTCACGGAAAACGTGGCACAGTGGTCCGGAACGGCAGATTACAAGACGGCAGGTGTGACGGCAGATACCGGAATTGCAGGAGATTCTCTCAATGCAAATGATCTGCTGGATGCGGATGCTATATATTCGGCGGTGGTAAATGGAACGGCAGTGGCACCGTATACCGAGGCCACAAGCACTTCCACCGGTTCGACTTCCTATTATATGGGAGGAAAGGGCATTGGAAGCGGAAGCAATGATTATGCGCAGTTTGTGATGCCGACAACGGGCTATGCCAACATGGTACTTTCCTTCCGGCTTCGCGCAAGCAACACCGGAGCAGGTTCCTTCCAGATGCAGTATTCTACGGACGGTGTGGATTTTAAAAACCTTTCCACAGGAACCTATGCTTATAAGTACACGAAATACGTGGGCGGTGAGCCGCAGGAAGTGAGCGCCGCGGAGAAAATTACCGACGGTGTGGCAAAGACAAGCCTTGCGCCGGCAAACTATATTTCGTTCACGTTTGATATTCCGAACGAGGCGGCGAATGCAGACCGTCTCTACATCCGCATGGTCCCGGGCAGCCTTTCTGCCAAGGGAGATAAGGCACCGGCAGCGGGCGGAGTGATCCGTATGGACACGGTGACAGTGACAGGCAATCCGCTGATCGCCTCAGATCTCTGCGGATATGTGGCAGCAGAACCGCAGAGCGGCGTGGTAGCTGTGGGCAGTGAATTGACACTGACAAGCGCCACGGAGGGTGTAACAATCCATTACAGTGTAAACGGCGGCGCGGAGCAGATCTATGATGCGTCGGCGAAGCCAAAGCTTGCAGACCTTCCGGCAGTTGTGACTGCCTATGCGACAAAGGACGGCTATAAGGATAGCATCCGCCGTACATTCTCTTATCAGCAGGCACAGGTGGCAACGGTAAAAGCAACGCCGAACGGCGGCAGCGTGGTGAAAAATACCGCGGTGAACCTCACCTGTGAGACCGAGGGTGCGACGATTCAGTATTCCGCGGACGACGGTGCAACCTGGCAGGATTATACCGAAAAGCTCGCCCTGACAGAGCTTCCGGTTACCTATAAGGTGAAAGCCGTCAAAGACGGTTACCTGGACAGCAGTGTGCTCACACTTTCCTTTACCGAGCGCACAAACGAAAAATATCAGATTTACTTTGGACAGTTACATTCCCACACTTCCTATTCGGATGGTGCGGGAAGCTGTGAGGATGCATACCAGCATGCAACGAACGTTGACAATCTGGATTTTGTTGCGGTGACAGATCACTCCAACTCGTTTGACAATGCGGACAGCGCGTCCATCTCGGACGGCTCGATGAGTGAGGAATGGAAGGAAGGCCATGCGCTTGCCACGCAGTATACGACAAGTGGATTTGTGTGCATCTATGGGTTTGAGATGACCTGGTCGAACGGACTTGGACACATCAATACGTTTAACACCGAAGGCTTCCAGAGCCGTACCCAGAATGAGTACAAGACTTACAGCACGGCATTGCAGAATTATTACGCGACCTTAAAGACACAGCCGGATTCCATCAGCCAGTTTAACCACCCGGGAACGACGTTCGGTGATTTCAGCGATTTCGCATACTATGACGAGGAGATCGACAAGCTGATTACGACGATCGAGGTCGGAAACGGCGAGGGTGCGATCGGAAGTTCGGGTTACTTCCCGTCCTACGAGTATTACCAGCGCGCGCTGGACAAGGGCTGGCATCTTGCTCCGACCAACAACCAGGATAACCATAAGGGCTTGTGGGGCGATGCAAACACGGCGCGTTCCGTTGTCCTTGTGGACAGCCTGACGCAGGAAAATATTTACGATGCCATGCGCAATTACCGCGTGTATGCGACAGAGGATAACGACCTCAGCATCTATTACACGCTGGACGGCTACATCATGGGTTCCATTTTAGAGGATGGAGCGACCGGAGATACCGTACATCTTTCCGTTGACTTAAGTGATCCGACGGATGCGTCCATCGGTAAAGTACAGGTCATCACAAACGGAGGACTGGTGCTTGCCGAGAAAAATGTTTCCGGAAACGAGGAGACGGTCACCTTTGATGTGAAAAATGATTATTCCTATTACTATATTAAGGTTGTGGAAGCGGACAGTGATATCGCCGTGACGGCACCGGTATGGGTAGGCTCTGTGGAGGCGGCAGGAATTGACAGCTTTTCCACGGACGAGGTGCTTCCGGTAAGGGGAGAGCCGCTGACGGTGAACCTTGGACTCTATAATAATGAAAACAGCGAGCTCGCGATTGATTCCATAACGTTTGAGGTGGGCGGAGAGACCGTACATGAGGCGGATCTTGCCGCAGCAGGATTGGGAAGCGTCGCATCCATGAGCACGGGAAGCTACAGCTTTGACTATACCTATGACGGCGTCGGCAGCATGGAGATGACAGCAGTTGTGCATGCGACGATGAACGGCGTGCAGAAGGTATACAAGAGCGTCTTAAAATTAAGCTACGCGACACCGGAGATGGTGACAAAGGTTATCATCGACGGAACCCATTACAACGATTATGTGACCGGTTACTATGGCGGTAACGTCGGAAACTTTACGGCGATTGCGGGAGCAAAGAACGTCAAGGTGGAAGTGGTCACAGACGAGATTACGCCGGAGATGCTTGCAAACTGTGCGTTGCTTGTGATCTCGGCACCGGCGAAGAAATCCGGGACAGCAAATGCCGGAGATTACACCGTGTCGCATTTTGAAGACAGCTTTATCCAGATGGTAAAAGACTATACCGACAATGGCGGTACGCTGATTACCTGCGGTATTGCCGATTATCAGGATTCTACTTCGGGACAGACAGCGACAGAGATGAATAAGCTTTTGGCTGCGATCGGGGCATCGACCAGATTAAACAGCGACGAGGCGTACGATGAGACGAACAACGGCGGACAGCCGTACCGCTTATATCTGAAAGGAACCTACAACAAGGATTCCAGATATCTGCGCGGCGCAAGCGAGGAGCAGGAGTACAGTGCGTACAGCGGATGTACCGTGGCGCTGGATGCGGATGCGGTGACAGCCGGACGTGCGGAAGCGCTTGTGAGCGGATATGATACAACGTATTCGATCGACTGCAAGGATGATGCGGGAAACAGAGTTACCGGAAGCCCGACGTATGTGGAAAAAGGCAATATGGTAGCACTCGCACATGAGACACTGGGAAGCGGTGCAAATGTCTTTGTTGCGGGAACCGTATTTATTTCCGACTTTGAGGTGAAGGCGGAGCTGGACAATATCTGGGATCTGCCATACTTAAACCGCACGATTGCAGAAAATATTTTAGATGAAGTGAAAGTGGAGCTTCCGCTGTCTACGATTGCGGAAGTGCGTAAGAACGGTACGGCGGGCGATGTCTACCGCGTGGAAGGCTATGTGACCGCAGGAACAGCCGTGGAGGGCAACACCTTCTTTGATACGATCTATATCCAGGACGACACCGCGGGAATTGATATTTTCCCGTATGCGGAGAGCGGACTTGCCATCGGAACCAAGGTGGAGATTACCGGATATGTGGACGCCTACCAGGGCGATAAAGAGCTTAAGGTGATAAGCAGCCGGATTCTGGACGAGGAGCCGAAGGTGATTGCACCGGAGAAACTGTCGGCAAAAGACGCCATGGACTATGAAAAGTCCGGCGGTAAGCTGGTACAGGTGGAGGGAACGGTAACGGATGTACTCTATGATGCGGCGGGCACCGGCGTATCACAGTTCTGGCTGGATGACGGCAGCGGCGTCAATGCCAATATTTTCATCGACGGATATATCTTATCGGCAACGACAGGAAAGAATGAACTCGCATCGGTTGTGTCGACAGGAAAACGCGTGTCGGCGGTCGGCGTGGTCTATGCACATCCGGAGGGAACCTCGGACGAGGCAGTGACCTGTCTGCGTGTAAGAAACTGCGATGAGATCGTGGAAGTGACGTCCGGGGAGATGCCGGATGACACGGAGACGCCGGGCAATACCGAGACACCGGATACGGAGACACCGGGAGATACAGGTTCGTCAGACAGCGGAACTGACAGCGCGGACGGAAATGGAAATGGAGGAAGTGTAAGCGGCAGCGTGACTGTATCGGACGGACAGACGACAGATGCGGTGACGGTTGCTTCGCAGAATGACTGGGATCCGGTCAGAAACAGAGTGACAGCGGCATCCGCCGGCAGCACAGTCACGGTTCTCCTTGCAGACGGTGTTTCTGTGCCGGGAGATGTCATTGCGGCAGTGCGCGGAAGGGATGTACGTCTGGTATTTAGGCTGGCAAATGGAATCGTGTGGACGATTGACGGAAGAAACGTGACATCGGATACGGTTCCGGATATGGACTTTGGCGTGACGATCAACAGCCATGCCGTGCCGGATGCGCTTGCGAGACAGACCGCGGCGGGAAGAGATTATTTCCAGATCAGCTTAAACCATGACGGCGCATTCGGTTTTACCGCAGTGATGACGCTGCCGGTGGGAACACAGTATGCGGGCATGTATGCAAAGTTATATTATTACAATGAAGCAAAGGGACGGCTGGAACTGGCATCTTCCGGAAAAGTAGATGCAAACGGAAATGTGGAGCTTACCTTTGTACATGCATCCGATTATGTGGTGGTGCTGGATCAGATGCCTGCAGTGCAGACGGGGGATGACACTCCGCTTGCAGTAGCAGTGATGATGCTTCTTGCAGGTATGGTTCTGCTTGCAGCGGCAGCACGCAAAAAAAGGATATTTTTGAAATAAGGGTGGTTAAAACATGAATTTCAAAAAGAGCAAGATACGCAGCCTGGTGCTTCTGGCACTGGCTGCCGTTGCTTTTTGCGGACTGATCTGGTTCGCGAATAAAGACAGACCGGTTTATAGGAGCAGCAACATGGCGGGGACGGACTATGAGGTCGGAAGAGTCCTGCGGGTTGTGGAGGATCACAAGACGGTGGATGAGGAGATGGACGGAATCTGGCGGGGAAGTATGACGCTGGAGGTAGAGATCCTTACCGGACGTTACAAGGGCGACACGGCTATTGTGGAAAATTATTTCAGCTCCCTGTACAACGTCAGGGTGGCGGAGGGGGATAAAATCTCCATCCGCATCGACACGACGGGGGAGGACGAATATCAGGTCTCGGTCTACAATTATTACCGCGTTCCGCAGATGATTGGCTGCATCGTGGCGTTTGTGCTGCTTCTCGTATTGATCGGAGGGAAAAAAGGTGCAAAATCTGTGGCGGGGCTGGCGTTTACCGTGGTATGTATCCTCTGGATTTTACTGCCGCTTGCGCTGAAGGGTTACTCGCCGCTGGCGGTCACTATCCTGCTCATTCTGGTCTGCAATTTTGTCAGTTTCTTCCTGATAGACGGCATCTCGACCAAGACGGTTGTGGCGGCAATCGGAAGCATGCTGGGTGTGCTTGCGGGAGCAGTGTTTGCACTGATCGCGCAGAATGCCATGTCGATTACGACTTACCAGATGGATGAGGCGGAGACACTGCTTCTGATCACAAGCACCACGGAACTGAAGATCCGGGATCTGTTTTTGTGCGGTATTCTGATTTCGTGTATGGGAGCCGTGATGGATGTGGCGATGAGTATCTGTTCCGCGGTGGCGGAGATCCATCAGGTGGATCGGTCGCTTGGCATGGCGAAGCTGTTTGCCTCTGGGATGAATATCGGAAGAGACGCGATGGGAACCATGGCGAACACGCTAATCCTGGCAGTCGCCGGGACATCGCTGAACATGATGTTGATGATCTACTCCTATGACGTCAGCTTTCAGCAGCTGATGAATACGGACTTTGTGGCGATCGAGATTATCCAGTGCATTGCGGGAAGCGTGGGTATCGTGTGTACGGTCCCGCTGGTAGCACTGCTGTCCGCCGCCGTATTTGGAAAAAAGACAAAAAAATGAGACTGCACTATGGCAGGATGACGATCTGCCGCTGATATTCGGAGGCGGGGGGAACGTCATGCTCCTGCATGCGGGCGGCGCGCAGAGGCGTGCCGCCTTTTTGATTGCGCATCTGCAGATAGAGATTCCCGGCAAATACATCGTGCTCAAACACCTGCATGGCATCCGGGGACAAAAGCTTTGGCGCCTGCGACGGCCGTGTGATAAGCGGAACTGCAGCAGAGGCTTTTAGTGCGGCAAGCAGGGGAGCGGCGCTTTTCCGAAAGCCGAGAATGCGCAGGTAGGGAATTTTATCCAGGGCATTGCCGCATGCGTAATCGGAAGAAGTAATGCCAAGGATGGAGTGCAGCAAAATGCGGTTAATGCGCGTGAGAGTCATTTCTTTGCTTTTTAACCGTGACGCGAAGGAGGAAAAAGAGGTATAATAAGGAAGCTGGTTTCGCATGCGGTTGGCAAATTCCGGGGAGGAATCGGCGGTCCGGGCGAGTTGTGAAGGCAGAACTGCTTAACAGCAGATAACCCAGAATGCTGGAAAAGTCATCGGCGCACAGCAGCGGAAAATCTGCCCGGTAGTCCTGCAGGATGGACAGTGCCTCCTGCGGCATGGCATGATGCAGAATCCCGTCGGCAGAATCTTCGGATGCTCCGGCGCCACCGGCGAAGAGTGTATGCCGGATCGCGGATGCGGAGGCCGGGACTTCGGAGGCGCCGGAGCGGATGGATGTTTCGTGGTACGCGGCGCCTTCCCGCTTTAGCAGATAGGGCGTGATCGAAGACGCGCGGCGGCGCAGCGCTTTTAAGTATTCCAGAGCCAGTATGTTGTTCGGGGAGGCGAGCAGGGAGGAGAGCGCCTCTGCGGATACGGGCAGGGCGCCATCCTGACCGGCGGAGCCGGAAAAATACGAGAGCAGGGCAGCTTCCCTTGCCTTTGGGAATGTACTGCCGGATTTTAGGTTGTGCTTCAGGGAAGCCTTTAAATCCGCCGGTTCATCCGCGAGAACGTCCGCAATGCGGCGAAGGAGGGCAAGGTCGCCGCTCTCAGCGCCAAAACAGATGCCGTTTACGCAGCCCGTTTTCTCAAAGAGGGAGATTCCGGCGTCCGCGAAAAGCTCTGCGGAAGCGGTGGACCAGAGTACGGGAAGCTCGAGCACGACATCTGCACCCGAGGAGAGCGCCATGCGGGCACGGGTGTATTTGTCCAGAAGGGCGGGCTCTCCGCGCTGTACATAGTCGCCGCTTGTGGCGACAACGATATAGTCGGCGTGAAGATTTTTTCTGACATGCGCGATCTGATAGGCGTGCCCGTTGTGGAATGGGTTGTATTCTGCGATAATGCCAATGACGTTCATGGCGGATCCTCCCGTACTGCAATGTAATAAAAACTGTAGCTATCATAGCATACTGTGAAATAGAAAAAAAGAAAAAGGAGCATTTCACGTGAAGAGAAACAGAAACATTGGAGCGATTCTTCTGATTGCGGCAGGACTTTTGCTGATTGCGGCAGCCCTTTATGAACTGATCCCGGCGCTGCTCGCGTACAAGCGGGCGGACGATACCTACGAGGCGCTGCGCGAGGCTTATGTGACCGGACAGCCGGGGACATCTTCGGATGATCCGGCGGAGGAGGGAGGAGGGAGCAGTAAAGGATCTGAGCGAAATCGACGCAGTTGGACATCGTGTTGTACACGGTGGAGAGAAGTTTGCAAAGTCGGTGGTACTGACAGAAGAAGTGCTTGCAAAGGTAGAAGAGTGTAATGAACTTGCACCGTTACATAACCCGGCAAACCTGATCGGTATCCGTGCGTGTCAGGATCTTATGCCAAATGTACCGATGGTTGGTGTATTTGATACCGCGTTCCATCAGACAATGCCAAGAAAGGCATTCCTGTACGGACTTCCATATGAATATTATGAGAAATATAAAGTAAGAAGATACGGATTCCACGGAACCAGCCACAGTTTTGTATCCAAAGCATGTGCAGAGTATCTGAAACTGGATCTGAAAAACAGCAAGATTATTGTAGCGCATCTTGGAAACGGAGCATCTGTCAGTGCTGTATTAAATGGAGAATGTGTGGATACTTCCATGGGTCTGACTCCGCTTGAGGGACTTGTTATGGGAACCCGTTCCGGTGATATTGATCCGGCGATCATGGAATTTATCGCAAAGAAAGAGAACCTCGACATCGAGGGTGTCATGAATGTGTTAAATAAAAAATCCGGTGTTGAAGGATTATCCGGTGTATCCAGTGATTTCCGTGATCTGGAAGCTGCTTATAATGAAGGAAATCCACGCGCCATTGATGCCTGTGAGGTATTTGCTTACCGTGTGGCAAAATACATCGGCTCCTATGTCGCAGCAATGAATGGCGTAGATGCCATCGCATTTACCGCAGGTATCGGAGAGAATACTTCTTTCATTCGTGAAAAGATCGTTTCTTATCTGGGATATCTGGGAATCAAGCTTGATAAGAAGACAAACGATGTGCGTGGCGTGGAGGAAATTATTTCCACACCGGATTCAAAAGTTACCGTATGTGTCATTCCGACCAACGAGGAGCTTGCAATCTGTCGTGAGACCGTAGCACTGGTAAAATAAATGTTGATAAATTTGTTGATAATTTGTAAAAATTAGTTGACAAAACAGGACACCCTATGTATAATTGTTTAGGTGTGAATAGGAGAATACTGTGAAAATTGATCTTTCAATCATTACAAAATCCATAAACAAGGAATTGACACAGGAGGCGGACATCTCGCTCACTTCCTTTCGTTCCCGCTTGGGAGATTTTCCTATTGTTCGCAAAGCGCCGGTGACATTGCAGATCCGTAATGAGGAGAATGCAGCGGTATTCGTTAAGGGTACGGTTGATATTGATGTGATGATTCCGTGTGCGCGGTGTCTTGAAGAAGTTCGGACGCCGATCCGTTTTGACATAGATAAGAAACTCACTGTTCGGGAAGAGGGACTTGTCGATGAAGAGATGGAGGAACCGGATTACCTGATTGGGTTTGAACTGGATGTAGATAAACTTGTCTACGCCGAGATTTTGGTGAACTGGCCAATGAGAGTTCTGTGCAAGGACGATTGCAAAGGAATTTGTAAAGTCTGCGGGATGAACTTGAATAAGGGAGCCTGCAGTTGCCAGAGAACAGAACTTGATCCAAGAATGGCAGCAATCCAAGATATATTTAACAGGTTTAAGGAGGTGTAAACAAATGTCA
>VOFE01000667.1_pt1 | contig 13240 bp, 24 predicted proteins | sample 5384071 | NCBI WGS metagenome assembly VOFE01 (sample SAMN12384724, study PRJNA508395) | human gut metagenome | isolation source: healthy gut D | host: Homo sapiens
GTTATCAGGAGCGGGGATGCTGGATGAGATTATCTTAGGCTTTGTCCGGAAAAAGACAGGAATGATTCAGAAAGCTAAAACAAAAGGAGAGCTGCAGGAAATCAGCAAACCGCCAAGGCCGGTTTATAACGGCAATGGTTTTACACCTGGAAAGTATGACACAGAGGAAGAAGAATTGCTGGTCTGGAGCCTTACTTGTTTGCAAGCACCGCTCAACAACCAAGCATATGAACGGTACAAAGAGCTGTTCCGCCGCCTGTTGCCGGAAAAGGCGAAGATATTATTCCCGGAAATGAATGAGAATAATCAGTCAAAAGTTGCCTGAAGAATGGAGGGTGGATATGACGATCAGAGAAGCTGGAAAAGGGATTGTGACAACCGGAGGCGGTACTTACCGGATTGGCTTTATCAATACCGATGGACAGGAAGATGAGACGGAACTGGATGGTTTCAACATGGCGGAATTGGAGGAATTATACAGGGATTTTTGTAAAGAGAATGGATTCAGACAGAATACCGTGACTTATGTGGAACGGTAAATGAAACGCAGGCAGAGGGCACGAAAAACCGCCCTATGGTATTACCCATGCGGCGGCATACATAAAATTTTATTTGTGTTCTGCAAGCGGAGCCTGTGAGAAAAAGTCTGTAAAAAAGAATAAAATATAAGTAATTATAAGGTCTTCTATGATAAAATATTAAAACATAGGAGGCCTTTTATTATGGCAAACAGAAAAAAAGAAGTTTACAAACCAAAACCAATGACCGAAGGAAAAAGAAATCTTATCCAGGGGCTGCTTCAGGAGTACGATATCGAAACCGCAGAAGATATCCAGGATGCCCTGAAAGATCTTCTTTCCGGTACTATCCAGGAAATGCTGGAAGCCGAGATGGACGACCATCTTGGATATGAAAATATGAACGTTCTGAAGAACCGAATTACCGTAATGGCACAAAATCCAAACGGGTGCGAAGTAAATATGGTGAGTTCGAAGTGGATGTCCCTCAGGACCGGGAAAGCACTTTTGAGCCAAAGATTGTCCCGAAACGGAAAAAGATATCTCCTCCATAGACGATAAGATCATTGCCATGTATGCAAAGGGATGACGACCCGCCAGATCTCCGATACCATTGAGGATATTTATGGATTCGAAGTCAGTGAAGGTATGATTTCCGATATCACGGACAAGCTGCTGCCCTGGATTGAGGAATGGCAGAACCGTCCGCTGGCAGCTGTCTATCAATCGTATTCATTGATGCCGTACATTTTTCCGTCCGGGATGATGGTGTGATCCGGAAACTTGCGGCATATGTTGTCCTCGGCATCAATGAGGAAGGGAAAAAAGAGGTACTTACCATCGTGATCGGTGAAAACGAAAGCAGTAAATACTGGCTGAGTGTTCTGAACAGCCTGAAAAACCGCGGAGTACGTGATATCCTGATCCTCTGCTCGGATGGGCTGACAGGGATAAAAGAGGCCATCACTGCAGCATTTCAATGACAGAACAGCAGCGCTGTATTGTCCATATGGTCAGGAACACACTGAAATATGTGGCAAACAAAGACATGAAAGCTTTTTGCGAAAGAGCTGAAAACGATATATACCGCACCAGATGAAAAAGCAGCATTGAGTCAATTGGATATGGTTTCTGAAAAATGGGAGACACACTACCCGGGCGTCTTAAACCGGTGGAGAGAAAACTGGGATGCCATATCACCGATCTTTAAATTTTCCAAAGAGACAAGGACCGCTTTTTTATACGACCAATGCGATCGAATCCCTGAATTCATCTTACCGGAGACTGAATAAACAAAGGAGCGTATTTCCAAGCTCCCAGGCCCTCTTAAAAAGCCTTGTATCTTTCTACTTTTGAAGTAGCAAAAAATGGACGATGCCAATAAGAAACTGGGGAAAGGTAAGAGCAGAATTAGTGATCATGTATCCAGAAAGGATGCCTGAATAACAAAATCCGGCTGTCATATCAAGAGTAAATGCACGGCTCCATTTATGGAGCCGCTCTTGACATGCCATCGGATTCTTGTTATATATAAATCAAGGGAGTAAATGGCAAAAAATGCCATTTACTCCCAAGCAATTATCATAGAAGATCGATTTACAGAGAAAATTTCACACCGCCTGCAAGCGTGACTTTCATATCCTGAGCATTGATGATTGTTTCCTTTTTGCACTTTGGACAATATAGAGGAAAGTTTCTTAATTCTGTATCTTCCCGTATCATTATCCGAGTTTTATTGCCGCAGATAGGACACAGTATCCATTGTTGCCTACTCATTTCTATTATCCTTCGCTTGAGACAATTTCTCATTCATTTTTCTTACATTATATCTGCCTATACCAAACTGTATTATCCATATAACTACAAAAATTAAAGCGAAAATCCCAAAATAAATTAGAAATCCAACTACACTATGTTCCATCCAATATGCAAAATAAGCGATTGGCAGCATTATTACTGAAATAATTGAAAAGTAAATTCCTGTCTGCTTTACAATACTCCAACTATCCATTTCCCATATTACTGAACTTGCCGCAAATCCCACACCTAATATTCCACAAAGAATTGTTTGAAAAATGACAGCATTGATTTCATTTCCCATAAGTGATATGAGTTCGGGGACACAAGGCGAGTAATATCCATTTGCCCAACCAAGAGAAATCAAGATAGTAATCAAATAGCCCATTGTAATTCCGAGTGGAAAACCCAAAAGACTACGCTTAATAATTTTCTTTTTCATAACATTCACCTCATATTCCTAATATCTTTTTTAGTTTTGGAACATAGCGTCTGGATACATATGTTGTTATTCCATTTGATAATTTAACGCAAATTGTACCTGTAAAACTCAAGTCAAAATTATTGACTTTTTTTAAGTTAATAATTTCCGAATTTGATATACGAATAAATTGATTAGAGGGTAATCGATTTTCTATCTCATATAACCTAAGCCGAAGAATATATTCCCTTTGTTAGTAACTGCAAAGACTTTTCCAGAATTTGCATAAATACGAATCAAATCTGTCTGTTCCAATATTTCAATTTTTTCATCTTTATGTCCAGAAATTATTTGTGAGGCATCTTCTGAAAGTTTTTTACAATGTTGCTCACATCTTCTGTCATTGAAGCAGTCAGTATGATTACTTTGGGGTCGATATATGAACTGTCAATTTTAATTTCGACCTGCATGATAATCACCTCTTTCTTTTTCCTTACAATGCCATTATAAGGAAAGCAGATAATAGTTTCAATGAATTTGCGATAGTTGGTTGATTTCAAAACACAACTGGTCAAAAATCCGTTCTGAGTTCTTAATCGGAATAGCGGCAAAGATTTTCTCTGCCGCCTTTCTGTAATTATGCAAAGATGATTTCCTTTTCTATAATCTCCTTTGCACACGCTCGTATGTTATTCATTCTCTGTGTCCATTCTAAAGCGTTTTTCGTCTTTAGCTGCTCTGTGATACCCTGCGCCTGTTTCATCTGCTCTGTGAGCCTTTCCATACGCTCCTGCGCCTGTCTATCAATGTCGGCAAGGTAAGCGTTCAGTCTGCCGCTTGAAAGTAGCGTTATGTAGGTACTTCTGCGGTATTCTTTCAGATACCGCAAGTGTCGCTGTCCCCACAAACCGATAGGCTGTTCTTTTTCGGCAGGTAAGGTAAGACAGGGAATATAATAATCGTCCTGAAATTCATACCATAGCTTGTTTTCTTATCGTAAATATACTTGTCCATTTTGAAATCCTCCATTATAATATATTCGCACATACATCACAGCTCTCCGATTGCCACACTCTGTTATATTTTGTTATGAGCTTTTCTTGCCCTTGCATTTGCCCTTATGAGCAAGGAGGGAAAGAGTAAACTAAAACACTGTGTAACCGTATAAAGAGATGAAAGGCGAACATATTGCGATAAATCCTTTCTTTTCAAGGCGTTTGGAGGATTTTATTAAAACACTGTAACCTCTGTTGAGAGGTCATAATTTACTGATATTCAAATCTAATTCAGTGGTATACAAATCAATAAATTCCAATTCGACAACTTAGGATTTATCGCTCTGTTCAACTTCACGATAAATGGGAATTCGCTTAACGAATTTTTTTTTAGCGGTACTAATAAACTTATCGTAAATAATACCAGCCAATGTAAGACAAATAAACACCACAGTCCAAAATCCAAAGGTTATTTGTTCTTGCACCTCCTGGATCAATACCATCAGTTTGAAAAATAATTCCGACAACAAATCCGACAATGTAAGAAAAGGCAATACAGATAGGCGTTGTTTTTCCATCAAGGATAAACGATATTACTACAGCAATTATCCCGATACCAAACAATATAGCAGGCCACTGCTTCATTCCATGAATATCAAAAATACATATCTGCACAAAACAAAGCCAATACAAAGCACGCCCAAAGACAATAAATGAATAATAATGATATATATTATTATTGTTTATCGTATCATTATTCTTTTTGCTTTTTGCAGTTGTAAAAATTGCACAATAAAATTAACCACTGCATAGATGCATATACATATTTTTTCTAACAAATTACGTCCATAATATTTCTGATAAAAATCCGTTACATTGTAATTATTTTTCACTACAATATCCATATACAATGGATTTGGTGGACAGCCAATTTCTATATAATTTCCTTCGTACAAATTTTCCGCATAAACACTATCAAAGTTCATTAATTGCCCATCATTCTCTATAATAACATCATATTGATTATCTTCTATTTTTTCTATGTTTTGTATTTTTCCACTAAACATGTCAAAATCACGGTTAGCTAATCTAGGAATATCGAGAATAATATGAAAACCAATAGCGTATAAAAAAAAAAATATAACGATGAAATATATAACTTTTCTGGCTTTTATTGATGTATTCTTTTTCAAAACATAGCTTGGATCATATATATCCTTTTCAGCTCCTTTTTACCATTTTGCAAAATACTATTATTCCACAATAGATTGTGAAAAATAGAAAAATCGCCCCAAATACATATAACCACCTTCTGTTATCCTAAAGAGTGTATCGAATAATAATGATTTTAATCCTCGACCTTTAAGAAGAATACAAACTGTAAAATTCAATTTGTTGCTGTCTTCATTCTACCAAAGACACTTCTCAAATACTATCCTAAATAAAAAATCTCAATAATTTTCTTTCCAGAGTTGCTATCTACATATCTCCTACGTATGAAATAAGTAGAAAACAATATAAGGAGAGTGACGCATTATGATAAAAAACTGACCATCCCCGTGGATCACGGGAACCGGAACATGAAGACCACCCATTTTCTTTTTTTACCACAGGACTCTCATCCACTGACCGTAAGCCTGCGGGACGGGAGGATTTCCTTCAGACTGATGGGAAGTATTATGTTTTGAGTGACAAGCGGATCCCGTATCAGAGGAACAAAACGCAGGATGAACGTTTTTCCATCCTGACGAGATTTGCTATTGCAAAGGAACTGGAGCGTACCGGCCAGGTAACGGAAGAAGATGTAGTGCAGGTATCGCTGCCGATTGGTGTACCGCCCAAGCATTACGCTGAATTGGCGGAGCGGTATCGGGAGTATTTCCTGGGAGACGGAAAGATGCAGGATCTGGTGTATAACGGAAAAACCTATCATATCTGCATCCAGGACGTAGCTGTATATCCCCAGGCGTATGCCGCTATGATGACCGAGGGAGAAAAAATCCGGCAGATCCCCAAGGCTGTAGGGATTGATATTGGCGGATTTACATCGGATTTTCTGCTGATGCGGAGTGGAAGCCCATGTCTGGACTATTGCGATTCCATGGAAAAAGGTGTGATTACCATGTATAACGATATCATTTCCAGTGTCAACGGGGATCACGATATGCTGCTGGAGGAAACCGACATTGACAGTATCCTGGAAGGAAAGACGGAATACTATCCGGAAATGGTGGTACATACGGTGGAAGAAATGGCCCGGAATTTTGTGACCGACCTGCTCAGCAGTGTCCGGGAACGGGGCATTGACACGAAATCCACCTATACCATATTCATCGGAGGAGGAGCCATCTTACTCCGGCGGTTTCTGGAAAGCTCCAACCGGCTGAACAAGTATCAGTTTATGGATGATATTTTTGCAAATGCGAAAGGATACGGCATCCTGTACCGCAGTGCTTTAGCAGGGAAGTGATGATGTGGGAAAGAAAAATCCATATGTATTTACGATAGGGTTTGACAAGAAAAATCCGGAGCATTTGGAAGTCGTAGAGATCCTGAACGGAACAGAGAAAAAGGCGGCGCTGATTGCGGAAGCGATCCTGCAGTATACAGGGAAGAAGTCTGGAGGAGATACTGGAGTTTCCCAGGAAAGCATCCAGGCGATGGTGCGTCTTCTGGTACGGCAGGAAATGGAACGGATCACTGGTGAGGCTCCCGTTTCAGACATTGGAATTTTAACCGGCCAGCAGCTGCAGCCGGAGTCAGATAAGAAGCCTGCAGAGGCCGTGATCGAGGATCTGAACGAGGAAGGCCCTCCGATTGATGAACGAACAATGCAGGATATTGCGGATGCCATGGCAGCATTTAGAAATATGTGATACAGGTCTTTGGGGAGAACTCGCATGGGGTTCTCCCTCTTTTTTTCACCGTTTTTTCAGAATTTCCATAGAAAATCCATAGAACTTCTATAAAGATTTCCGAGAAGTGTATCTTACAATGGCAGAAGAGGTGGTTATGTGGGGTTCTCTGTCCGGGTATGTAGTCCTTTCAAGAGGCCTCGCAGCGTTTGCAGCACAATTACCTGCTCTTCTTCTGAGCAAGACTCCAATTCTATCAGGATCTGCTGCATCGTCGTACTGCCGCTATTGTTCTTACGGTCTTTGATTACCGCGTCAATAGAAATGTTCAGATAGGACGCCAGGGAGCAGAGACTGTCAAAACGAGGGTTCGCCTTATAAGTTTCAATATCTGAAATAGTACGAAGGGATACGTGGGACCGTTCCGCAAGCGTATTCTGCGATAAATCCAAATTCATTCTGGCTTCTCTTACAGCATCCCCCAATCGTTGTCTATACATCCAATCACCTCATTTCCTGCATATATTTTACCGCAGACAAGCAGTATATGAAATGCGCTATCATGCGTGTTGAAAGGCGATATAACGCATACATAGAGGGGGAATATACAGAAGATAAGGTGTGAACAGCCGGATGGATCAGACGCTATCTAAAACAATTTCAAAAAAAATCCTGCTTCTTTTTGCAGGTGAAGAAACTCTTTTACACGCAGTATATGTGTTGGTTCCGACCACATATACTGCGTGTTCTCATGTAAAGTTAAATCCGCCGGATAGGATCGGGTTGCCGTTGGCAGCTTTCGGTCTTATTTTTTGCCGTGGGAACGGAACGTAAGACTGCCAGGGTGCCGCTCGCCGCCGGCCTTCTGAATTTCTTTGGAACTACAGATGAAATTCAGGAGGAATCAACATATGAATGAAAAACATACCTATTCAGGAGATCGGACAAAGAACCATTTTACGGCATACTTACTGGAATTTATCAAAGGGCGCAGGAGCAGTTACCTGGAAAAAGATCCGGACGGAGAAGGACTCCTTCTTGATGGAGGAAATTGCGGAGATTGAAGAACGGATCACATTTGAAGAAATGAGGGAGAACCAGGAGCGGGAAGAGATTCTGCTCAAAGAGGCTGCAGGTGATTTCCCGAAGTGGGATGAACTCCCGGATGAGAAACTTGTGAAATCGCTGCTGATGCTCAGTGAGAAAGAACGGGAGCTGATCTATCTTCACGTATTTGAGGAGCGCTCGTTTAAAAAGATCGGTCAGATGACCGGGATGACAGCAGAGCGCTGCAAGGATGCGTACTTCTATGCAATCCGTAAAATACGCAAAAGATTGGGGGATAAATAGGATGAGCTTTGATGAATTATTATACCGGGCAAAAAAAGCTGGGGACATGGAAGCGAAGACCGAAATCTTTGCGATGTACCGTCCATTGCTGATCAAGAACGCACTGGTGAACGGCAGATTTGATGAAGATCTGTACCAGGAACTGGCAGTAGAGCTGATGAAGTGTATCCGGTATTTCCGGGATGTGGAGGATTAAGAAGGAACCGGGCGGCGTAAGCTGCTCGGTTCAATAGCGTATCAGAGGAAAAATATTTGAGTAATGTTAGCAGTATTAGGTAGTAGAATCAAGTTCTTGAGACCGTCGGTGTCCCTTACTATTCTTGATTTAGTCAAGTACAAGAATTATAATGAGCTGAGATAATGACCTACACCCAGAGCCGCAACCTACTTTATGACATAACCGATGATGGATTTTTCTATGACTTGATTTTGCTGGATATTGAAATGCCGGGGATCAGCGGAATGGAAATCCCGCAGCAGCTTAAAGGCTTTCTTCCGAATGTTAGAATTATCTTTGTGACCTCGCACACAGAATATGCGATTGATGCCTTTGAACTGTCCATCTTTCGTTATGTACCGAAAAATAATCTGGAAGTGAAGCTGGCTGCCGCCGTGACCGATGCCGCCAAGCTGATTGAATTGGAAGCCGGTCAGGAGTACACAATCCAGACGGCAAGCCGCATGGAAAAGATACCATATAAAGATATTTTCTATATTCAGAGGGACGGAAAAACGCCAGCATTATATCCAGTGTCGGGATTGCAAAGGTACGAAAGAGCTTGCAGCAGGTTTTTGACGAACTGAATACGCCGGAGTTTATCTTTGTTGACCGGGGCTGTATCGTCAACATTATTCACATTATGAAAATCAGCGACGGGATGGTTGTGTAAAAAAAAATGGCGAGCAGTTGCCCATCAGCCGTTCCCACTTACAGGAGGTAAAGCAGAAAATCAATCAGTTTTGGGGGCGCATATATGATGGAGTATATTTCAACGATTTCCTACTTTTTTACCAATGAAATGCGCCTGTTTTTGGGGCTTTTCCTTGTCGCAAAGGTGATGAACTTCCGGCCAAAAAAGAATGTTACTGCTTTTTGTCTGCGGCTGGCGGTGTTCTGGTAACAGCTCTGCATATGGCAGGATTGCCGACGATTGGTGTTTTGACTGTCGAATTGCTGGTGATAACTGCGGTTACATGGTATTGCCTGCGGGACAAGTTGAACCTTTGTCTGTTCCTGATTTTTTTTTATGAAGTCGGTGTCGGGCTATGGGATTTCCTGCTGCAAGCGGGTTTGGGCATCATGTTCCATTCGGAAAATTTTATCAATCCAAATGCTATGGAATACCTTGCCGGTATTTGGCTGGTACGTCTTTTGATGTTCATTGGTGCAATCACGCTGGTAAAGCAAGAACATCCAAACGCAGGGGCGCTTCGGGCTTTGTCTGTTCTCGTCATTCTGGGAATGTTTGGTGCTGTAACATTGTCGGAGCAGACCATCCTGCCGTTGAACGAAGATCAGGTAGGTACATGGATTATTCTGTCTATCATATTGCTGTTTGCAATCTTGTTCTATCGTGTCAACCAGCAGCGTGAAATGGAGGCGGAAATTGCAAAACTGAAACAGGAGCAGGCGGAAATTGTAGAGCGCGATTATCAGGCGTTGCGTCGTACTTATGCGGACAATGCTAAGTTGTATCACGATCTGCATAATCATATTGAGGCCATTTACCAGTGCCTTATACAAGGTGATACCAAGGAGGCGGTACGATATTGCGAGGACTTGCGAACTCCTGTCCGGCAAATTTCGCAAACAGTTTGGACGGGTGACAAAGCCCTTGATTATTTAATCAGCAGTAAAATGGCATTGGCCGAGCAAGAGCAGATCAAAACAAAGGTCAATATCGAATATCCCCATAATACCAATATCCGCAGCGTTGACTTAACAACCATTTTAGGAAATCTGCTGGACAACGCTTTGGAGGCAGCCAAAGCAGCCCCGGAGAGCTTACGTTTCCTCAATCTGACAATCCGGCGGATTAACGCCATGCTCATTATCAAGGTAGAAAATGGATATGGCAACACGCCAATACAGGAAAACGGAAAGCTGCTGACTTCTAAAAAAGGACAAAGCCTTTCATGGATGGGGACTGAAGAGCGTACAGACGGCGGCGGATCGCTATGATGGGACCATCAGCACCGATTATAAAGATCATGTGTTCCAATCCGTTGTCACCTTGTCTTTCCAGCCGGTCAAAACATCATAATCCTTGCTTCGACAAATGGTGGGCGGCCCAAAAGCTGCCTGCCATTTTTCGCGGTCAAAAACCTACCGTTCGCGGACATTCCCGCACGCAGGGGGCTTTTGGTGTATGCTTGCATTGTAAACAAGAAACCCAATGACATACAGAAATATAGGAGGTTGTTTGTATGCGTCACTTTTATTTTCGTTTGATCCTCGGCATCGTTTTTATCGGCTGTATGATTTACAGCTTCGTTACCATGAATATTCCGTTTGCTCTGCTGTATATTTTCCTCGGCGGCGTATTTTGTATTCCGCCTATTCCATCTGGAAGAAAGAAAAAAAGATAATCGGAGGTAAGCGATATGAGCAGCACGACACTTCTTTCCTGGGCAATTTAAGCGTCTGGTACACCGCAGATCATCCCGTACTGTCTGATTTTTTCACTGGATTTGGGGACAAATGAAGTTGTCGGGCTGATTGGGCTGAACGGTGCCGGGAAAACCACCTTTATCAAGACCGTGGCCGGTTTGCTGCCGGGCTGCCGTCTGGACAGCGCAGCATGGGACGGTCATTCGCTCTCGTTCCGGGATAAAGCGTTCAAGCAGAACCGATACATTGTATTTGCGGAAGATCGGTCATTTCAGTATTTCACATTCCGGGAATATCTGGCGTATGTGGCTGCGTCTTATGGCGTACCGCTGCCAGATGTGTCCGGGCTGGTAAAAGGCTTCCACTTCGAGGATTATACCGATGTTCTCTTAAAGGAGCTGTCCACCGGCAATCTGAAAAAGCCTATCTAATCACAGCATTTGCTCTGCAGCCCAAGCTGCTGCTTCTGGACGAACCTGTGAATGGGCTGGACTTTCAAAGCACAGAGTTTTTGTATCAGCTCATGGGCGGTTATAAGCAGTATGGGACACTCCTGTTTTTCGTCCCATATTTTGGAGAGCATCTGTTTGACCTCTGACCGCGTGCTGGTTTTGGAGCATGGCAGGATCAGCCAGACATTCACTGGCGCGGAGATTGCTGCCGGAAACATCCGGGAGGTGCTGGCCGATGAAGAACACCATTAAAGCACTCTCCAAACAATTTTTTGGCGCAAAGTATGAGACGCCAGAAAAAAGCCTGCTGGCTGCGGTTATCCTGTTTATCGCGGTCTATGCGGCTGAATTTCGGGTTGAGATTGCGCCATTTATTCTCTACCTGACTTCAACCTTTTTACCGCCGGTATCATGTGGCAGTTGCTTACCGGGCGGCGGCACATGGAAGCGATGCTGGGGATGTTTATGCTCCCCTTTGATAACCGCAGCTTTGTCTTTTCCTATGTACTGGTGCTGGGAGCGCACACCCTGATTACGAAAACATTACTGATCTGGGCACTGTTCTTCGCTGTTGCCTCATGGAGCGTATGGGAAATTTTTGTTGCGATTATCTGCGGCTGTATGGCGTGTGTGGTGACGGCGGCGGGGTATCGGATGTGCCGGAAAGGTCTTGCTGTGCTGCCAATCCTTTGGGCAGCCGGTATTTTGTCCGTTATTTTGCTGGTACGCCAATGGGCAGCGGTTCTTCTTGCAGCGGTGCTAAGCATGATAGCTGCGGTGCTATACCTGGTCTTTGCGGATGCCTATGATTTTTACAGTGCTGGCGTTGCAAAAAAAGCCATCCGGCATACAGGCCGCGCCGGGAACGTGTTCACCTACTTGATGCGCTATTTGATGGCGAACAAGACCTATCTTATCAACACTGCGGGCCTATGTGGGATTGCCTGCTTTCTGCCTCTGTTGTTCGGTGAATTTCAAGGACTGAATATGTTCCCTATCGGCCTTGCGATCCTTTGCCTAAACACCCCAATCTGTACGCTGCTGTCCTGCGACCCGGATTTGGAGCAGGCAATCCGTATGCTTCCCGGACAGACGGGGCGATTTTGTCGGAAGTATTGCTTGTTTATCTTTGCGGTCAACAGCATTGTCGCCAGCATCTACCTTTGCAGTTGGCAGATGGTAAGCGGCGGCCTTGATTTTGTCCATGTGGGGACACTTCTTATATTCGCTCTGCAAAGCGCCATTCTGTCGGTTATTCTGGAATGGAAGCATCCGATCCGTGGTTGGGGTGGGTCTATGACCTGCCGGGCGAAAATTGTTGTTTTCTGCGGTTTCCCGGTGCGGGCCGGGGCCGCCATATTGCTGCCGGTGAAAGGAGTGGAATAAGCAGCTTTATCTTCTCATTCTCCCGCAGATTGGGGGTGAGAAGATGAACGAATACACCTTTGATTATGTGGAACGGAACCGGCTGGATGCTTTCTGCAAAACCGTTCTCCGCAACGAGGCCAAAAACTATCTGTCCGAGCTGGCCCGCCGCCGTGACCGGGAAAAGCCGCTGGACACCTTGCCGCAGGCAGAAATGGACAAACTCTGCTCGATGGACGAATACCCAAGCGACAGCTTTGTGTTCTCGGCCTTTGGCTATGCCCTACATATCCGGGACGAGCTGGTGGCTGATGCCTTTGCCAGCCTGCCGGAACGGGAGCAGCAGATTTTAATTCTGCGCTTCGTCGCGGCTATGGCAGACGGCGAGATCGGCGGCCTTGTAGGGATGTCCCGCAGCGCCGTCCAGCGCCACCGTACAAAGACTTTGAACGAACTGCGGCAGAGATTGGAGGATAACGGAGGGAGGAACGCGAAATGAAGCAGCCCACATTCCACGGCAGGGTGCTTCTGCCCCTGTCAGTTTTGCGGAGGCCCGCGCTGGTGATCCGCTGGCACTTTCTAGATAGTTCTTATGGATTTTCGCCCTAAAAGAGATGCAAAACAGGCTACAGAAAAAAGTGAAAAAAAGAATTATATAAGAACTGGTATGTAGTAGATGCAGACATACAGGGATACTTCGATAACATCAATCATGAATACACTGGGATTATTAAAGCGTCGCATCGGTGACAGAAGGGTCGATAAGTTATGCAGACAGTGGTTACAAGCAGGGAGTCATTGAAAATGGGAAATACTATCCAACAGAAAAAGGAGGCTCGCAAGGTGCGTTTATGTGGAGCTCCACATAATCCTCCT
>VOFE01000680.1_pt1 | contig 13194 bp, 24 predicted proteins | sample 5384071 | NCBI WGS metagenome assembly VOFE01 (sample SAMN12384724, study PRJNA508395) | human gut metagenome | isolation source: healthy gut D | host: Homo sapiens
GATCCCACAGAACAGGATATCTTCCATTTCCAGAACTATATCTTCCAGGAAATCTGCAGAATCTGCGCCGGGCTCGACATCCCCTTGCAGGTTCACACCGGTTTGGGAAAGATGCAGAAGAGCAGCTGCCGGTATCTGACCGAAGCCATACGCAGGAATCCGCACACAAAATTTGTCCTGTTCCATGGCAGTTATCCCTGGCTGATGATCTGTGCGGACTGGCCTTTTCTTCCGAAACGTCTATGTTGATCTCTGCTGGCTTCCTATCATCTCTACCGCAGCAGCGGAACGTCTGCTTTCAGAGCTCTTGGATATCTGCGGTGCCGATCGGATTTCCTGGGGCTGCGATACCTGGATGTCCGAGGACAGTCTGGGTGCTTTACTGGCCGTACGCAAAGTGCTGGCAGAGGTGCTCTCACAGCGGATTGAAACCGGCCTTCTCTTGGAACGTGCCAAAGAACTCTGAGAGGATTCTCACCGTCAATGCTGAACGGCTCTATCATAAAAACAAAGGAATAACTAAAGGAGGAATTTTCGTGAAACTGGGCATTATCATGCAGCCGGAAAGCGGATGCTTTGAGCGTATAAGGAGTTGGGGCTAGACTTTGTGGAATTGACTGCAATCCTGTCGAATATTTTTGGACGGCCTGTAGAAGAGCTTTTGGAACAGCAGGGAAACGCTGAAGGAGGAAAGCAGGCGGACCGGTGTGGAGGTAGGCGCCGTAGGGCGCCTGGGCCAGCCGTATTCTGGACAGGACAGGAGCCATAATTCAGAAGAATGGACAGCGGTAAAGCGCGTCATTGATTTCGGCGCTTACCTTGGCGCCAAGTATTATCTCTGCAGCGTGGCCTATGTGGAAGAACTCTCCTATTACCAGAACATTACCGCCGCCATTAAAGTTCTCAATCAAATTGTGGCCTATGCAAAAGAGAGAAGGGCATGGAATGTGCCATTGTCAACTGTATGATGGGAGGAAATTACATCCGTACCCCAGAGCAATGGAAGCTTGTACTCAGCGAGGTACCTGGGCTTGGGAATCAAATATGACCCTCTCACAGCTTTGTCCACGGCGGCCAGAAGGAGCCTATCTGGAAGAGGGCCTGGAGTGGGGCGATCATTTCAAACATTGCCATATCAAAGGCGTAATTCAGAGAGGCGAATCACAGGAACCTGATATGTGGAAAAATTACAGTTTCATGGAGAGGCATCCTGAACTGAAAGAAGAATTTCTGGCGCAGATGATGCACCAAAAACAACTGGTATGACAATCCCGCCCGCGGGTATTGATGTGATCAATTGAGAGCCTTTTGCCATTTTGTATAAATACGGATATGACGGTTATCTGGCCATTGAACCGCATTCCCAGACCTGGCAGGGGAAAAAAAGGAGACAAAGGCCTTCGCTACACCATTAAGTACATCCGTGAATTGATGATTCTCGATTGATAAACCACCAAAGAGACGTGCCGCAGAAGCTGAATTCTGCGGCACGTCTTTCATCTCAATAAATTCCCAAATAAGGATCCGATTCACCCTGGCTTCCGCCGTAATACACCTCAAAATGGAGATGATAGCCAAATGAATAGCCTGTATTCCCCACATATCCGATCGTCTGTCCCTGCTCAACATACTGGCCCGGTGTTACCGCTAATGAACTGCAGTGAGCGTACCGTGTAGAGTAATCCTGATTATGCCAGATAAGCACATTATTGCCCCAGGACCAATGATATTCCGCGCTGATCACCTGCCCCGCCTGCGCAGCCACAATTGGAGTTCCATAGTCGGCGCCAATATCCAAACCATTGTGGGGTCCATTATCGCACATATCACCGAAATGGCCTGTGATATTGCCGTAGCTGATGCCGGGCAGCGGCCAGATAGGCTGAAAGGAATCACTCATGCCCGGAGTGACCGGAGGTACATCTCCTCCGCCTCCATTCGCTGTGTTTTCTCTGCTTCCTCTCTGCGTTTGCGCTCCTCTTCATTGCGCTGTTCAATGAGCGCCTGCAGCTCCTCTTCCAGCGCAGCGTCCTCCTCTTCATTCTGTGCAATGACATCCTGTGCTGCAAGCTGTTGAGATTCCAAATCCGCAATTACACATTATTTTCCTCATGAAGGGACGTCAGCTCTTTTTGTGCAGCCTCCAGCTCCCGCTTTGCATTGGTTTCCGACTCCGCATCTTTGCCAGGTCCTCTCTGTCTTGGCGGGTCTTCTCCAAATACCTCCTCTATTTTGTCTAAAAGAGCCTGATCGTGCCGGGCAACTGCAGTCATTTCCATTTTCATGGAAAATCGGCAATACTGGTGGAATTCAGCAAAATTTCCAGCGTACTGGCATCTCCGGTCATATAGAGCGCCTTAATCCGCTCCGCGAACAAGGCCAGTGTGGCCTCATACTCTTTTTAGATTCCGCAAGGCGCTGCTCCAGCTCTCCAATGCGGGAGTCCATCAGTTGAATGGATTCCCGAGAAGTATCGATTTTCTGCTCAGTTAAAGAAATTTTTTCTTCCAAAGCTTCTTGATATTCCAAAAGCTTTTCCTCATCTGATTTCAGAATCTCAATTTTTCTTCCAGTTCTTCCTTTTCCTGCCGCAGCTTTTCTTGCGCTGCCTCCACTTCCTCAATAGTCTTCGCAATTGCTCTGGAGGGCAGGACCAGCCATAAAGCCAGCAGCGCCGTCATGACCCGGAAAACCGTTTTCTCTTTCGTTGCATGCTAAATTCTCCTCATCTCTCTGAAATCCGGAATGCTCCAGCACACACTCTCTCAGGATAAACATTTTTCCCGGATCCTTCGCATCAGCTCAGCTTTTTCCTGTTCCGGCAGAAAAAGCAGCCTCTGCCGCATAAAATAGAAGATGATTTTCTTCGGATGCTGTCAGCCCCAACTCTCTCAGCAGAGAGTATTCACGGTTGAGCGTGGTTCCGGAAACCGTTCATTATCCGAATTCACCGTCGCGCACAACCCCTTCTGCAAATACCCGCGCAGCGGAAAATCGGTAGGAGTTCTGACTGCCTTTGTCTGCAGATTGCTGCTATAGCAGAGTTCCAAAGGGATTTTTCGTTCTAATAGCAGTTCTATCACCGCCGGATCTTCCGCTGCCCTCACCCCCATGGCCAATACGTTTTGCCCCGATGGACACCGCTTCCAGGATTTCCTGAGGCCCTCCGGCCTCGCCCGCATGGATAGTAAAGGGATTCCTTGGGCAGCGGCCCCGGCAAAAAGCTTTCGATATCTCACCGTAGGATACAGGGCCTCCGCCCCTGCCAGGTCCGCCGCGCAGACGCTATGCCCTAGATATTTTTCTGTTATACGCAGAGTCTCCTCATTTTCTTCGTCTCCCCCCGCCCCCATACAGCATAAGATGAGCTGTGAAGATATTTTTTTGCATTTTTTTCAATCCGGCTTCCTGCCCGCACAAGGCTGCTCTCACCGCATCCTCCTGGGTCAGCCCTCGAGCAATATGCAACTGCGGGAGCAAAGCGGATCTCCGCATAGAGAATACCTTCTTTCGCCAGTGAACCTATCAATTCCTCAACAGCCAGCTGTAGGGCTTCCCGCGCTTTGCAGAACCAATTTAGGCAGCTCGAAACAGGAGATACTCATTCAGGCTTCTGCAGTCCGGCGGGGCAATCAACGCTTTTGCCAACTCCTGCAGATTGTTTGCCGGAAGGCTAATCCCCTGAAGCTCGGCCAGCTTCCAAACCCCCGGGGCGACAGCGAAACCATCCAGATGCAGATGTAATTCTACCATGAACAGCTCTCCATTTCCTATTTCATTGAAAAATCACATCTATTATAACATAAAATATTAGAAAAGCATGAAAAATGAGAAAAAATGCAAAACCATTGACAAGATGGTTAGTTTGTGCTAACTTTTTAGTATCATATTTTTCCGAAATATCTGATTGCGAGGGGCGTCTATGACATTGCAGGAAGGGACCTCCAGGATCCTAAATATCTTGTGAAAAAAACAGAACTGCCGGTCGAACTGAGCGCAGGCTGGAAGCTCTGGGACTGATCACCGGCAGCAAGGTTTGTCATGAGGAAAAACGGAAGGGCGCGATGATCATCAAAGTTCCGGGGCACGTTTCGCCCTCAGGCGGCATTTCATCCCATATCGAAGTCGGGGGTGATGTATGATGCGCATGAACTTTCCATCGGATTCGTGGGAAATCCAAAGCTGCGGAAAGACAACGCTTTTAATGCCTATACCGAGCCAACACTGAAGGTTGCCAACTGGCCCGGCGTTACCGTTGAAAAAAAAGAAAGAAGGCCGTTTTCAATATCACGACCATGAATACAAATTGGTCGACCTGCCCGGCACTTACAGTCTCTCTTTATACCATGGAAGAGCAGGTTTCAGGCAGTACATACTCAGCGACGATGTGGACGTCATCATCGATGTGGCAGACCTTCCGCGCTGGAACGAAATCTTTACCTCACCCTTCAGCTCATCGAATTGGGGGAAGCCAGTTATTTTGGCTTTAAATATGATGGATATTGTAGAAGAACGGGCATGGAGGATCGACACGCATCGTCTGCCTGAGATGCTGGGCATTCCTGTCATCCAGTTCGGCGCGCCGTAAAAACAGGTCTTGATATTCTGATGCATGCAGCTTCGCACCATAAGGACCACCGGGAGGATATGCCCCCTGATTCACCATCATCATTCGTCTGCGGGTATCCTGGAGCGCGGGCGCTCGCAAACTGCACAAAACCCGGCATTCCCATCATCACCATCACCATCATCACCATCAGAATACACAATGGTGTACAGCGATGAAATCGAGAATAAGATCGACCAGCTTCGAAGTACTCCGCGATAAAGTATCCTCGCTCAGGAATCCCCGTTGGTACGCCATCAAATTGCTGGAACCGACAAGGAAGTTCTGAAACAATGTCCTATTGACCGTCCGGATATTCTGGACCGTAGCTATGAACAGGAGATTATCAATCAGAAATACGATTTTATCGATGAGATCATCCAGGAAGTGCTGGTAAAAATAAAAGAAAAGAAAGAAGTCTTTACTGATAAAAATCGACAACGTCCTGACCAATACCTGGCTGGGCCTTCCCATATTTCTTGGTATCATGGCACTGGTCTTTTCCTTACCTTTACGGTGGGAGATTGGCTCAAGGGCTTCTTCGAAATGGGACTGGATTTGTTTTCCGGCTTGTCATCTCCTCCTTCAGGCAAATCAATACCGCCCTATGCTTATTTCATTGATTGTAGACGGCATTATCACCGGTGTAGGGGGAATTCTCACCTTTCTGCCCAATATTTTTATTCTGTTTCTGGCTTTGGCCTTTCTGGAGGACAGCGGCTATATGTCCTGGTAGCCTATGTAATGGACGGAATCATGGGGAAACTGGGATTATCCGCCGTTCTTTCATCCCCATGATCTTAGGTTTTGGCTGCAGCGTACCCGCTATTATGGCATCAGGGCACTGGAAATAAGCGGGACCGCTACAAGACCATGCTGATTACACCTTTTATGTCCTGCAGCGCCCGGCTTCCCCATTTACGTTCTCTTTTCGGAAATGTTCTTCCCGGAGAAAGCCCTGCTGGTTGCATACTCAATGTATTTGCTGGGACTGGTAGTGGCAGTGCTTTCTGCCTTTTTTATGCATCTGCTCGATCGGAAGAAAACCCGTGAAAATTCCTGCTGATAGAGCTGCCGGAATACAAGGCTCCCAGCGCGAGGACTATCGCCATTTATGTTTGGGAAAAGGTAAAAGATTATCTGACCAAAGCTGGCACTGTCATCTTTATCGCTTCCATACTCATGTGGTTCCTGTTGAATTTCGGTCCCTCCGGCTATTCCGCGGATATGTCACAGACTTACGGTTCTCTGCTCGGAAAATGGATTGTTCCCTTCTTTGCTCCTATTGGTCTGGGATATTGGCAGATAGTAGTGGCTTTGATCGCCGGTATCTCCGCCAGAAGTGGTGGTCCCAGCCAAAAGGGTGCTCTTTCGGCATCTCCAACATCACTTCCAACGCAGGCATGTCTGCGTTTATGGGAACCTTGAGTTCCATTGGCTTCGGCGCACTAAACGCCTATGCCCTGATGACCTTTTCCTGCTCTACATTCCTGTGCCGCCACACTGGCCACCATCAAGAAAGAAACCGGCAGCTGGGGTTGGACTGACTGACAGCCCTGTTCCAGATTTCCGTGGCTTGGGTTGTCGTTTTCTTGTCTACCATATCGGTCTGCTTTATCGTCTGAAAGGAGGCAATTATGCCGCAGGTCTTTTTTCTACCGTTTTACTCTGTATTTTACTGGCCGCCGCACTTTTTTTTTCTCTGTCCGCAAGCTTTGGAAGGACAAAAAAGCGGAAAATCCTGCTGTGGAGGAAGCTGCTCTTGCTGTTCGGGCTGCTCTGCCTACAGTAAAAAAAATAGTCATACTCAAATGAATAAAATCAAGATAAAAACATTCGACAGGCTTGATATCTATCCTGATTTAACGGTGATGACAGCAAAAAGGTTCTGCCCGCGGGGTTTCTCTCCCGCCGGACAGAGGTCTTTTAACTATCAAACCAGCTTTTCCTCCAACATCTCCTGAGCAGCAAGCAGCATGCCCAGCTGACCGCTGTGATAATTCAGTCCCTCCCTGCATCCAGGCGGCATAAGGCTCCCGCAAAGAGGGTGCGTCTGCAGAAAGTTCGATGGACGCTAAGGTAAACGCCCCCGCAGCCATGATGACATCACTGTCGTATCCAGGCATAGGACTTGGCTCCGGAACAACGAAGGTCTACAGGAGCGCCTTTCTGTACACCTTTGCAAAATGCAACCAAAGGGCCTTTTCGCAGCATCACAACCTGAATGATATCTGCCCGGGGCTCATCAAAACGAGGTGTGACATCAAAACCGAAGTTCAGAAAACAGCGCGGAAGCAAACACCGCCGTTTTGAGCGCTTCTCCAGTCATGTGGAGCATGGAACGCGCCCAGAATAATTCCCTGTTGTTGTCCCAGTGTGCAGCCGATCTCGGCCGGTTCCCGGTATAGTGGTCAGGCGGTAAGAGCACAGTTCACCAAATCTTTTTCTTCCGGCTATATATCCGCCTGTGGGGGCAATCCTCCGCCCGGATTCTTGATCAGTGATCAGCCATAATATCTGCGCCGTCGGCGGGGACTCGGTCCCTCCCAAATTCTCCGTAGCAGTTGTCCACCATGACAATACTCCGGCGCCTTCCGCTTTGCAATTTCGGCGATCCGTTCAATGTCTCGACAAACAGAGACGACACGCAGGCTATAACCCGCGAACGCTGTATGTATATCATACGAATTCAGGCAAAATGCGGCGTTCCATCTCTTCATAATCAGGGGTTCCATCCGGCAGCAGATCAATTTGCTCATAGGAAATTCCAAATTCTTTTAAAGAACCGCTCTCTTCCCTTCCTGGAAGGCCGATAACGCCCCTGAATGGTGTCATAAGGAGTTCCTGTAACACTGAGCATTTTGTCGCCCGGGCGGAAACGCCAAACAAGGCCACAGTAAGCGTATGGTGCCGCTGACAAAATTGTGGCGCACCAGAGCGTCTTCAGCTTCAAATGCATAGGGCATACTTGATCTAAGACGTCCCGGCCACGGTCCCCGTAGCCATAGCCTGTACTGCCTACAAAATGACTTTCGCTGACGCCTGCCCGTGTAAAGCCGCCAGCATTTTCTGCTGGTTATAGCGCTGCACTTCCTCGATTTTCTGAAAATAAGGCTGCGCTCTGGTCTCTGCTTTCTCTCTGAAGCCTCCAGCAGTTTTGTATCTATATTAAAATAAGGGAAACATCTTGCTACCTCCAACAGCTTATCCTATCAATGCAGTTTTGCGTATACCCAGGTATCCGTCTTGGCATAGTCCAGAGAGCGATAAAATTCCCTGTTCTTATCCTTCTCCCTTAGGGCATAAAATGACCTTTCCGGAAAGTAAGATTCCACCCTTTTGACAAGTTCAGAGCCGATTCCTGCCGCCGGTACGCTTCGCTTTACCGCCACAGAGGAGAATTGCCGCATGGCCGTCGGGATGGACGAAACCAGGGCGCAGCAAAGCTCGCCGTTTCGGTATTCCGTCGCTGCCAATGCCGCCTCATGCCTGAGCTTATGGGAGAGATCCAGATAGAAGGGTTCAAATTCATCAGCCATTCCGGTTTCTTCCAAAAGACTGTAAATGTCTCTAATATTGACTTCCGTTCTCAGAACTGCTGCTTTCCCCTCTGAAGAGATGACCTTCTTCAGCACATCGCCAGAATTTCCGACAGAAAGCGAGAGAGCTTCAGCATTCCGCACTGCGCACGCAACCGCCTGTGCTCCAACGGCCCGGCAGAAATTCCCTGCTTTCTTTTTCCTTCAACACTGTGCCGGAGAGTATCATCAAACCGTCTACCATACAGTAGTAACTACATCTGTCTCCGTATCCATCCAAAAACAAGCAAAACTCTTTATCCAGACCATAGGCCAAAGCAATCGCTGCTATTTTGCAGCCAAACGCTGTTTTGCCGCAAGCCTGCAAAAGGCGCTGTTTGTTTTTCCTTCGATCATCCAATCATAGCAACTTCCTTTCTGCAAAGGGCAAGATGAATTCCAGCCAATTTTCAAGACAGAAAAAATGCCTCGCACTTCGCGAGGCACACGGTTTTCATCCGATTACTTTTCCAGTGAAGTACATAATTGCGTTCATAATGATGACGAAGACAAAAAAACAACTGCAATGAACTTGGTCCAGCGGGCCAAGAACGCATCTACAGAACGGGCCTTATTCTTCGAGGAAAGTATCTGCACCACCGGTGATGACACCCACATTCTTCTGGCTTCCCCTTGCAGCAGAACTACCAAGATGATGGCTACGGCAAACAGCAGCAGCAACACAATTCCAAATACGATCTCCACAACGTTCTCATTTTATTCCATTCCTTCCTGAACCAAATCTTCTCAAAACTCACTTAAACAGCGAGTATCATCATACCATAAAATAGGCTATTTGGCAAGAGAGAGAATTAATTTTTTACCGTTTTTGCATTGTATACCGCCAAAACAGAAAGAATAACCCTTATATCCAAAGCTTCATCGATTTTTTGACACAGAGGAATGCAGAACAGTTAGAATCTAATAAAGAACATATTCTTTTCGGTAAGGAACATCTATGGATTTTTCCTTTTCTCCTCCAATGATCTTATCAATGTAAGCTAATTGCATGGATCAGCACAGCTGATCAAAACACTTCTGGATTTCATTAAGCATAAGCAGTTCGACAGACATCGTCTGGCTGGCGCGGGAGAATGCCCAGTTCCCATTCTGCTGTAACCTGTTCTGTTTTGCTGACCTCCTATTATCTATGGTTTCATTCTCCTATTTTGCCTTATCTTTTGTCTTTGCCCTTATTGTTATGTACGACGCCACCGGCGTTCGCTGGGCTGCAGGTCTTCATGCCAAGGCCATCAACCAGATTGTGGAGTATTTGGAAAAAGACGATGAAGAGAAAGGGAAACAAACCCTGCAGGAGCTTATCCCCCGGCTGAATGAATCCCTGGGCCACCGCGTTATCGAGGTAATCTGTGGTGCGCTGCTGGGTTTTTGCCATAGCTGTGATCGCACATTTTTTAAGATAGAGGATTCACGTGGAAGAGGGGCGGAACCACATAGGTTCCGCTCCCTCTTCCACGTATTAAGAGAACAGGGGAATCCACATAAGCCCGCATCTCTTTTTAGATTGTATTTCATGGGTATGTGCGATAATCTCCCGCCGCTTCTCCTCTGGCAAAGAGGCAAATCTGTTCAGCATTCAAATTCTGCGCCAATGCCATGCCTAATCCCATGGGAATCTCAGGGCCTTCGGAAAATTATGATCTTGCTGTGTCTTTTGTTCCCGCATCCTTACTCACCTCGATTACAACCAAATCATAACTCTAGTGTTCCCTATTCCTATTTGCCTATCCGCTTTTGACAACGACAAACAACCAACAGCCCGCCACTGCGAGTACAACATAGACTGCGATATAGGCAAGATACATGCATCCTCTTCCTTTCACCGGATGTGTGCAGGCTCACTGAGCTTTCATAAGGCCAAAATCCGGCTTCCGCCCAGGCTAAGCGTCGTTTTTTCCTCTAAGTGATCAAAAAGCTTCCCAAGCTCTATCTTCAGTTTCAAAGACGCCGGTTTGTATGGCCTGTATGAAAATCGGAATTTCACAATCTGTCCATTGCGCTAAAAATTCTGATGTCAAATCCGGATTCAGCCGAATGGCCGAATAGACCGGCGGCGTTTCTTTTGGGGCATTAGGATATTCTGCGTGCTGCGGTTTCTGTAGTATAGGTATTCACCCTCTTTTGTCCAATATTCCCTGTTTTGTTCCGCCCGGTATTTTCCGAAAAAATCCAGGGAAGAAAAAAATCATTGACAAGAGTACCAAGTTCCAAGATATCAACACCTTCGGCCTGTGGAATACAAACCTTTATCCGAATGTAACATGGATTTTGCCCCGTATTTTCTATCCAGGTTTCCCGCTTTAAAACCGAATTTGCCTCCAAGACGGAATCCCTGAATCTCCGTCCATCTTCTTACATCTTATTGACGCTTCCAATTTGCCGGCATCATACAGAGAATTTTCCTGTACAGAAGAGAACGTCAGCCCGGTCAGTGAGACAAGCAACGCTGCAAGCAGTACGCAAAAAGAAGCAGCCTGATTTTTTGAATTCATACTCTTCTCATCACCTTTCCACATATCAAATCAATTTCGTACCGGCGGAATAAGACAGAGGCAGCCATTTTATTCTTTGTGATTCTCCTTTTTATGAAATAACACCCCATTGACTATAATCAGCAGGATTACAACCATAGCTAAGAAAAAATTAGCTTATCATTTGTCCGTTTCAGCCATATGACAAGATATCCCAGCAGAGGAATGGAAAAATCCATGGTTTACCAACCAGTCTGCTGAAGGAAACCGGATCGTCAACTGTACTGTTGGCATCTCCTGGGTTATAAAATCCCATGCTTCCTGTCGACACGTATCACACGGTGTGTAACCGTATTGGAGCCATAGGTATAGGTGATACAGTCTCCAGTATGGATTTCCTCCGGCGTCACCCGCTCTGTAAAATCAGAGCCGCAACGTGGTATACAGGCTCCATACTTCCCGCTGACAACGGCAAAAACCCGAAAACCAAAAAAAGATAGGGTGTTGAAAACACACCTATAATCAATACTGACAGTACTGTCAGTATTGTCATGCAAGTAGAAACCAATTTATGGGTTATCTTCCTTCACCTCCCGGATTCCACCCGAAACACTTCACCATATGTCTCCACACTGTAATTCAGTTCACCTGCCTCAGACGGCGTCGCAGTCAGTTTAATCTCCATATCACATTTCGCCCCAAATCCAGTGTGTCGTCTTTCGAACATATCCCCAGCCAGCATTCCTGATCGATTTTTTGTTGTAGAAGGGATTGATCTGTTTCAACCTGTATTTTCCATGGGCAATCCTGCAAAATCCACGAAAAGCGTGGATTCCTCCTTTTCTTGACTGCTCAAACGGGCTGTACGATAAAACGTAGTATCGTCCTTTTCCAGAGAAAACACAGGCATTCCGCCTTCTTCTGAAAAGCCTGTCCGTCAGCACTTCCAGCGAAACTGTACCTGAAACAACGTGAACCGTGTAATTACCCGTGCTATAAGTCTGCTGTACCGGAACTCCGACAGCATTGTTTCCCTGGCTTTTTTGGGGGTATAGGTTACTGTAAACAAGAATTCCTGGTCTCGGACAGGACGAATTTCAGCCAGTTGTTTGAGAGAACCAACCGTACTGCCATCCGTTCTCTTCCAGGAATAAGAAATCGTTCCAGTCTCCCCTTTCCCATACCAATTTGGTATCAGATTCCCCCAATAACTTCTCTTCCACATTTTGTCTTAACAGAGTAGTTTTTACTTTTTTCTCCTAGAAAGATATCGTCCTCAATATCTTTCAGGGAGATTCTTATTGGTACGTTTATTTCCATGTCCGGACATTTTGAAATTTGTTTTTTCTCCCCAATATATCCCGCTTTCTTTCTCCATCCATCCCCACATCGTTGCCTCCGGGAAAATCTTTCTTTGCTTCAAACCCAGCTCTGTTTTCCAAGGATTTTCACTGTTGTAGGAAGTTCCGCCTCCCAGGAAATCAGGGTTTCTCCGTTCTCTTTTTCTATAACGGACACTTCTTCCTGACTCAGGCGGGCATATTCTTTTTCTGTCAGCTGAAACCGGGGATCCAGCGCCTGTACTACGCTGACCGTCGTACTGTCTGCAATATGACGAAACAGACGATCCATCTCTTCCAAAAGCTGCCCTGAAAGCACTCCCGGTAATGGTTTTCCAACGGCGCCGAACACAGGCTGACCAATCGCTTTCGGCGCTCTTGTCGCTAAAACGACCCTGACGGAAAAATTTCTGCTCTACGGCGGGGCCATTGCGCAGGCAGGCGCGGTCAAGGGTAAGAAAAACTCCCGCGCCGCCGTGTCCGACTGGATGGAGATTGAGAAGCAAAGAGGCATCTCGGTCACATCGTCCGTCATGCAGTTTCAGTATGAAGGCTTCTGCATCAACATTCTGGACACCCCCGGCCATCAGGACTTTTCCGAGGATACCTACCGTACGCTCATGGCAGCAGACTCCGCCGTCATGGTCATTGACGGCGCGAAAGGCGTCGAGCCGCAGACCAGAAAACTCTTTAAGGTCTGTGCCATGCGCCATATCCCGATCTTTACCTTTATCAACAAAATGGACCGCGAGGCCCGCGACCCGTTTGAACTGCTGGACGAGTTGGAAAACGAACTCGGCATCGAGACGTATGCCTGCAACTGGCCCATGGGCTCCGGCCGGGAGTTTCAGGGCGTATACGACCGCCGTTCCAGCCAGCTGATCTTCTTCTCCGGCGTGTCCGGCAAGAACCGCGCGGACAAGATGGAGATCGATCTGTACGACCCGCAGGTCGCGGAACTCATCGGCGAACGCCGCCACCAGCAGCTGATCGACGATGTAGAACTGCTCGGTGCAGGCCGGGAGTTTGATCTTGACGAAGTTCGTGCGGGCCGCCTCTCCCCTGTGTTCTTTGGCTCGGCACTGACGAACTTTGGCGTGGAACCGTTTCTGGAAGAATTTCTGCGTATGACGCCGAGCCCGCTGCCGCGCGAAGCCGACTGCGGCGTGATCGACACG
>VOFE01000533.1_pt1 | contig 13143 bp, 11 predicted proteins | sample 5384071 | NCBI WGS metagenome assembly VOFE01 (sample SAMN12384724, study PRJNA508395) | human gut metagenome | isolation source: healthy gut D | host: Homo sapiens
AAAAGCTGTCTTTTTTACCATCCGTAATTTTGTGGAATACGTCCGTTGGCCAGTTCTATCACATTCTGATGGATGGGATAGAGGTAGAGTTTGTCTGTCCATTGTCGGTTTTCTACTTTCGTACGCGTGTAGTAAGAAGTTGGTTCGCCCGGAGTTTTGTCTTTTGAACCCTTCATGTTCATTCCGTAGAAACGTGTCTGGTCGCAACCTATTCTGTCCTTGTCACCGCAGATCATCCAACGACGGATGTCGAAATAGCGTTGTCCCTCGCAATAGAGCTCTACATAGCGTTCGTGCTGTATGGCATCGAACTGCTTGTCGTAATTGCCGATTATGCCGGTCTTGATACCGTTATCGTTCATGGTCTGATAGCCTGGGATGCCTGCGCGTTCGCGTACCATGTCGATATACTTGATGATGTCTGGATTACTCGGATCTGTTTCATTGAGTGCTTCGGCATAGAACAGATAGAATTCGGCCAGACGATAGATGATGGAAACACGTTTCCAACTCTGAGTATCGCCGCTGGCATGATTTACGGTACGGTTCTTAAATTTCCCCAGCATATACCCGGTTTTCACGTTGTCACCGTTGGAAAGGTCGTTTCCGCCACCTGTAGAGAAATCTACGATGTAGTTGGGATTACCATTCATCCATTTCTTGAACCAGCTTCTTCCCTGATATACAACGCTTGCGTAGAAACGCGGTTCACGGTTGGCATACATGTTGGAGATATTCTGGTCTGTCTTCTTGTCTTTATAGTCGGGGTCGTAGCAATGGTTTTCTACAGCACTGAATCCGGTTTCGTCATAACCACTGTTTGGGTCATTGATGGCGAGGCCGTTGCCCATGAAGAACATGTCTACAGCATCCTGAGACGGGCCGATGGTACCATAGCATGAGTTCACGTCACGCGGGTTAGTGCGTTTCTCCATCTTGTACTGGTCGGAGTAGCTGTTGTTGGTACTGCACCACAGGATTTCTTCATTGTACACCTGGAAAAGGTTGTATACAGAACGGTCGGGTTGCTCTACTCCGTTTGCCATCACGCGATAGAGAGCGTGGTGTTGCGCTTCAGCATAGTCTATCAGATCCTTTACGCGGTCTCTGGCAGTTACCCATTTCTGCGGGTCCTTACTCTGTGGGAAGATGTATTCACCTTTAGAGTTCTGCAACTTCTGCAGTCCCTGGTAATATTCGGAACCATCGCCACCATTGAATAACTTGGAGGCAGCATACATCCCAACTTGGCGCGTAGTGCTTTGGCCACTACGATAGTGGGGCGCACCACTTCATTGGTGTTGAAGTTGTATGTATTGTCTGCGTATGATGTGATGACTGATTCGGGCAATTTTGACTGTGCGGGGTCACATAGGGGAGCCAATATGCCATCAATGTGGTTCACCATTTCGTCTACAGTAGCGCGGTCGTAGTCCGTTATGTGCGGTTCGGCAGCGTCGTCTATCTCCGTCACGATGCAGGCAGGGCCATAAAGCTCGAACATGGAAAAGTAATAATAGGCTATCATGAATCGGCATTCGTCTTTCATGCGGGCTATTTCTTCGGCAGTCAGCTTGTTAGTACTGCTGGGGTCGCCTACACCTTGGTCGTGGGCGCGTTCAATGAAGATCATAGCTTGGCGTATGTCTTTGTAGAAAGTAGCCCAGCGATGATAACTTCCGCTGGCTGCCGTGAAACCTGCCATCATGACGTCGCGTGAACTAGCTTTTTCTGAAGCGATTTCACCGCAGAGGTTTGACCATGGATTTTTGAAGGCGTTAACTTCTGATCCGGTTTCTGAATATTCCATCAGATTGCGGTAGATGACCCCGTACCAGTTTCGGGTATAGGTTGCATTGTCCCAAACTTGATCGACTCCCAGACTGGCGTTGAACTCGCCTGATATGTCAAGATAGTCTGAACAAGATGCTGTGCTGAATGCAAGGACGGCAGAGCCGACGGTTGCGTATAGTAAATTTTTTCAGTTTCATATCGTTTATTAATTAGATGTTTAGAATGTAACTTCTGCTCCAAAGGTCCAGGTGCTGGAGATGGGGTATTTGGCGCCTGAGTTTGCATCGCCCAGTTCCGGATCCCAATACTTCACGTGATCCCAAGTTTTTAGGTTAGTACCTTGCACGTAAAGGCGCAGGTTGGTGAGACGCAGTGATTTCAGTTGCTTCTTGTTGAATTGGTAACCGAATTCCACGTTCTTCAAGCGGATGAAGCTGGCGTCGCGATACCACCAGGTACTCGCTTGCAGGTTGTGTGCAAAGGTATTGTTACGCAAGCGAGGGTAGAGCACGTTGTCGTTGTAGGGGTCGGATGCTTTCCAGCGGTTCATAGCCTCCATACGCGCAGAAGAAGCGTCCTTGCCTTGGTTGAACGGCATGAAGTTGGATGCTTTGCTCATCAGGTTGATGGAACAGCCCGTCACGCCTTGGAAGAAGATACCGGCGAAGAATCCTTTCCATTCGGCATTCAGTGAAAGACCGTACACACTGCGCGGGGTCTTGTCCAGATGACCATTACGGTAGGTCTTGTCATCGTCGTTGATAAGTCCGTCCTCGTTTAAGTCGCGGTACTTGATATCACCGGGTGCCACAGCAGCTCCGGGTCGGCTATGCCGGGTTTCAGTTGGTAGCTTTCGGCACCGCTCACAGGATCAATGGTGATGTTGAAATCATCGGGTGTATAAAGACCGTCGGCAATGTAGAGGTAAGGAGTCCACAATGACATACCTGTGAGGTCCGGTAGCTGTATCTATGTTTGATTTCATCTGTTTCTACAATCTTGTTCTTGGCATACGTATAGTTGGCACGGAATGTCAGATTCAGGCCACCCACATGCTGTTTGAAAGTCAGGTTCCCATCTACACCTTTGTTACTTACGATACCATAGTTCTGAGTTGGGTTGGATTGTAAACCGCTCATAGAAGGAACCGTATTACGGGTAATCAGGATGTCTTTACGACGGTTGGAGAAGTAGTCCATGGAGAGGTCCAACTGTCCGTTCAGCAAGCCGAGGTCGAAACCGATATTGGTTTTATCCTCAATCTCCCAACGCAGGTTGGCGTAGTAGGCACGGTTTTCGCTCAATCCGCCGAACCAGTTCTGTGCATTACCATTAGAGATGCCTGAGATACCCAGGTTAAGACCGCCGGCATCGGTATTCATGGCTTCCTGATAAGGGAAACGAGTTTCACCTAACTGATCGTTACCGGTCCGTCCGTAGGATGCACGTAACTTCAGTGTACTGATTACTTTCTGCACAGGTTCGAAGAACTTTTCATGGCTCACATACCAGGCTCCACCCACAGCAGGGAAAATACCCCAACGGTGTCCCGGGCGAAATTCTCACTACCTGTCATACCGAAGCTGCCTTCGATGGTGTAGCGGTTGTCGTAAGTATAAGAACCGCGTCCTACGACGCTTTGCTTACGGTAAGGAAGCAGGTTGAGTCCGCCAACGTTTTGTTTTTGAGTTTCCTTTTGGTTGTATAGCAGCAAGCCTGTAACATCGTGCTTGTCACTGAAGTTACGCTTATAGTTGAGGGACGCCTCAATGTATATTTTCTTGTTACCACCGGATGAACCGCTTGAGGGGTTACTCAATGCCGAGCCTGACTCCAGTGACTTGAATATCAGGTTGCCATCGGCGTCACGTCCGGTAGCTGTAAAAGTAGCGGGTGACATAGTACGGTTGACATACTGGTTGGAGTTGGCATCGAAACTGACACTACCCCTTATAGAAAGTCCCTTTGTGATGAAATCCAAGTCTTGTTCTAGCAATACCTTGCTTTGGAATGTAGCGTCCCAGCTTTTACTGTATCCACTGAAGTAGAGGAAGTTGTAGGGGTTTTGACGAAGACCTGAATTATCATAGTTAGGATGTTGTGAAGCTGAACCGTCAGAATAGATTTGCGGATAGAGGTGTACAGGTTGCAATGTCATACCACCGAAGATGTCGCTGGCTGTTTGGAGGGAGCCACACGGTTGATATACTGTCCTGACATATCTACGGACATACGGGTAGTCTTGCTCAATTCGAAGTCAATATTGGAACGAAGGTTATAACGGTCGAAACTGATGTTTGAATCGTAATCGGCGTTCTTCTTCTCCTTGTATACACCGTCTTGTGTGTAGTAGGCACCTGATACGAAGAAGCGTACGCGGTCACCACCACCACGGAAGTTAATGGTGTAGCGCTGGCTGCTGGTGTGATCACGTAGCATACTCATCCAGTCTGCATCCGGATATAGATCAGGATCTACGCCGCTACGATATTTTTCCAGATCAGCGTCGCTCACCGGTGCTGTATAGTTGGCGCGCGGGTTACCGTTGCTGTTCCAGTCTGCCTCGTTGTATAAGCTCAAATAGTCGTAAGAACTCATGAGGTTGGGCAGGCGGAGCGGTGTCGAGTAGCCGTATTCTGCTGACATACTGACAACTGTTTTTTGTGATTTACCACGTTTGGAAGTAATCAATACCACACCGTTAGCACCTTCGGCACCATACACGGCCGTTGCGGCGGCGTCTTTTAGGATAGAGAATGTTTCAATTTCGTCCACATCGATATCGTTCATCTTACGGGGTACACCGTCCACCAGTACCAATGGGTCTGTTCCACCGGCATACGAACTGATACCACGGATAAAGAATTGTGCGTCATCCCAACCCGGTTCGCCCGAACGTTGTACGGCAATCAGACCTGACAGCTTACCGGCGATGTTGTTGGTAAGGTTGGCACTCTTTACACTCAATTGAGCTGGTCCTACGGTGGACATGGAGCTTACTACGCTCTCTTTCTTCTGTTTACCATATCCCACAACTACTACTTCTTCCGTAGCGATGGCATCCATCTCCATTCGGAGGTTGAAGGTGGTTTCATCAGCTTTCACTCTGTGTTCTATACTGACAAATCCAATATAGCTGAATTCCAGTACTTCGCCGGGAGCAGCTTCGATGGAGTATCGTCCTTCGACGTCACTGATAACACCACGATTGGTAGTACCTTGTACTCTGACGGTGGCACCGATGATAGGGTCACCATTAGAATCGGTCAGCAAACCGCTGATGCGTTGTTTTTGTTGCTGTACAGCCTCAATGCTGTTAGCTTCGTCAGCAGCATTGGCACGTAGGATGGCAGGCTGGGCTACCAAACCAAGGGCAAACATGGCTGCTATGTAATATCTTTTTTCATATATCTATACTTAATTGTTTATCTATACTTTAAGAAAGTCTATCATTCACCCATTTCGTATGAGGGTAGTTCGTCCAAAGCTTTCACCCATAGTTCATTCGGGCTGGTGCTGGTTTCTACAGTCATCACCATATATTTTCCAGATGGCCGGTGGCATTGGCGTTGAAGTTGCCGTCACTGGCATATTTGATATAATCACCGCCTTCTTTTGCGGTATAGGCTCGGGGCCTTTCCATTCCAGTCCCCATCCCTTCTGTCCGAAGAACTTGAAGTTGACTCCGTTGACATTCTGTCCAACAAGTAGTATCAGTTCATATTTGGTATCGGTGAGCGGAACCAGATTGAATGCTTTGTCCGTATTCAGTTTATGTTGTTTTGGGCATATGACGGGAATCCTATCTTATCATTACCAATCACCCACATAGCGGTAGCATTCTGTGTACTTGATGAAGAAGCTTTTTTTCCAACTGTTCCATCATAATTGCATTCATGCCTTTGTTCAGAGTGAGTTTATACTTGCCGTCTCTTCCGCGGAAATGGAGCAGAGTTTCGTCTTCCTTCACGAGGTCAAACCAAGTGGGGTTCTTCAATAATCAGCATATTCTTCTTTGACACCGCTGATTTTGATGATATCATCCTTCTTAAATTCGGTTTCGATGTAGAAAACATTGCCCGACCCATCGAATTCAGGAACTTATTCTGCGTGTCGAAACGTACACCGAATTTTGGGAATGGGCTACCTTCGAAAGTCAGGGTATTGAATGTGATTTCATACTTGCCGTCTTCACCGTAACCTGTGTTTTCAAAGCCAATATTCTTGGTGGCATTGAGGACAATTTTTCCATTGTCCATACCAAATTTCAGTTCATTGCCCTGCAAATAAGGATTACCTGTTCCATCGGAATAAGCTGGTGCTACGATAGATGCTTCCATGTCGAGTGGGAGAGCCTCACGTGCTTTGTATTCATATTCTTTACCTGGAACGGGAGTCATGGTATATTCCTTGCCATTGGCAGCCACAAGTTTCAATGTTTGATATTTTGGACGCTCTATAGCAACGGTCATTTCCTTACTGTCATTGCTGAAACGTTCATTTTGGATGCGCAGTATAACCTTTGCTTCTCCGTCAGGCGTGTTTTTCTGGTAGGGAGCCAGCACTTTTCCACTGTATTTTCCGTCGGCTTTTCAGACTGTAGAAGGCTTCGGATACCATTTCTTCTCCATAATAGAGCTGAACTTTGGCCTGGTTGATTTTCACGCCTCCGCTCTTCACCTCAAAGTCGAAGGTGATACTATCGCCCATGTAGGCTTTTTTTCAGTGCCTGCAAAGGATACGATAGTCGAGCTGCCATGATCATCGAACTGGTCAATCTCATCTTTGCATGATGTCATACCTATAAGGCTGAGTGCCATCATGCCGAGCAAAAAATCGATTTCTCATAATTTATAAATTTAAAATTAAAAAAGTGATTTATTATGTTTGAATCTCTGTTATTTCCACTTGAAAGAGTTTACTGAGCGCGGCTGCAGAGTGCAACTTGCCGAGTGCTTCTTACCGGCGTCATCGGGGGCGGTAAGTACAATGTTCTTGTCTGAACTGCTTTTGTTGATGATGACGAAGGCATAACTTCCGTCTGTATTCTTGAAAGCACTGTAGGCTATGTCATTGTCTGTGTAGCCGCTTGTACCAATTCGTATGGCACCGGGTCTTACCACTGCCGACAGGTGGCAGATCATATAGTAGTGCGAGTTCATGTAGATAGTTTTAAGATCACTCATGTTTAGGTCTACAGCCCCGAAGCAGGTTTGACATCCGCCGGGGCGGTTAGGTTGTCCACCATTGTTACTGGGTATGCTTCCGTTGAAGTCTGTTTCAAGCATCAGGTTCCAGATGGTCACTGCACTGCAATAGTTATTGATGGTGCCTATACCGATACTTTCCATATTAGAAAGGAGAGTTTTGGTCAAGTCGTGTCCGTTATTCCAGGTGCCGATAGACGATTCTGTGAAAATCAGGTCCTTCTCAGGAGCTCGTTGGTAGACGTTGAGCAGTTCGCTGCGATTACCTCCATAGTCATGGTAGGCTGCTCCTGCTATATACTTAGCGGCTTCGGAATCGTTGTATATCTGGTAGGGATAACCGTTTTGGTCGCTTTTGTTATCATAATTGTAGTTGTGGTCGTAAGCGTATATTTTGGTGGAAAGTCCAGCAGCCTCAAAAGCAGGACCCAGTACTTTCACAAAATCACGTTGTTCTTTCCATTCCATCACCAGTGAGGCTGAGTTCTTGTTGTTGAGTGGTTCGTTCTGTATGGTGATGGCATTGATTGGAATACCAGCTGCCTGAAATGCCTGTATCCACTTCACAAAATAGGTGGCATAGTCAGCATAGTATTCGGGTTTTAGTTGTCCTGCGGTGTATTCCCGATTTTGGTAGACAGGGTATTTCCGGTAGTCTTTCATCCATAAGGGACAAGTCCAGGGTGAACCCAGTATGCGGATGTCCGGGTTGATAGCAATAATCTCCTTTAAGATAGGTATTACGTAATCTGTTTCTTCTGAAGTCAGAGCAAAGTTTTCTATACCCGGTGTGTCACAACAGGTGTATTCTTTCAAGGAGAAGTCGGAACAGCCAATGGCAATGCGTACATAGCTACATCCATAACCTTCAGTTAGCGAATAGGTTCTTTTGAGGAATGCTGTCCGATCTTCCTGTTTCATTAGTTTTAGGCAGAAAGCTGATGATCCTGTAAGTGCCGCTCCGAATCCCTGCATAGTTTGGTAGATCTGCTGTGGATTCAGTAGGATGTTTTTAGGCGACATACTGGCTTGGGGCTCAAATTCCACGGTGGATTCTCTTAAATCATAGGTACGGGTGTCAGTGGTGGTAAGCATGTAGGCTTGTAGACCACTAGGGAGGACGGAGTTTCACCGCCCGGGCGTTTCGGGGAAGTCTGTTTCATTGTGGTCCGATCCGCATGCACTACCGTTGACCAGTAGGCCGAAAAGAAACACATAAGTGAATAGTCTTTTTGTTTTTCATGTTAGTACGACTTATATAGGTTTAACAAAATGGTTTTATCCGCTGCAAATATATGCGTATGATGAGGGTGTTTCCTAAAAAATACACTACTTCAAAACTTTCTCATTCATTGGTTTTAACTACATCAGAACTTTCTCTTGGATTAATTATTTTGTTGATAATTAAATGTTTATTATAATAATATGGCTACATCTAAAAAATAATTCTTTTATTTGTAGGTAAAATACCCTATCTTTGTTTTCAAAGAATAAAACGTTAACTGCTATGAAACGAAAAAGACCTCCTGTTTTATATTCTTCTTCTTTTGATATCTATTCCTGTAAGTGCCGGATGGCAACGTCCGGTGACAAATTATACCCGGCATACATATAAAGCCGGTAATCAGAATTGGAGTATTCAGCAGCATGATAACGGTTGGATATATGTAGCTAACAACAAAGGCTTATTGGAATTTGACGGTGTGGAGTGGAATACATATCCGATTCATAATGCCAAAACACGTGCTGTGAAAGTAGGACATGACGGGCGAATTTATATTGGTGGAATGGAGCAATTTGGCTATTTTACTCCAAATCGTCTTGGTGGGTTGGAGTATACTTGCCTTTCTGATAGTTTATCTCCCAATGTGAATGTCGGAGTCATCTGGAATATCTTATTGGACGGAGAACGGGTGTATTTTCAATCGGACCGTCGTTTCTTTTATTGGGAAGAGGGCATTGTGAAGAAAATAGATTATTCTTCAGAGATCTACACTTCGTTTATCTTGCGTAACAAACTGTATATCACTTCTGCCGAAGGATTGCTAATGTTGAATGGAACAGAGTTTATACCCGTTCTTGGTCCTTTGGGGATAGGAGCGACTGTCAAAGTCGGTGGATTGTTACCTCATCAGGACAGTTTGTTGATGGTAACCCGGGATAACGGATTATTTATTTACGATGGCACTGTTTTTAAGAAATATAATACTGTAGCCGAGGACTTTTGCCGTAAAAATAGAGTTTTCTGTGCTGCATTGCAAGATTCGTTGTTGGCGTTGGGCACTATCCAGGGTGGAGTTTGTCTTTTAAATCTGAAGACGAATGAGATGGAAATCATATCTACGGAAAATGGCTTGCAGAACAAAACTGTGTTGAGTATGCTGTTTGATAAGACTGGCAACCTATGGCTCGGGTTGGATAATGGGATTGACTGCATTCATTTGAAAGCAAGGCTTGCTTCACTTTATGGAGGTAAACCTGTGATTGGTTCGGGATATGCATCTTGTAGTTATCAGGGTAAGTACTATTTCGCAACGAATCAGGGGTTGTATCGCTCTACTCTCCCAGGGCAGTTAAACCAGAGAAATCCCATAGACTTCGTACCGGGCACAGGAGGTCAGATGTGGTCACTTCACCAATATGACGATAAGTTGTTCTGTTGTTCGGATAATGGTATCTTTATTATGGATGGAGATCATATGGAACATCTCAACAATCCCAAAGGAGTATGGGGAATTGTATCGGTGGATGACCGTAAGGATGTGTTGATTGCAGGCACTTATAGTGGACTGTATTTGCTCATGAAGAGAGGGATGAGTTGGAGGGTAGAAAGCTATATAGAGGGGTTTGCCCGTTCGTGCAAAGATATGTTGATGGAAGATTCGACTCATATATTGTGGGTTGGAAATAAAGAAAATGGGGTTTGCCGTTTGACTTTGGCAGATGATTTACGAAAGGTGGAAAAGATGAAAGACTATAATAGCATCATCTTTCCACGTGGATATGATGCTTGTTTGTTGCGGGTGAAAGATGAAGTTACCATAGCTTCACATTATGGTCTGTGGCAGTATAATCGGAGCCGTGATACGCTGGAAGCATGTATTTGGTTGGAACAGTTATTAGAAGGAAAGGCAGCATATACCTATATGAAGATAGATTCATTGCAAAATATCTGGTATGTAGCAGATGGCGCATTGAAAGTATTACATTATGATGCCAATAAGCAGGAGTATCGCCAGGTAACTAATGAACAGTTCTTGAAAGGAGCATTGATAGAAAACTTTGAAGATGTAAATCTTTATAAGGCCAACAAGGTAGTGGCAGGAACAGAGGAAGGTTTTCACTGATCACACTGGATAGCCTGCCGGTGCAACAAATGCCGTTGACATTGCAAATCAGGAAAGTCTACTTGACGGGATTGCGTGATTCGCTTATTTATGGTCGCAGTTATTTATATGATACAGCACCGATAGTGATTCCTTATTCTCAAAATTCAATGCGAATAGAATATAGTGTAAACAACTTCAATAAGGCACACACTGTGTTATATTCTTATCAGTTAAGTACGGGTGGTGAGAAAGGAATCTGGAGTGAATACAGTGAGAATAATATGAAAGAGTTTACAGGACTGCATGAAGGAAAGTATGTATTCAGTGTGAAATTGCTTACCGACGGCAGCCAGGAACCTGTGGAAACTTCGTTTGTCTTTGAGATATTGCCGCCGTGGTATCGTACATGGTGGAGTTATCTGGTTTATTCGGTAGTGGTAGTATTGCTGTTTTATTATGTGTATTATCGTATCTCAGTAGGGCGTAAGCGCTTGTTAATGCAAAAAGAACTGGAACTCTATCGACAAGAACAAAAATTTCAAAAAGAAAGTGATCTGAAAGATCAGAAGATAGATTCACTGCAAGAAGAAAACCTACAGTCGGAATTGCGTCATAAATCGGAGGAACTGATTCGTACTACTTTGAACATCGTACGTAAGAATGAAATTCTATTGGATATAAAAAAGGAAGTGCTGGGCATTTCCCATTCTATCAGCGAAGAGAATCTGGTTTCTCTTCGTCGGAAAACACTTCGTCTGTCAGTTACCGTGGTCGGAAATACGTATATCGCGCATCGGGCATTTTAGGCTACCCGGTTTACGGTAGGGATGGAAAGAGCCAATTCACCGTCCGGTGCGGCAATGGTACAGCGGTTGCGGTAAGTCTGCTTCATATAGTGGTCATGCTGTTCGATAAACACTTTGTCGTATGCCAGCAATTTGGTGTAATATTCTATGGGAGCCAAATAGGCGGAAGAAAGAAAAACTGTTTTCATCAGTATATTTACGATTAGACGATTTACGATTGAAATTACTGTGCATTGTTTGTATTTTCATTTTTATTCTTTCATTTGTTTGTCATTCCACTCTTTTCCATATCCTGCCCCATCGGTAACCGCTGAAAGGTCCTGTTCCCTTTTCTTTGGAGAACCAGATGATAGATGCCTTGCCTATGATGTGGTCTTCGGGGACGAAACCGAAAAGACGGGAGTCCGAAAGATTGATGGCATTGTTGGCACCTACCCAGTAGTAGTCTTTGGTAAAATAGCAGTGTTGCACGGGTTTGCCTTCCACATAAAGGGTGTCGTTCTTGATTTCGGCCTGTTTCTTTTCGTGAAGTACCAGGGTATTTCGCAACAAAGTCTTGTTCCACGGATATACGCGTACGGCTTTGCCTTTGCTGGGGATTATCAGAGGTTTCAGCATCTCCATAGAATCTTCCTTGACAATAGGTTCTATCCAGCAATTCCCGTTCATGGCTTGTTCCAACAAGTAGTGTTCATAACGGCTGAAACTGCGTATATTCTTTATTGATCCTGCCCCAATAGTTTGTTGGGAGCGATGGAAAGGATGGACAGCAATGAATCTAGCTGCCGTTCCCGTTGCCTGGGGTAGGAATAAAGGAACTTCTGGTCGGGCGCATTCTTTCTCGGAAGGAATCACAGAAAAGAGTGAATCTATCAGCAAGGTATCTCCGGGAATACCGATGCAACGGCTGATGAAGACTTCCCGTCGGTCAATCACGGGTTCTGAAAGATTGGCAGGATTGTTGAATACTAGAATATCCTCTTTAGGTACGGGACTGTCCGCCCAGCGATGATATCCCCATAACTTCATGAAAGGAAGCCGCAGGCCGTAGCTCCACTTGTCCACAAGAATACGCTCACCTTGGTACAGTGAATTTTCCATGCCGGAAGAGGGGATAAGATAGGAAGTTGCCACACAACCCCGAAGCAGCACCACGACGAGTGCCACTCCAACTATTGTGATTGCTATCTTACACCCTTTTTTCATTTAATGCCGTCCACCCACTTGAATATCCGGTTCCAGCGTATCTTACCGTCAAACCAGCCTCGGTCTTTGTCCAGTGACAACCATACTACGATAGGCTTTCCTACGACATGGTCCTCCGGCACAAAGCCCCAGTAACGGGAGTCGGCGGACTTGTCGCGGTTGTCGCCCATCATCCAGTAGTAGTCCATATTGAAGGTATAGGAGTCGGTCTTTTCACCGTTGATGTAGATGCCGTCTTCCTTGACTTCCAGTTTGTTGCCTTCGTAAGCAACGATGCAGCGTTCGTAGATGGGAAGGTTATCCTCGGTCAGCTTGATGGTGGCACCTTTGGCGGGAATCCAGATTGGGCCGTAGTTATTGCGGTCCCATTTGGTGTAAAGGTTCAGCGGATACATCTGTCCCGAGAACTCTCCCGGTTCAATGATAATATTACTGATGAGTTTCTTGTTGCCCGAAAGGGTCTCGTACATCTTTTTGGGTGAGCGGAAGATGATAGACCGGTGCCAGTCTTCCCTGGACATCCCGGCGGTCCAGTCCCATTTCAATCAGATTCTCTTCCCAGCCCAGACCGTCGGTCATCAGTGTCTGGTCCTCTTTGCTGATGCCCAGTTCACGGAACATATCATCGGTGATATAAGGTCCCGTTGTCTGTACAAAGTAGTTGAACTGCATTTCTGCAGGGTTCTCGATGGCCTTGCCGTCGATGTATACCTGTCCTTTCTTGATTTGCAACGTATCGCCGGGCAGGCCTACGCAACGTTTTACATAATTTTCACGACGGTCAACGGGGCGTATGACAAT
>VOFE01000269.1_pt1 | contig 13107 bp, 16 predicted proteins | sample 5384071 | NCBI WGS metagenome assembly VOFE01 (sample SAMN12384724, study PRJNA508395) | human gut metagenome | isolation source: healthy gut D | host: Homo sapiens
AGAAAAAGGGAGTGTTTCCACTCCTTTCTGTGCGGTTACGGCAGCCTGAGCAGTCCCGCCTCGCGCAGACTGTTGAGCAGCTCGTTGAACCGTGCAACGATGTCGTCCGCACCGGTTGCGTCTGCTACCGATGCCGCTGCTTCCGGACTTGCACCGGCGGGGGCCGGTCGGACCGGTTGGGCCGGTCGGGCCGGTAGCACCGGACTGCGCCTGCTTCACCTGCAGGGCCGGCCGGGCCAGTCGGGCCAACTGCGCCTGCTTCACCTGCCGGGCCTGTCGGGCCGGTGGCGCCGACTGCGCCTGCTTCTCCGGCAGGGCCGGTCGGGCCGGTCGGGCCAACTGCGCCTGCTTCACCTGCGGGGCCGGTCGGGCCGGTGGCGCCGACTGCACCCGCTTCTCCAGCGGGGCCGGTCGGGCCAGTGGCGCCGACTGCGCCTGCTTCACCTGCAGGGCCGGTCGGGCCTGTCGGGCCGACTGCGCCTGCTTCACCGGCGGGGCCGGTCGGACCGGTCGGGCCGACTGCGCCCGCTCCGGCCGGGCCGGTCGGACCGGTTGGGCCAACTGCGCCTCGCTTCTCCTGCGGGGCCGGTCGGGCCGGTTGGGCCAACTGCGCCTGCTTCACCCGCGGGGCCGGTCGGGCCGTGGCGCCCGACTGCGCCTGCACTCACCTGCGGGGCCGGTTGGGCCGGTAGCACCGGTCGGACCGGTCGGTCCCGGAAGCCCGGCGGTCCCGGAGGACCGGAATGCCTCTCGGCCCCATTGGCCCCATCGGTCCCCTTTCTCCTCGCGGTCCGCGCGGACCCCGAGGTCCGGGAGGTCCCATCGGGCCCGGTCGATCGTTGCCCATCACCGCATCGCACACGCGCTCCTGCCAGCGTTCGCTCGGGCGTTCCCAGTTGCCGCAGCAGTCCTGTCGATCGTTCATGTCGTTCTTCCTTCCTTCCGATTTGCCGGAAAACTCCGGCAGTTCAGTCTATGCCGAAGGCGGCTCTGCGGTGAGACCCTGCGCGACAAAATACCGTCGGTTGTGCGCCACTGCGCCGACTGCGGGCGCACGAGTGCTGCCCGTTCATTCCAGGCACAGGCTTGCGGGGTCTCCCAATTTGTCCCAGCAGGCGCACAAGCCGAGTGCCGGCGCATAAGCACAGGCGTTCACATCAATAAAGCCATGCGGTGCTGTGCTTGCGGCTCGAATGGCGGTTTCATACCAGAACACCGCCTGTCTTGCGCGGTTATCCGCATATTCGAGGGCTGCAAGCGCACAGCACACGGCACTGCGCGCGGCACCTCCAGTGCAAAAGAGGGTCAGTGCCCGCTTTGCCTGCTCGTGCTCACCGAGGGCGGTCAGCGCCTGCGACAGACCAAGGCACGCATCTATTTTGTTCTCCGTCCAGCCGTCCGGCATCGCGAAGGCTTCAAACGCTTCGACTGCCTGTGCGTACCGTTTATGCGCCAGCAGCTCGCGCGCGTAATAATAGCTGCCGCGTGCATCCAGCTTTTCCCCTTGGCGAGCAGGTTTTCGTAGATTTTCAGGTTGCGGTCGGAGTACGCGCACGGCGGCTTGCGGTGTGTCACCGCCGCGTCTCCGTACCGGATATTCCCGCGCGGCGCGATGCACCCTCGTGCACCGCACCCTGCCATCGGAAGTGCGCGGACGTTTTGAGCAGCCGCTCACGGTAACAGAAAAAGTCGGTCTGCCCTGCTCATCAAAACCGGTGTGGTACGGCAGCATGACGACATCGGCCGTGCCGTCCAGCTCTCCGCTTTGAGCGCAAGCAATTTCTGACGGTCGGACGGCAGAACATCGTCCGCATCCAGCCACAGCGTATAGTCCATGCGCGCCTGCGCAAACGAAAATTGCGTGCGGCAGAAAAATCATCGCACCACGGAAACACCTGCACAGTGCCGTATTTTTGGGCAATTTTCCGCGTTTTGTCGGTCGAGCCGGTGTCCGTGATGCAAATTTCATCCGCAATGCCGCGCACGCTGTCCAGACACCGCGTGAGCACCTTCTCCTCATTGCGTACGATCATGCAAAGGCTGACGGTCGCCATGGCATCCCCTCCCATCCAGTCTATGCAAAGCGAATGAAGGTTGCCAATCTGCACGGATTTTGGTACAATAAGAAGAATAAATCACGGAAACGGAGAGATTTTTCGATGGAGACCGAAGTAAAGCTGACCAAACTTGCAGGCTGCGCCGGCTGCGGCGCAAAAGTCGGTGCCGGAACGCTCGTACACCTGCTTGAAGGCTTTCGCACGCATACCGACCCGCGTCTGATCGTTGGCTATGACAAGAGCGATGACGCAAGCGTGTATGTGCTCGACGAGAACACCGCGCTCGTGCAGACGGTCGATTTCTTCCCGCCCATCGTGGACGATCCCTTCCTGTATGGACAGATCGCCGCGGCCAACGCCATCAGCGATGTGTACGCCATGGGCGGGGAGCCCAAGCTGGCGCTGAACATCATGTGTCTGGCGCAGAGCATGGACGATCATGCGGTGCAGGAGATCCTGCGCGGCGGCTACGACAAGGTCTACGAGGCAGGCGCGCTCATCACCGGCGGCCACACCATCCACGGGGCGGAGCCCATTTACGGCCTGGCCGTGACGGGCTTTGTGCACCCCAAGCGGGTGCTGACCAACAGCGGCGCAAAGCCCGGGGACGTCCTGCTGCTGACCAAGCCTTTGGGCGTGGGCGTGCTGACCACAGCAGCAAAAGCGGATCTGGTCGAAAAGTCCGTGCTTGACCGCATCTACCGCCAGATGGCTGCGCTCAACAAGGCCGCGCGTGATGTTATGGTGAAATATCCGGTGCACAGCTGCACGGATGTCACCGGTTTTTCGTTGCTCGGCCACAGCTTTGAGATGGCACAGGGCAGCGGCGTTTCCGTGCACCTTCGCGCAGACGACGTACCCTATCATGCAGAAGCGTACCCGCTGGCTGAGATGGGACTGATTCCGGCAGGCGCGTACCGCAACCGGCAGTATGCGGAGGCCGGCGTATGTGTCAAGGGTAAGGTTTCGCGAACCCTGCAGGATTTGTTTTACGACCCGCAGACCAGCGGCGGCCTGCTGTTTGCCCTGCCGGAGCAGGACGCGCAAGGCTGTCTAGATGAGCTGCAGCAGAGCGTGCCGGAGGCGAAGATCGTCGGGTATGTTACCGAAAAACAGGAGTTTTCGATTTATTTGGAGTAAATATAAAATTGAGGATGGAGACTTGAGAATGGAAAATTAACACGGTAGTTGACCGTTTTCTTTTGAAATTGAACCCAATCAAAACACCCCGAACCACAGGTTCGGGGTGTTTCAGTCTGTCGATAAAGTCAATCTATCGTTTTTACTTTTTCGTGCGTCAGCACGCATAAAATAGAATTTGCACAGCAAATTCATAATTCCCGGGGCGTGTACCTCAGGAATTATACAAGGGACGAAAAAATGTGCCCAAAGGGCGCGGTTTTTCGTCAAGATTCGATTGAAAGCGTGGCCAATCGAGAGGCTGCTCGAAAACGGAGTTTTTTCGACAGCCTCAAACACCCCGAACCTCAGGTTCGGGGTGCTTTTTATTGGAGCAGAGACTGAAATTTGGCATTTCAGTCTCCATCCTCCATTTTCAATTCTCCATTACTCTTTCCCGCCCTGCAGGATATAAATCCCATGCTCAATGGGTTCGAGCACGGCCTGCAGATTTTCGCACGCGCCCTTGGGACTGCCCGGCAGATTGATGATCAGGCTCGTGCCGCGAATGCCGCTGCCGCGCGCGACAGACATGCCTTCGGCGTAATCTGCATGGACGCTGCCCGCATGGCCTCCGGGATACCCGGCGCGAACTTTTTCGCAGACCTTGATGGTCGCCTCCGGCGTTACATCGCGCGGTGCAAAGCCGGTGCCGCCGGTGGTGACGATGAGTGCGAGCTTCTCCTCGTCGGCGGCATGGATGAGCGCGGACTCGATACGCGGCTGCTCGTCCGGCAGCACCTCGACCGCACCGACCGCGTAGCCTGCCCGCTCGAGCAGATTCTTGACGGCAGGGCCGCTCAAATCCTCCCGCTCACCGCGGAACGACCGGTCGCTTACTGTAATAACTTTAGCGGTCAGTGGGCGAACACTGTTCGCTCCTACGGAACACGACATATCACACACCTCCAAAGCCGCAGTGCGGATAGGTGCAGACCTCACAGCCGAGACACAGACCGCCTTCTCCGAGCGCAACAAAATCGCGCTTGGTCAGCCGCACGCCCGCCGCGATGCGCGGCAGAACCAGATCAAAAATGGTGGCCTTGGCGTACATGACGCATCCGGCAGACCCATCACCGGACGGCCGTCCGCGTAGTAGCCCAGAAGGAACATGGCGCCCGGGAGCACCGGCGCGCCGTAGGTGACGATATCCGCGCCGCTCTGTTTGATCGCACCCGGCGTGGAATCGTCCGGATCGACGCTCATGCCGCCCGTGCACAGGATCATATCGACCGGCTTGTTTTTCATCTGCTCGATGGCCGCCGCAACGTTCTCTATGCCGTCCTCGACCAGAACGTGCTCGGTCATTCTGATGCCGAGTGCAGCCAGCTTTCGTTCTACAACCGGCGTAAAGCTGTCCAGAATACGGCCCTTTGCGACCTCGCTGCCGGTAGTGACAACGGCTGCTGTTTTCAGCGTAAACGGGCGGACTTCCAGAATCGGCATGCCGCCTGCCGCCTGCTCAGCCTGCCGCAGCTTCTCCTCCTCGATCACGAGCGGGATGACGCGCGTGCCCACAGCTTATCACCCGGATGGACGATGCCGTTGCCGCGTCTGGTGGCGATCATGATTTCGTCAATGCTGTTGACCGCGTTCAGTCGTTCGGTATCCACCAGAAAAACGCCGTCAATGTCCGCAGAAAGCTCGATTTTGCCCTCTTTTGTCTCGCTTTTACGCATGTTGGCATTCTGACAGAGCGCACACAGCCGCTCTGCCGCGTCATTCTCGTGCAGAAAACCCGGCTGCAGCTCCCAGACGTAAAGCTGCTCCTTACCCATCGAAAGCAGCACCGGAATGTCCTCCGCGGTGACGATGTGGCCCTTGCGGAAACGCGGCCCCTTGCTCACGCCCGGGATGATCTGCGTCATGTCGTGGCACAGAACATGGCCGACCGCGTCCTCGGTTTTGATACATTTCATGGCTTTTCCTCCTCGATCTCGTCACCGGCGGCGATCGTGCCGCCCGTCAGCACAATGGCAAAAATGCCGTCGGTCGGCATGACGCATTTGCCCGTCAGGCGGCGGATTTCACAGTCATTATGGCATTCCTTGCCGATCTGGGTCACCTGCAGACGCGTTTTTCCCACGCGGAGCACCGTACCGACCGGTAAATGCTTGAGGTCAATCCCTTCGGTGAGGATGTTCTCCGCAAAGTCGCCCGCATGGAGCGTCAGACCGGTTCGGCGCATTTCTTCCACGCTCTCCCGCGCCAGCAGACTTATCTGCCGATGCCAGTTGCCCGCGTGCGCGTCACCGATGATGCCGTGGTTTTCTTTCACTGTGATACGCTCCACCGGGTGCTTTTTTGTTCCTTTATGTTCACTAATACAAACTGCTTTTACTTTTGCCATATTATCCTTTCTTATCTGTTGCAATAATTGAGAATTGAAAATGGATAATTGAGAATTAAGGTATCGCGCAAAGCGCGATTATTTAATAGCGGCACTATGTGCCGAACCTTCATTTTCCATTCTCCATTCTCCATTCTCAATTTTCCATTCATCCTCCGATCTGGCTCATGCCTCTCCGGCTTTCACTCGGCTGCCCGGATTGCATATGGTGGCTGACCGGTTTCCCGAACATACCCTCGCGCAGTGCGCGTTCAAGGTTTTCGCCGTGCAGACCGCGCAGCAGAATCTCCTGCGCCGAGTGCAGGCACGGTTTCAGCCTGCCGTCTGCGGTAACACGGATGCGGTCGCAGTCGGCGCAGAAACGGTGGCTCATCGGGCGAATCAGACCGATTTTCCCTTCCAGCCGGGCATTCGATACCGTTCCGCAACGCCTTCATTCGGCAGACGCTGCAGCTCCGGCAGGGCGTGCAGCACCGCGTCCGCAGAGAGAAAACCGCTCACGCGGCCAGTCCGCGCACTCACCGATCGGCATAAGTTCAATAAAGCGCACCTCAAATTCTCCGTCCTGCGCCAGCTGCGCCAGTGCCGGAATCTCGTCCGCGTTTACGCCGCCGAGCAGCACGGCATTCAGCTTTGTACCGCGGAATCCGGCGTTCCACGCTGCGTCCAGACCGGCCAGCGTATCCGCGAGCGAGCCGCCGCGCGTCAGCGACGCAAATTTATCCTCATTTAAGGTATCCAGACTGATATTCAGCCGGTCAACCCCTGCTTGTTTCAGCTCTGCGGCGTACTGCGGCAGGAGTGCGCCGTTAGTCGTCATGGTGAGCTCCCGCACACCATTGATGGCACGCAGACTGCGGCACAAGTCCACGATGCCGCGCCGTACAAGCGGCTCTCCGCCGGTCAGCCGCACCTTGCTGACACCGAGCGAAACTGCCGTCCGCACGATCTCGGTCAGCTCCTCGAACGACAGCATTTCGCTGTGCTCCCGCTTGCACACACCTTCGGCGGGCATACAGTACCGGCACCGGAAATTGCACCGGTCGGTCACCGACAGCCGCAGATAACGAATATTTCTTCCCTGATTATCCAGCATTTTGCTCACTCCGTTAGCGGCATGACGTCCTCTGGGCGGACGTACAGCGTCAGCTTTTCCGTGCCGGAAAGCGTCTCCCAGACCGCCTTATCCAGCTCCCACCGCAGCCTGCCTGCGCCTGTCGTCTGCAGCATGACCACGGTCGAAAACGGGTTTTCGACTACGCGCTCGACCGTGCACGGAATGGCATTTTCCGTGCCCTCTGTGGTAAAGTAATGCGCCCGAACGCCAACGTAAGCGATGTTTTCCGGCACATGCAGCGCGGTTTTGAGCGTTACGTTCCAGTCCTTGCAGAACAGGGTCTCACCTTGCTTTACCTCGGCGGCAGAGACATTCTTGCAGCCGGAAATCAGTGCAGCACCCATGGTTGCCGGTGCGCGGAACAGTTCCTTGACCGTCTCCCTTCGGGTCGGATTTCCCCTTGTTCAGCACGCACACCGTATCGCACAGGCGGTACACCTCATCGCGGTTGTGCGTGACGAACAGCGTACCGCACGAAAGATTTTTCAGGATGTCCGAAAGCTCCAGTTCCACCTGCCATTTCAGGTACGCATCGAGCGCGGAAAACGGCTCATCGAGCAGCACAAGCTCGGGCTGCCCGACCAGAATGCGCGCCAGCGCACCGCTGCTGCTGTCCGCCGGAAAGCTGACTCGGACGGTTGTTCTCCAGTCCCTCGAGACGGAATGCGTGCAGGACCTCGCGCACCGCCTGTTCGCGCTCGGCTTTCGGGCGGGCGTGTGCGCCTGCGCGGATGTTCTGCTCGACCGTCATGTGCGGGAACAGCGCGTACTGCTGAAACAGGTAGCCGACCTTTCGCTTTTTTTGCGGCGGCAGGTCGATTTTTTTTCGCTGTCGAACAGCACGCGCCCGTTCAGCTCGATATGGCCCTTATCCGGCCTCACGATGCCTGCGATGCACCCCAGCGTCATGCTCTTGCCGCAGCCGGAGGCACCGAGCAGCGCCATCACTTCCCTCTCAGCGATGAAGTTCACTTTCAGGTGAAAATCTCCGAGCGTTTTCTCGATATCCACGATCAGTGCCATGCCTTACGCACTGCTCTCTCCCGCTTTTCGAGCAGATTGACCGCCAGCAGCACCACCGCCGAGATGGCAAGGTTGACCACGACCCACTTGAACGCCAGCGTCATCATTCGTGCGCCACAGCTGATAGACCGTCGTCGAAATGGTCGCTGTGCGTCCGGGCGTGTAGCCCGCCACCATGGATGTTGCGCCGTACTCACCGAGCGCACGCGCGAACGCGAGCACCGTTCCCGCAAGGATACCCTGCCTGCAGCAGGGCATGCGCACCCGCCAGAAAATCCAGATGTTCGAGCGGCCGAGCGTGCGGCCCGCGTCGGCAAGCGTTTCGTCAAAGCTCTCGAATGCACCGCGCGCCGTGCGGTACATGAGCGGGAAAATGACAACGGCGGTTGCGAAAATCGCCGACCACCAGACCATGGTCAGCTTGAGATTAAAATGCGCGAGCGCCCATGCGCCGACGGCTCTTTTCGGTCCGAGCACGCGCAGCAGCAGGTAGCCCACGACCGTCGGCGGCAGCACGAGCGGCAGCGTGAACAGCACATCCAGCACACCTTTGAGCACGCGCGGCAGACGCGCAACGTAATAGGCCGCCGCAATCCCCGCGAAGAAGATGATCACTGTGGAAATAAGTGCGATACGCAGCGAGTTATATAAAGGATACCAGTCCATAATCGTCTCCTTTTGCAAATAAAGGCGAGATTGCTCCTCGCCTTTCTATTGTATCAGATTATGCCAACGTGGTAAAGCCTACGCTCTCGAATACCTTGCCTGCTTCATCGGTGGTCAGATAGTCAAGGAACGCCTTCGCCTCGTCTGCATGCATGCTGTTCTTGAGCACGGCTGCCGGATAGATGACCTGACCGCACATGTCGGCAGTTGCCTCGTCAACCGTGTCAAGACCTGCCGAGAATGCGTCGGTTGCGTAGATAATGCCGCAGTCCACCGCGCCTTCGCTTACCTGCGTGGTAACTTCCTTCACGTTGGAGCCGTAGGTCAGCACGCCGGAGGAAGCCAGCGCAGCCTCGTCCAGACCGTAGTGCGCGAAAATCTTCTGGTGTACTGGCCGACCGGTACGTCGCTGTTGCCGATGGCAAGCAGCACATCACCGCTCTTCAGCTTTTCTGCGAGGTCGTCAAAGCTCTTGATGCCCTTTGGGTTGCCCTCCGGTACAGCTAGCGTTACCTTGTTCTCGAGCAGGTCGATGCGGGTGCCGCCAAGCAGCTCATCAGACCGTCCGGGTTCTTGTCGGTGTCCTCGATGAGCGAGCCGTCCAGCGCGTTCATCTGCTTGGGCGCTGCAGAGATGAACACGTCGCAGTCCGCGCCTTCCCTTGATCTGGGTGAGCAGGTCGCCGGAGGAGGCAAAGTTGAACGTCAGGGGTGACGTTCGGGTCAACCGCCTTGTAATCCTCTGCAATCTGGTTCAGGGTCTCGGCCATGGAGGCCGCCGCAAAGACGGTCAGCTCTGCGGAATCTACAGAACCCGTGTCCACAACTGCGCTGTCGCTGCTCTGGGATGCACCGCAGCCCGCCAGCATTGCTAGTGACAGAGCCGCTGCTGCAAATCTTGCAAAACAGTTCTTTTCATCGGGCTTTCTCCTCTATTCTATGCTTTCTTAATGCAAGACGTTGGAAAAGTGAAGCAGCGCTTCCAACACACCGCCGCCGACCGCAAGCGCCTTATCGGATGCGGTATCGCAGTTTTCCACGCTTGCCGCGCGGATCAACATCACCGGATTTTCATGCCCTCATGTACGGGTACGCCAGCCTGCAGCAGACCGCGCAGACAACCGCTGATGGTGGTTTTCATGGGTTTTCCGCAACGTACGCGATGGTGTCTCCCGTCTCGACCAGATCGCCGATCTCACGGCACGGCTCGAACAAGCCGTCTGCCGGGGCACGCAGAACGCGTTTCTGCCGCGTGGCCGCCGATCACACCGGGAACGCCCGTATTCGGCAGCGGCGAACCCGTATACAGCACCCGTCCGAGTGTATGCCCGCGCATGGTCTCAACTCGCCGCGTGACAGTCTGCGCCTGCCGTAAAGCCCGGACCGACCGCAATGACGATCGGCGCATTCGTGATGTGCGTACCGAGGTTTTTCTTCGCCAGAATCGCGTCCACCAAGGCATCAGGGTGCAGTTCCTGCACACAGCCTGCCGCCGGATCGGCCAGCACAGCAATGATGCCCTGTTCGGTCAGTGCTGCCGCTTCGGCTGCGCTATCGACTCGGCGTGCATGCACGCCCTCAACGACTGTTTCGCCCAATCGAATCGCTTCCGAAAAGCATACTGTGCGGCGGATCGACGTTGACTGCGGCAGGTCTGTCAGCACCAGACGAATGCCTGCGCGGTACAGCCGCAAGGCAATCCCCGTGGCAATGTCTCCCGCACCGCGTATCACGACTAACATGGCGTTTTCCTCCGTTTATCTTCGTTGTATTTTGTAAACTATAACGATTGCTACCGATGATTATAGCGTATCGGTCGAGTGAAGTCAATATTTTTTCTGTGTGGCAAACATGATATAATACTATTATAAAAGCATGGTTGCAGGGCGGGTGATCCCCCGCCGCATATAACAACATGCAGATAATTTACAACGGCGGGATGAGGACATCCCGCCCCAGTCTGTCAAAAAAGCAGAATTTCGACTCTTGTGCTTCGTGCGGCAGCACGCATAAAATAGAATTTGCGGAGCAAATTCATAAATATCCAGGGGGGCGTGATTTTGGCACGCTCTTTTGCCGCTATGCGGCAATTCACCTTTGTGTCCTCCGAATTTATACAAGGGAAGCAAAAAATGTGCCTGCAAGGCGCGGTTTTTTCTTCGAAATTGATTGAAAGCCGTGGTTTGATCGAGAGGCTGCCGGAAAACGTTAGTTTTTTCGACAGCCTCCGGCATGAGGTCATCCCCGCCCTACGGTAAACATGGCTGTATTAGGTGGTTATGAAAATATGTGAACAATTACACATGATAAAAGAGCGGTAATAACCGCCGTGATCGGCAGCGGCGGAAAACAACTTTTACTGCGTAGTATACTGGCGAAGAATTATCCGGAACGGTGATTTTGACGACTTCCACGCACATTTTGCCGTTTGCGGGCATTCCCCTGTTGGTGACGGATGACATTGAACAGGTCCGCCGCGCACTTGCGCTTCACCGCGTGATTCTGCAGGTTTATCGCCTGCCTTGGTTTTGATGGCAATAGCTGACCGCGCCAGCACTTTTCCGGTGCTTTTTCTGTTCTGCAGGTAATCGCCGCAGAACGGCGTGGATTGGGATCCCTGCTCGAATGCCCGTATGATCGGTCACGAAATGCCGTCCGGCTGCTGGGCGCATCGGGTTGAGGTCGAATGCAACGACCTTTGACCTGCACGCCTCGCATGAGCCGGTCATACCTGAGAATGCAGCACGCACCGACCGTTGTCCGCTGGACGCAATCCGTTCCGGAAAAGCCAGAAGCACTGCAATCAGCGATTTGCTGCGTAATAAATCGTGGGCGTATTCAGTCATTTTTCCCGGTCGAAACACGGCTGTTAAAAACGCTAATCCAATAAACAGCGGTTTTGTTTCACCGTTAAGCGGTAGGCCCCGCATAAATCCATTATTTAAACGGTTATTATGTGCGGGGGTATTATTCAAGTGTCCGCCAGCGGAGACTGCCTCCCCAGAAATGCGGGCAGCATTCAACCGAAGCGTAACTGAAATGGTCTGTCCGGCGCTAACAGTAGTTGTCCTGTTAAATCACACTTTAAAGACGCCTGCTGCCCGGCGCATCCGAGTTGAATGTGATGACCGGAATGCCCCCCTGTTCGTACAGTTCATCAATGCACTGGCGAATTCCGGCAGTGTTCGGCGCGATAGCCAGTCCCTGCACGCCCTGTGAAACCAGCTCTTCAATGTGTTCAAGTACCATTTCGGTATCCAGACGCGGTTTTCGCGCATGATCAGTTCCACGCCCGAGGCGGCAAGCTCCTCTGCGGCGCGCTGCACGCCTGCACGCACGATCTGCATCGTCGGCGTCTCGGTGGACTGCAGAATCGCACCCAGCTTGAACTCCCGGCGGGATTTGACCAGTGCCTGTCCAATTAGATTCGGTTTATACCCCTAATTTGCTGCAATTTTTGTGAATCTTAGCCGCTACTTCGGGATTTACACGCCCTCGATTGTGTAGCGCACGATCTACCGTACCGCGGGATACACCTGCCAGCTCCGCAATCTGCTGTGCGGTTACAGCCATGCTTTTTCCTCCTTACTATATAGTGAGTATTACCCACTCGTTTTTCTGTTTATAGTATAACACAATGCACGCAACTTGCAACTGTTTTTCGCGTGTTTTTTCCTATAAATGTGCTTTTTCTTGACTGTTACGGCAATTGCCCCAATGTTTCCCTCTGTTTTTTATGCAAAATGCCTATCAAATTGCACGCTTTGCACGCATATGTGAATAATTCAATGGCTATTCATACAAAAAAGGCAATCTTAATTTTGTACTGTTTACTAAATCGAAATAAATCTCACATTTAAGACTTGAAATATCCCAACCAACATGATAATCTATGGATCAACGAAATAAATCCCCGATTGAAACATCCAAAAGCCTGAGAGAAGATACGGATTTTTCCAAGGGGAATTATTTTAAGGCAAGCGCGTTCACGAGAACGCCGAGAGAAAAGCTATGGGCTTCCCGAAACCGAGAGAAGAAGCGAATCCGGGGAGCGCAAACCAGCGGTTTTCCTGCATCATTGCATACAGAGCGGCTCAGAAACGGTTTCCGTATTCGCTCTGCACGCAACAGTGCAGGAAAGCCCGACAAAAAATGTAGGGGGTATACTACAAATGACATTCTTCTCATCACTCGCATGGACAGGAATCTCGTTCCTGTTGTTCACAGTCCTCGTTGCAGTCATTTCCGCATGGAAGACCCGCGACGAGCAGCCTGACACCGCTGAGGGTTATTTCCTCGCAGGCCGCGGCCTGCCGGGCGTAGTCATCGCCGGTTCTCTGCTGCTGACCAACCTTTCCGCTGAACAGCTCGTCGGTCTGAACGGCCAGAGCTGGAAGACCAACATGGGCCCGATCGCATGGGAGGTCGGCTCGATGTTCACCCTGCTGGTTCTGGCGTACTACTTCCTGCCGAAGTACCTGAAAATGGGCGCCATGACCATCCCGTCCCTGATGGAGGAGCGCTACGGCAAGGGCACCAAGACGATGTTCTCGCTGGTAATCGTTGTTATGTACTCCATCCTCAACCTGCCGGTCATCCTGTACTCCGGTGCAGTCGTTTTCGAGCAGATCTTCGACATCTCCCGGCATCCTCGGCACCAGCAAGTTCATGGCTGTTGCCATCCTGTGCCTCATCATCGGCATCATCGGCGGCTGC
>VOFE01001352.1_pt1 | contig 13107 bp, 16 predicted proteins | sample 5384071 | NCBI WGS metagenome assembly VOFE01 (sample SAMN12384724, study PRJNA508395) | human gut metagenome | isolation source: healthy gut D | host: Homo sapiens
TTTTCTTGCCGATGATACCTTTTTGCATGTTTTTACCTCCTAGTTCAGGTTATTGGTTGGCGATTGCCAACATGACCCTCTTCCGCCTGGTTGGTTGGAACCTTTCTCTCAGCCGTTAGGCCTTGATTTCGATTTCAACACCGGCGGGGAGCTCTAAACCCATCAACGCCTCAACGGTTTTGTTGCTGGGGCGTAAGATGTCGATAAGTCTCTTATGGGTTCTCATCTCGAACTGCTCGCGGCTGTCCTTGTACTTGTGCACAGCGCTGAGGATCGTCACAACCTGCTTCTCAGTCGGAAGCGGAACGGGGCCCGAAACTCTGCGCCGGTGCGCTTTGCGGTCTGCACGATCTTCTCGGCGGATGGATCCACCAGCTTGATGATCGTACCCCTTCAGTCTGATCCTGATTTTTTCTTTGACTGCCATGAACAACGCCTCCTTAAAATAGTTGGCGGGCGACGCTTCTATTTTCGACAACCCATCCGGGTGTTTCCTCGACCTGCATTGAAAACGCCTGGGCGCCGCTCATCCGTTTTTGCCCCGCTGCAGGTGCTCCATCAGCTGCCCCCGGATAATCCCAGGATGGTTCTGCCGGAACCACCGGACAATCCGCGGATCAAAGGCCTCCACACAATAGAGCCCTCATAGTTCTTCTCAGCTCCTCCATTGCAAAGGTGCAAAGAGTGTTCACATCGTTATAGCCCCTTGAGCTCCACGATCAAAGGGGTTTTCCCTTCACCAGGGCAAGCACCTCTGAAAATAGGGGAATCCTTTCTTCTGTGCCGAACAGGCGGTATCCTTTCAGCTCTTCATAGGTCATTTCGGAAATCAGCTTATCCACGCCGCAGGTACGAACAATGGAATGGTCATGATGTACCACCACACGGTTGTCCTTTGTCAGCTGTAAGTCCAGCTCCATGCCGAAGCCGCAGTCCGCAGCCAGACGGAACGCCAGCAGAGAGTTCTCCGGCACGCCGTTTTCCTTATGGTGCAGGCCGCGGTGGGCGTAATCATATTTCTTCAGCTCCGTAAAAATCCGGCCTGCCAGCTACCTGGGGCGCTATCGCCCACAGCCAAAAACAGCACACATGCCAGCAGAACCAGCGCCGCAACCCCCAAAAACACAAACAACATCCTTCCCGATATTCTTTTCTATAAATAGTATTCCAGACTGCAGCAGCTTCCCAAAGATCATTCGCCAGAGCCCTTGCCCGCTCAATGCCTGCGAAACTGCGTGGGCGTACACCCAAGCCCCTGCTTGAACACGCCGATAAAAATAGCTCAGGCTGTTGAAACCCCGTGTCCAGAGCGATATCCAGCACCTTTCTGTCCGTGCGGGTCAGCAGATCCATGGCCGCAGACAGCCTGACGCTGTTCATATACTGCACCGGAGTTTTGAAGGTGTATTTTTTAAACATCCTGCAGAAATGCCCGTCGCTCATGTGGCAGAGCTTCGCCAGCTCCTCGATGGAGATCTGCTTTTTATAGTTTTCCCTGATATAATCTATGGCAGCTTTGACCGCCTTGGAGGACGCCTTCTCCGCCTCCTCCACCCGGTTTTTCCCTGTCTCCGCCAGGCTTGCGAAAATTTCCAGCAGCCTGGCCCTTACCCGCAGCTCATAGGAAACTTCCCGGTTTTGCAGCAGTTCCACCGCCTGGTCAAACATCTGCAGCAGGCTGCTGCTGCTCGCTACCCTGCGAACCTGGAGCCTTCCGTCCACCACCGGAGCCACATAGCGGATCCGGGCGATGTCGTTTTCATCCCCGCAAAGCATCTCAGGGCTGAACACAATGGCTGAATAGTCCATCTCCGCCCCGTCCAAGGGCCGGGCGGCGTGAAGCCTCCGCTGTTGAAAAAAGACCAGATTACCCTCCCGCGCTTCAAAATAATCGTTGCCGCACTGGATTTGAACCGTGCCCCGTTCCACCTTGAAGAGCTCCATTTCGTCATGCCAATGGCATTCCAGCTGCCAGAAGTTCTCATGGGGGGTTGGATACGGTAGCAGCTCACCGGCAGGCCCACGTCTCCATGTTTTCTGTGTTCCTTTAACTCCCGGTATTCCAAGGACACACCCTCCTCCCGCAACAGCTTTCCGCCTATCGTTCAGCACCTAAAAGGCTTCACATCCCAAAAGAGCTGTCCGACCTGGCAAGCCGGTCAAAATAGTGGAACCAATTGCCCGTTTTGCACAAGTAATTCTCCCAGCTCTCACGTACAATATAGATATACTATATATCATGGTACGGCTTTTTTCAACTGCCGGGCCCCGATATTTTTCGGCTTGCCTGCAAAAAAATCAGGAATCTGCAAACTGTTCCACCGGAAAAGAAAGGAAGGAAAGCAATGAAATTTACCAAAGGCTATTGGCTGAACCGCCCCGGCGTCGAGGCAGCAGACGCCGTCCAAATCCGCGAGGTAAAATCGAAAAAAGAACCGCGTCTACCTGTACTCGGTTCCCTATCCGCAGGATGTCCGCGCTATGGGCGGACCTGTGCTGAGATGTTCATCTCTTCTCCCAAGGCGGACATCATCCGCACACAGGCGTACCATTTTATGGGAAGCGCTAAAAAACCTCAATTCGAAATGGCAGTGGAGGACTATCCCCTGGATGTGACGGAGACGGAGGATGGGCTTTCTGTCAAGAGCGGCAAAACCGAACTGCGCATCACCAAGAATCCCTGCTCCTTTTTCCTATTATTATGAAGGCAAAAAGCTCACCAAGATAGGCGACCGTTTCGGGCACGCCATGATCAGCACGATTTCCACCCCCGAGGGGCCCTTTATGCGCTGTCAGATGGATCTGGACCTGGGCGAAAAGGTTTACGGCCTGGGCGAGCGTTTCACCCCTTCGTCAAAAACGGCCAGGTTGTGGATATGTGGAATGAGGACGGCGGCACCTGCTCTGAAATTTCCTACAAAAATATTCCATTCTATATGACTAACAAGGGTTACGGTGTACTGGTGAATACCAGTGGGAAGGTATCCTATGAGATCTGCTCCGAGCAGGTCACGCGGTGCAGTTCTCCGTGCCGGGCGAGAAGATCGACTTCATGGTGGTCGGCGGCGGAGACGGCAAGACTGTGCTGCAGAATTACACCGCTCTGACGGGCCGCCCTGCCCTGCCTCCGGCCTGGACCTTCGGTCTGTGGCTCACCACCTCCTTCACCACCAGCTATGACGAGAAGACGGTGACCAGCTTTGTGGACGGCATGGCGGAGCGCAAGATTCCCCTGCATGTGTTCCACTTCGACTGCTACTGGATGAAGGAAAACGAATGGTGCAACTTCGATTGGGACAAAGCCATGTTCGACGACGTGCCGGGCATGCTCTCCCGTATGAAGAACGATAAGAAGCTGAAAATCTGCGTGTGGATCAACTCCTACATCGGCCAGAAATCCCCTCTCTTTAAAGAAGCTGCAGGAAAGGGCTATCTCCTGAAACGTCCCAATGGAGACGTGTGGCAGTGGGATCTGTGGCAGGCAGGCATGGGGCTGGTAGACTTTACCAATCCCGATGCCTGGAAATGGTACCAGGATAAGCTTCGCGCCCTGCTGGATATGGGTGTGGACTGCTTCAAGACCGATTTCGGCGAGAGAACCCCACCGACGTGGCGTACTACGACGGCAGCGATCCCGAGCTGATGCACAACTACTACACCTACCTCTACAACAAGTGCGTTTTCGACCTGCTCGAGGAATATAAAGGCAAGAACCAGGCCTGCCTGTTTGCCCGCAGCGCTACCGTGGGCGGCCAGAAGTTCCCGGTGCACTGGGGCGGAGACTGCTCTTCCAACTATCCCTCCATGTCTGAATCCCTGCGCGGCGGCCTTTCGCTGTGCCTCTCCGGCTTCGGCTTCTGGAGCCACGATATGAGCGGCTTCGAGGGCACGGCGCCGGCGGACGTCTACAAGCGCTGGGCGGCGTTCGGCCTGCTCTCCACCCACTCCCGCCTGCACGGTTCCAACTCCTACCGTGTGCCGTGGCTCTTCGGCGACCAGGCCGTGGATGTGGTGCGCAAGTTTACGAACCTGAAGTGCACCCTGATGCCCTATCTGTTCTCCAGCGCCGTCTATACCCACGAGACCGGCATTCCCACCATGCGTGCCATGGTGCTGGAATTCCCGGAGGACATTCCCTGTTCCGACCTGGACCGCCAGTATATGCTGGGCGAAAGCCTTCTGGTAGCCCCCCGTGTTTACCGAGAGCGGCGACGTGGACTACTATCTGCCCGAGGGCACCTGGACCAATTCCTTTCCAACAAGGTGGTCGAGGGCGGCAAATGGCAGCATGAGGTCCACGACTTTATGAGCCTGCCCCTGATGGCCCGGGAGAACTCTATCATCGCCGTGGGCGCTGACGACCAGAATGTGGAATACGAATTCGGCAGGGACCTGACCCTCCATGTGTTTGCTTTGAAGGACAGCGCCTGCGCTGACATCAAAGATATGTACGGAAACAATATGCTTAAGGTCTGTGCCGAAAACAAAGGCGGAAAGGTCACTTTCCGGTTTGACGGCACAGCGGAAAACCTTTCTATCTTGCTGCGCAATGTAGATGGTGTAAAGCCGCCTTTCCGGCGCAGAAGCGGAAAAGACAGAGCTGGGCACCCTGCTCAAGGTCAACGTAGGCCTTGAGGATGTGAGTTTCACCCTGTAAGCCCCAGGATACTTTCCTGTGCAAAGCAAGAGAGCTGCCGGTCTAAAAGGATCGGCAGTTCCCCTTGCTTCAGGCTTTCTCTGCTCCCATACCTGGATCGGGGAACATTTCCCTTTTCCGGCACTCAATCAGCTTCCGGGAGAGGTGCAGAACGCATCCTCTCTTTCCAAAGCACGGTATATCAAAAGGGAGCCTTTGCCGAAATTCAGCAAAGGCTCCCTTTTTATAAACTGTCTCACAGGCAGGCTCTCTGGGAGAGCGATTCAAACCGCTTACCAGCCCAGACCCTTGAGATACTCACGGCTCATCTGGATGGCTTCCATAGGCGTACGGCCGATGGACTGATCCTGTTCCACCACAACCCATTTGGCCCCAGCCTCCACAGACGCTTCCAGAATGGACGGAAAATCCTGATCTCCGCTTCCTACCGGCCGGAATTCAAAGGTTCCGGCGCTCTCTTCCTTCTTTACTTCCGTGCCGGTCAGCTCGTACATGTTTCCGGGCTTTCCCTCTTTATGGAAATCCCTTCAAATGAACCACAGGCGCCCTTCCGCTGTACTTTTCACATAGGCCGCAGGATCTTCCCCCGCCACCTTCACCCAACAGGTATCAATCTCTGTCTGCAGCAGGTCTGCAGGAATCGTGTCATAGATATAATCCAGCGCATAACGGCCGTCGTCCATTTTCATAAACTCAAAATCGTGGTTGTGGTACAGGGTCTGAATGCCGTTTTCCTTGCACTTACGTCCGATTTCTGCAAACAGCTTCACATTGTCTTCGAATTTGGGCGTTCCAGGCCTGTCCTCCTCCATCAGATAGGGGATGGCAATATACTTTTGTACGCCGATCTCCACATATTTCGCGATGGTTCCGTCCATATCGGCCACCAGTTCCTGGAACGGGACATGGGCGGAAAGGGCAACAAGGCCCGCGTCGGCAATGGCCGCCTTGATCTCTGCGGGCTCCAGGCCGTAAAAAGGCCTGCCAGTTCCACGCCTTCATAACCCAGCGCCTTAATTTTCTGCATCGTTCCGCGGAAATCTTTCTCCGCATCGTCTCTTACGGAATAGACCTGCACTGCTACGGGCAACGTCTTCATGGGAATCTCCTCCAATTCTTACTGTTGATAAGAATATGATATATCAAATATTGCCAAAGGTCAAGCCGGTGTACTTGAAAAAGCGGGCATTCTATGCTATGATAGCCAGAGCAAGAGGGACAGGCTCTTCCATCAGGGAAACTGCGCCTGTATCAACCTTTGGGAACGGAAGACCCGCTTTTGTCCCAGTGTTTCGCCTCTGCCCTTTGAACCCACAGAAAAGAGTTGTCGTTATGAGAAGAAGCCTTCGTTTTTATTTCTGCTCTATTTTTGCCAAGGGGACTGCTATGGTCCTGAAACTGATCGGCAGAAAGGGGACGTCTATGCCCGGCTCCTGGGCGATCATCCCTGTCCCGATTTTCTCGGGCGCATGCCCCGGCCGAAAACGGTTGTCGGCATCACCGGGACCAACGGAAAAACTACCGTGGCTAACATGGTGGAGGACGTATTGGAGGATTGCGGCTATGACTTCGTCTGCAACCGTTCCGGCACCAATGTAAATACCGGAGTTGCCTCCGCGCTCATTGCAAACTCCACTTTTTCGGCAAGCCGAAAAAGATTTGGCCATCTTCGAGCTGGATGAACGCAGTTCTCCGAAAATCCTTCCCTATCTCAAGCCCGACCTGCTGCTGTGCACCAACATCTTCCGGGATTCCTATAAAAGAAACGCCCACATGGAATTTATCCTCGACGTGCTGGAGCGTTACATTCCCGACCGGACCCGGCTGATCCTCAATGCGGACGACCTGCTCTGCTCCAGCCTCAAACCCCAGAACCGCCGTGTCTTTTTCGGGATTGACCGCATGCCGGAGGACGGGGAGGAATGCCAGAACATCGTTCAGGACATCCGCGTCTGCCCCAGTGCGGCGCCAGGCTGGAATGGGAGTTTGTGCGCTACCACCACATCGGCAAAGGCCCACTGCCCCTGCTGTGAATTTCCAATCTCCGGAGGCGGATTACCGCGTCACCTCCACCCACCCGGAACAGGGCAAAATGACGGTGAAATACGGCGGCGAGGAACGGATTACCCCATGCCCAATTCCAGCACCATCAATGTCTATAACTCCCTTTCCGCGGTGGCCTTTCTTTTCAGAATTCGGACTGTCCCGGATCAGATCGCCGCATCCATGGAAAAGCTCTCTATCAGCGAAAGCCGGTATAAGGAAAGAGGAGGCCGGAGGAAAAAAGGTCGTTCTTCACCTGGCAAAAGGACAAAATCCCATCGCCTGCTCCCGTGCCTTTGAAAACATCCGGAACTACCCCGGCCGTAAGGCAGTCATCCTGTTTTTGGACGACTATTTTGACGCGGCTCACTCCGTGGAGAATACCTCCTGGTACTACGACACTGACTTTGAGTTTTTAAACGACGCCGGCATTCCTCAGATCGTCGCGGCGGGCGCCCGGCATTGGGATGTCTGCGTGCGGCTGCTGATGGCCGGAATTCCGGAGAGCAAAATCGCACACGTGGAGGGAGAATGAAAAGGCGGCTTCGCTGCTCAATCCCGCCCAAGTGGATTCTGTGTTCATCCTTTACGACGTCTACACCATAGGACTGGCCAACCGGGTCAAGGAACAGGTCAAGGCAGTTCTGAAAGACAGCGGCAGGGAAAACAGGAAAGAAGACGGTGGTCAAAATGAAGATTGAAACCTATTCTGAATTTTGCAACCTGTTTGGGGATATGAGCAATATGTGGTACCTGCGGAAATGCCTGCCCGAGGCGGAATTCGTGGAAACCCCCTTCGAGGCGGAACCGGCCTTTGCCAGCGAGGACGTAGGCCTGATCTATCTGGGGGCCTATGACGGAACGCACCCAGGAGCGTGTCATCGAAAAAAAGCTCCGTCCGCTGAGCGACCGGATTTACGAACTTATCGAAAAGGGCGCCTGCTTTCTATTTACTGGGAATGCTCTGGAAATTCTCGGCGAATCTATTGAAAATGAGGATGGCAGTAAAATCAGCGGCTTGGGTATTTTTGACCTGCGTGCCAAGCGGGACATGATGCACCGCCACAACAGCACCTTCCTGGGCCGGTTCGACGGAGAGGAAGTTATGGGCTTCAAATCACAGTTCACCATGGCCTATACCGCCTTTGGGTATTATCCTTTCTTCAGGTGACAAAAGGTAACGGGGCTCAACAAGAAGCTGAAGACTGAGGGAATCCGCTATAAAATTTTGTCGGAACCTATCTGCTGGGCCCAATTTTGATTTTGAACCCCTGCCTCACAAAGCGGCTTCTGTCCGATCTGGCGTGCCGAATACGGCTGGCGTTTGATTCCGGCACGCGTCCGCATAGGCGCTTTCAGAGAGGAAGTCCACGTCCTCCTCTTTCAGGATTCCCTTTAAGTCAGAGGGGATCCCCTACATCGGCTGCCAGCTGCTTTACCGCGTCCACCGCTGCCTTGCGATACTGCTCCTGCGTCATGGACTCTGTCCCTTCAACGCCCATGGCGGCTGCAATATACCGGTACTTATCGCCGGTGTTGGGTGCGTTGTACTCCATCACAGTGGGAAGGATGATGGCATTGGCCACGCCGTGCGGCGTGTCATACAGCGCGCTCAGGCCGTGGGCCATGGAGTGTACTATGCCCAGACCCACGTTCGAAAAGCCCATGCCGGCCACATACTGGCCCAGGGCCATCCCTTCCCGACCCTCGGGCGTATTCTCCACCGCGCCCCGCAGGGAGCGGGCTATGATCTCAATGGCCTTCAGATGGAACATGTCCGTCATCTCCCACGCGGCCTTGGTGATGTATCCCTCAATGGCGTGGGTCAGCGCGTCCATACCGGTGGCCGCAGTAAGCCCCCTGGGCATGCTGGACATCATGTCCGGGTCAATCACGGCGATGTCCGGGATGTCATGGACGTCCACGCACACGAATTTCCGCTTTTTCTCCACATCGGTGATAACATAGTTGATGGTGACCTCCGCAGCGGTTCCTGCCGTGGTCGGCACGGCAATGGTAAACACGCATTTGTTTTTTTTGTGGGGCCACACCTTCAAGGCTGCGGACATCCGCAAACTCCGGGTTTGTAATGATGATACCGATGGCCTTGGCCGTGTCCATGGAAGATCCGCCGCCGACAGCGATCATATAATCTGCGCCGCTGTCCTGAAATGCCTTGACCCCGTGCTGGGGCTGTCAGCAAATGGGGAGACAGGGCTCCTATCCTGACGTGACCCTGCTCTCCCCCCATTGCCCGTGCGCTGGGCATCACGGTGGATATTCTGCTCTCTTTTCAGGAGGAACTGACCGAAGAAGAGGTGGATTCCCTCTACAGGGAACTGCAGGGCCTGTTTGGCCGCCGGGGTTTTTCCGCCGGACAGCAGCGCTGTGAAGAACTGCTCCGCGAATACCCCAACAGCGCTGGTTTAAAGCTTACCGTAGGGGGGTTGTACCAAACCATGCTGGGGACTCTGCCGTCCGAAGAGCTGACAGAGGAACGGGTACAGGAAATCCTCCGGTTAGCCGCACAGCTCTACAGCCAGGTACGCGCCAGCGGGGATCCGCGCTACTTCGCGCCGCCACCGTAGGGCTGGCTGCTTTCCGCCTTTCGGAAAACCGACTGGAGGAAACCGAAGCGCTGCTGGACAGCCTCCCCAAGGTTGAAATTGATCCCAACGAGCTGTACCCTTCCCTCTATCTGGCGCAGGGAAAAAGCGAGCAGGCGGAAAAGCTTCTGGAAGCACATCTGTTTCAGCTTCTTCGTTCCGTCAGCCTGGCCCTGCACTCCCTGGCCTCTCTCTCCCAGGAAAGGGACGGGACGGACCGCGCCCTTTTCCTGTGCGGGCTCAGTCTTCGCCTCGCAGAACTGTTCGATCTGGAGGACGTTTCCGGAGAATTGGAATATTCCGCCGTCCTGCTGATGAAACAGGGAAGAACCCGTGAGGCTGTGGACCGGTTGGAGCAGTACGCGGAAAAGCTGCTGGCTTTTCGCACCGACTACAGCAGCCACCCCATTTTTCCCCATCTATCCTTTCGTACGTCTCCGGAAAAGCTGGACTCTTCCAGGAGGATGGCGGCCAAGGCGCTGGAGTTGACGCCCGCCTTTGAACCCCTTCAAAAGAACCCCGATTCCGGGATATTCTGGAAAACTGGCGCCTTCGTCAGCCCTTTTAGGGCATTCGTCCGGATTTCAAGAAGCCCGTTCCATGAACCGGCTGCCTGGATTTATGCTGTGCCGGAACTTTCCTGCCGCCCAGCCAGCCGTGTTAAAGCGCCTACTCAATCACCTTCTCCAGGAAAATGCGTTCCCGGAATACGCCGCGGCTCTCCGCCTTGTTCCGGCGGGTGCGCTGGATTTCCCCGTCTGTCCAGCCTTCCAGATTGGCCAGCGCCTCCAGCACCTCAAAATATCGCTGAGTTCATCCAGGCTGCTCTCCTCCAAAAATTCCTCTACCTCTTCCCGAAGCTTGCAGCCCAGGCATTCCCGGAATTCCTCGTCCTCAGCGTACGGATAACCGGCGTCTCCCGCTTTCCCGGATGATGTCGGGGAATGTTGTCCCGTACCAGCTTATTGTACACACGTTCCTTCATGGCGATCCCTCCAAAAAGGCTTTATGATATGGTTTGCAGGAACATAGGGTGATTCCGGCACAGACAAAGCGTTCCGTCAGCTCCCAAACCTCTCGCCGCCCATTCCCAGGCAGGCTCTTCTTCCCGGCGAAAGGGATGCTATCCGAGCCAACAGCAGCACCGTGTTTTTCTTCCCATAATAGTTGCAGACATTCACAAAAGGCAGAGGCCTCCATATCCACGCCCACACAGCCCATCTCCTGCCACAGGGTTTCCTTAAAAATAGGTCTGGCGGAACACGGCGTCCGTAGTGACGGTATCCGCCTCCTGACGGCAAGGCCCCTTTGTTGAAAAGAAAGGGTCAGCCGCTCAGCGTCCTCTGAGCTGTTCACTTTTGCAAAACCTGGATTCTGCACATAGTGCGGGACGCCCTTCTTCATCCAAATCTTCTCGGGGAGCAGCACATCTCCCACCTGAATTCCTTCCCCGAACACCCCGCAAAGGCCAATGAGCAGGAATTCCTCCACACCCATGGCGCAAAGGGGTTTCCACCGCAGGTAATCTGGGGCTTCCATAGCCGCCATGGACATAGCAGACCTGGTCCTGCCCCCGCAGCCCCAACACCTTTGGAATGAGAGATGAAGCCCGGCAGGTCTCTAAAATTGTTCTGCAGGCCTGCCCAGGATGGGCAGGCCTTTCCCCATACAAAAGACCACCTGCTTTTCCGGAGGAAGCTTCCGCCATCCGCCGCTTCCATATTTACGACAATCTGCCGGGCGGCAGTGATGACCGGTTCCTTGTCTTATCTCGGGATAATACCATAATGCCCTCTGATCCGCTTCTCCATGATTCCCTCCTTATCCCGCCGCTCAGCATTTTTCCGCTATGGAAAGAACGGCACTTTCAGCCAGGCGAGGTCTGCAATGGATTTTCCATACACCCGCCGGCAGTCCGATCTCTGGTTGCCCGCTTCCAGATAGCGCTCTATCATCGCGCCTTGACAAGGGCCTTCACCTCCGGTTATAGTTACGGCTGTGGGGCACCTCGCTGACAATGCCGGATCTGCTCCTACTGTACTTTTGTTGGAATTGGGTGGTTTAATGCGATTGCCGCAGGATTCTCGACTCCGCTCCGTATAACTCCCAGTGCCGCGCATGAGATCCTCATAATGATAATTGGGCACGCAGATGCCGTATTTATCCACACCGCCCCCGCAGAATGGTATGGGCCAGAGGGTTTCCGCTGGTGGTCACATCGCAGCCCCGGTACAGAAAAAAAGTGTGGGAGGCCTGGGCCGCCTGGACGGAGTTGAGCATCACGGAAAGGTCGCCGCTGGTGTGGATTCTTCATGCCTACGGGGATGTCCATCCCGCTGGCGGTCAGCCGGCTGCTGGTTTTCCACGGAGCGTGCGCCCACCGCCTCATAAGACAGCAGGTCATCAGATAGCTCCGGTTCTCCGGGTAAAGCATCTCATCGGCAGAGGTCAGCCCGCATTCCTCCATCACCCGGATGTGCATTTTCCGGATTGCGATGATACCGCCCAGCAGATCTGGCGCCTTATCCGGGGAGGGCTGATGCATGCCCTTAGCCCCTCCCCCGTGGTGCGGGGCTTGTTGGTGTACACCTGGGGGATGAGCACCAGCTTCTCCTTCACCCGTTCCTGAACTCCGGCGAGCTTTGTCACGTAGTCAGAACCGCATCCTCCAGATCGGCAGAGCAGGGGCCCACAATCACCAGAAACTTGTGGGATTTCCCCTCGAACACCTCACGGATTTCGGTCCCTTGCCGCCTTGAGCGCCTTCACCCCCTGGGGACAGGGGATACTCTGCCTTAAGTTCAGGGACGGCAGGGGCAGCTGGCGGTTTATCGTCATCGACATCCTGAATCTCCTTCTTTCTGTACTGAATTCTTTAATCCTCCCTGTCCCGGTTGGCCGCCAGCAGCCGTTCGATGCCCTCGTCCGTATAGGAGAGCAGCTTGCCGTAGCGCCAGGCGATCTCCGCCGCTTTTCCGGGGGTATAGGCCCCCGTCTCTCTGGCTTTTCTCTTTTCCTCCTTCCAGGGCCGGGTATTCCTGCAGAACAGCGTCTTCCTGATAGAAGATCACGTTGAACCTGTCTTTATTCAGGGGCTGCAGGGAACAGGTCGGTGAGAAAACCCTCATCCTCACAGTACAGTTTTACGCCGTATTCCTCACAGCTTCCGAAACTCCGGCAGAAAGCCGTCCCGCTCCTCCCGGCTGTCGCAAGGATGGGCCAGGGCGATTTTTTTTACTCCCCACGCACCATTTCACAGAAACAGTCTACCGCGCCCAATTTGTAGGAAAAACTGTCGATAGATTTCATGCCTAGCCTCCGGTTCTTTTTCTTTATCACATAGCAAGTTTTCTTTCCAATTGCAAACGCTCCTTTCCCCAGACCTCCCTCCCGTGCAGGCTTTCCAGCGAAAACGGAAAAACCGCCGGTCAAGGATATCCTTAGCCGGCGGCGTTTTCAAATTAATTCTATGGGAAGCAAACCGAACTGCACCACAAAGCTTTTCCCCGAAGGTTTCACTGCCCGCCGTTGACGGCGTCACGGCATACTGGAAGGCTGGAAAAAGGGCGGCGGTTCATAGAAACGCCGCCCTTTTCATGGGAAGTGGGGTTAGTGGTCACGTGGGGATGAAGATACAGTGTCAGTCCAGACGTTTTCTGGCTATGAATATATCTTTGCCAGATCCACAGTTGGGATAGAACCGGTATATGTCGAGTCTATTATAGCAGCGCCGGTTTTGTTATCGAGTATCTTTCCTATAAAGCACCGATTGTTGTCCCACTAAATGTTATGTTTGCACCA
>VOFE01002428.1_pt1 | contig 13104 bp, 26 predicted proteins | sample 5384071 | NCBI WGS metagenome assembly VOFE01 (sample SAMN12384724, study PRJNA508395) | human gut metagenome | isolation source: healthy gut D | host: Homo sapiens
CTCGAGAATGCGCTGGAAAATGGTCAGAAAGCCGTAGACCGCGTTCGTCGGCGTGCCGTCGGGCGCGTTGAGCATGCGGATGCCGTAAAAGGCGCCACGGCGCGCACGATGTCGCCGCACAGGGGCGGGTTTTTCATCAGCGCGCTGCCGCAGTTGTTGCCGGCGATTTTCGGCACCGGCAGCCCATGTTGATGTCGATCGCATCGGGGCCGGCCTGCGCCGCGCGCTGCCGCCGCCGCGAAGATCAGCGGGTCGTCGCCGAAAAGCTGGATGGCGACGGGGTGCCTTTTCGCCGAGCGTGATGAGCTCCTCGGTCTTTTTAGTTGTATTGCAGCGCGCGCGTCGAGACCATCTCCGTCACGCAGTAGGCCGCGCCGAACGCGCGCAGCAGATCTCGCGGAACGAGCGGTCGGTCGCGCCCGCCATCGGGGCCAGCGCCGCCACGCCGTTCAGCGTAAGATTTCCGATTTTCATAGCTTTATCACCGTCATATAACATTTATGCCCCTTTGGGCCGGATGCGGCGCGCCGCATCTGAAAATACGCGCAGCTTACCGCGTGTACTCGTCGAGCGACTGCTCGAAGGCCGGGAGGAATTCCTGCACGAACAGGTCGGCCTCCGGCAGATGCATATCCCCGACCGCCTGGCGCAGCGTTTCCCTCGGCCGCAAAGGAACTCCCGGTTGCCGGTTTTCGCTCCTCGATGCACTTGATGACCGCGCTGAGCTTATCCGCCGCCTTAACGAGCGGCAGCAGCGCTGCGTCGCCGGGCGCGCTGCCCGAAAAAGCGGCGCGTAATCGCCGCGCAGGTCCTCGGGCAGCATCGAGCAGGCGGCCTGCCGCGAGCGACTCCCACCTCGCCGTACGCGCGGCGGATCTCCGGGTTGTGGTGCCTGACCGGCGTGGGCAGATCGCCGGTGATGATCTCTGTCGCATCGTGGAAAAGCCCCAGAACCGCGGCACGCTCCGCATCGCACGGCAGGCCGAAGCGCCGCGTGCGCAGCAGCGCCAGCGCGTGGGCGATCACCGCCACGTCGAGCGAATGCTCTGCGATATTCTCACTCTGGGTGCTGCGCATCAGCCCCCCATCGATTGATGTATTTCATGCGCGAAAGCATGGCAAAAACTGTTCCATCCGTCTGCCCGTCCTTTCCTTGTTCCCTTTTTATTGTAGCCGACGCGCCGGAACTTTTCAATAAAAATTCCTTAAAAACAAAATTGCCTTTAATCCCTACAGCGATTGTGCTATAATTTTTATAGAATACTCAGAAAACAGGAGGACAAGCTCTTGGATACCTCTAAAGCTCATGCCGGTGAGCGGCTTCGCAGCCGGACGCGCGGCAATTATTTTCTCTATGCCTTCTTGTTCGGTTTGGCGCTTGCCTTTGTGATTTTTCTGCCCTTCATGCTGGCGGATGGCGGCCGCTTCCCTTTTTACGGCGATTTCAACGTGCAGCAGGTGCCGTTTTACCGGCTGGCGCACGACGCGGTGCGCTCGGGGCAATATCGGCTGGAGCCACCTGACCGACCTCGGCGCGAACTTCATCGGCTCGTATTCGTTTTACCTGCTCGGCAGCCCATTTTTCTGGCTCACGATCCCGTTCCCCCGGCGAGTGGCTGCAATTTCTCATGGGCCCGCTCTTCATGCTGAAATTCGCCTCGGCGGCACTGACGGCTACGTATACCTGCACCGCTACGCGCGCAGTCCGAGCACGGCGCTGCTCGCTTCGCTGCTGTATGCGTTTTCGGGCTTTTCGGTCTACAACATCTTTTTCAACCACTTCCACGAGGCGATCATCTTCTTCCCGCTGCTGCTCGCCGCGCTGGACGAATACATGTATGCGCACCGCCGCGGCATCTTTGCGCTCGCGGTCGCCGCATGCTGCATTGTAAACTATTATTTCTTCGTCGGCATGGTGTGCTTCACGGTTATCTATTTCTTTGTCCGCCTGCTCTCCGGAAGCTGGAAAATCAGCCCGCAGAATTTCCTGCTGCTCGCGCTCGAGGCCGTGCTCGGCCTCGGCATCTCCTGCATCCTGCTCGTGCCGAGCGTTTTGTGCATCATGCAGAACTACCGCGTTTCAAACCCGATCAGCGGGTGGAACGCGCTGCTCTACGACAAAAACCAGCGGTATGTGCACATCCTGCAATCGCTCTTTTTCCCGCCGGATCTGCCCGCGCGCCCGAACTTCACGCCGGATTCGGCTCGAAGGGCCTCGCTCGGCGCGTGGCTGCCGATGTTCAGCATGACGGGCGTGATCGGCTGGTTACAAACGCGCCGCCGCCACTGGCTGAAAAAATGCTCTGGATCCTGTTCGTCATGGCGCTTGTCCGGGTCTCAACGCGGCTTTCCAGCTTTGGAACGCCTCGTACCACGCCCGCTGGTTCTACATGCTGACGCTGATGATGGCAGCCGCCACGATGATGGCGCTCGAGAACCCATGCGTCGACTGGAAGCGCTCGATCAAGTGGACAACGGTGATCACGGCCGTGACGGCCCTTGTGATCGGCCTGATGCCGACGCTCATCAAGGAGGACGGCGAGATCGTCTCCGTCACCTACGGTCTCGAGAAATACCCGACGCGCTTCTGGTGCTACGTGGCGATCGCGCTGATCTGCCTGACGCTCACGGCGTTTCTGCTCACCTTCTACGTGCGCGGCTCGAAAAATTCTTCCGCGCCTCCTTCGTCTGTCTGAGCGCCGTAATCACGCTGTATTCGATCTACTTCATCGCGCTCGGCAAAACGCAGTCCGACTACACCTACAACCACATCATCCCCTACGCGCTCAACGGCGGCGAGGACGTCTCGATCGAGGATCTGCGCGACGACCGCGTGCGCGTGGATTTCTACGAAAGCCTCGACAACTCCGCGATGTTCTGGCAGGTGCAGTCGATTCAGGCGTTCCACAGCATCGTGCCCGGTTCGCTGATGGAGTTTTACGATTCGATCGGCGTGCAGCGCGACGTGGCCTCGCGCCCCGATACGGCGCACTACGGCCTTAGGGCGCTGACAAGCGTGAAGTACCCTTCGACTGCGACCACGACGACAGTATTTCGCCGGCGAGGATTACGCCTCGCCCTCGATGACCGGCTGGATGTACTACGGCAACGCGAACGGCTTCGACATCTGGGAAAACGAGAACTACATCCCGATGGCTTGCCTACGACAGCTACGTGACTGAGGAAACGTATGAGGCGGCGGCTGAAAACCAGCGCGAGCTTTTGATGCTCAAGGGCCTTGTGCTGACCCGGCGGCAGGCCGAAAAATGGAGCGACATGCTCACGGAGCTGACAGCCGACCAGATCCCTCTACACGACGGCCGCCTATGAGGCGGACTGTGCAAAACCGCGCCGCGATGGCCTGCGACACTTTCCAGTACACGAACACCGGCTTCACGGCGACGATCTCGACCGAAAAGGACGTGCCTGTTTTTTCAGCATCCCGTATGAATCGGGCTGGACCGCCTATGTCAACGGCGAAAAGGCCGACATCGAAAGGGTAAACGTCGGCTTCATGGCAATTCGCGTCAACGCCGGCACAAATGTGGAAATCGAGTTTGTCTACGAGACGCCCGGCCTGCTGCTCGGCGGCCTGATCACGCTGCTGTGCATTGCCCTGCTTTGTGCTCTATCTGCTGTGCATGCGCGCGGTCGAAAAGTACCGCCGCCGGATGTCATCCTCGCGCACAACATGGTCGTGCGCCCGCTTTCGCACTACGCAAAGAAACACAACACCAGCTTTTACAAACCATACGCTGATCCGCCTGAAGCCGCGCCTGAAAGCGGACCGGGCACTGGAAAAAAGGAGGGCTTTTACAATGACGACTGAGCGCACCGCACCGGTGCTTTATCTGGTGATTCCCTGCTATAACGAGGAGGCCGTCCTCCCCGAAACCACCAAACGGCTGACCGAAAAGCTGCACACGATGATCCTCACCGGGCTGATCGACCGCGAAAGCCGCATCCTGTATGTGGACGACGGCAGCCGCGATCAGACATGGTCCCTCATCTCCGAATACAGCGCCGCGATCCCCTATGTAGACGGCGTGAAGCTGGCGCACAACCGCGGCCACCAGAACGCGCTGCTGTGCGGCCTGATGACCGCTGCGAATCCCGCCGACTGCGTCATTTCCATGGACGCCGATCTGCAGGACGATACCGACGCCGTCGACCGCTTCGTGGAAAAAAATACATGGAGCGACGTCGTCTACGGCGTGCGCAACAAGCGCGACAAGGACACGTTTTTTCAAGCGCTCGACCGCCGAGGGCTATACAAATGCCCCTGCGGCTGCTCGGCGGGACATCGTGTTCAACCACGCCGACTACCGGCTCATGAGCCGCCGCGCGCTCGACGCGCTCGCCCAATACGACGAGGTCAACCTGTTTTTGCGCGGCATTGTGCCGCTGATCGGCTTTAAAAAGCGACTACGTCTATTACGACCGCGGCAAGCGCTTTGCGGGCGAATCGAAATATCCGCTCAAGAAAATGGTCGCGCTCGCGCTCGACGGCATCACCCTCGTTCAGCGTCAGCCCCTGAAGCTGATCTCGAACCCGGCATCCTGATTTCTGTTCTGAGCGTTTTGGCCTTCTGCACGCGCTTGTAGCTCAGCTGGATAGAGTGACTGGCTACGAACCAGTAGGTCAGGGGTCGAGTCCCTTCAAGCGGCCACGATGGAGTGACTTTGGTCACTCCATTTTTTCTTAGTATTTATGCGGGTTTGGGCTTTTGGGGGGCAAAATTCGGAAAACGGTTTCACCATAGATATCCAAACAGCAGTTAAATTGGTCAAAGTGGGGTTTCCGCCTGATTATTCAGGTATGGGTCCCGCTTTTCTACATTCTCCTTATCCCATTATCGGAACTATAAAAACAGCTTTTAGAATAGGTCTGGCAAATCGAAACCGGATCGATTTGAGACTCAAAGGCATATGCACTTCATTTCAAAAAGCCACCCCAGTAGCCCCCCTACCGCCCCCTAATCCAACCGCCTGCGCCTGTATTCCCGCAGGCGGCGGTAAAAGGTGGCTTGGCTCATTCCGCCTGTTCGAGTGCTTTCTGATTCGGGAGCTGGATTTCCTCCCACGGTGCCGCACGAGGATATTTTCAAACGTATCCAGGGCAGCGGGCACTCGGCCTTCCTGGGAAACGGACGCCCTTGGCTTTGGCGCGCCGCGATCCCCTCGGCCTGCCGTTTTCGGATGGCCTCCCGCTCATTCTGCGCCACAAAGGACAGAATCTGCAAAGCACCAGGTCGGCGATGAAGGTGCCCATCAGATCCCTGCCGAAAAATTGTGTCCAGCAGGGGCATATCCAGCACGCAGATGTCCGCGCCGATCTCCTTCGTTAAAATGCGCCACTGGTTTTGAATCTCCTCGTTTTCCTTCCCAGCCGGTCGATGCTGTGCACATACAGCAGATCGCCCGGTTTGAGCTTTCCCCGCCAGCCTTTTGTACCTCGGACGGTCAAAATCCTTTCCCTGATTGCTTGTCCATGTAGATATTCCCGTCCGGAACGCCCTTTCCCCGCAGTGCCGTCACCTGCCGGTCCTCGTTCTGGTCTGTGCTGGAAACACGGATATAGCCATACATCATCAAACATCACCCTCTGAAAATAAGCGCGGCGGAACTGCACCATTACGGCTCCGCACGTTCTTTTATACCACATTCAGGCTTGTTCGACGTATTGCAATCTGATTCCGATTGCTTTTGCCTGCGGCGCCGCCCGTTTCCGAGCGCAGGGCCCGCACAGCACGCCGTTTCGCCGCAGGGGGCGCGAAACCTGTACGCTCTCAGAACAGCCGAAAGCAGGAATAAAAAACGGCGTATACCTGCCGCAGCATGGCACACGCCGTTCAGAAGTTTCCAGATTAACCTAACCCAGAACCGGTTATTTCCAAATGGGAAATCTGTTTTCAGCAGATTCAGCCCTTCTGGCGATGGAAGCACATGACCTTTGCGCGTCTCGTTGAGATAGGTTTCTCTGGGCCGCGCATTTCTGCACTCATCGGTGGCGTAAGGACACCGGGGCGCAAATTTACAGTAGGAAATGGAATACTTTTTATCCTCCATATCCGGAAGGACCAGATCTTCTTTCCACTTATCCCACCTTCGGCACTGCATTCATCAGAAGCTCCGTATACGGATGTGCCGGGTTATCCATGATCTCCTTTGGCCGGACCGTACTCGATCAGGCAGCCGCGGTACAGCGTCGCAATGTAATCCGAAACATAGTACGCCGTAGAGAGGTCATGCGTTATATAGATGAAGGAAATGCCATACTTATCCTTGAGCCTTGAACAGATTGACGATATTCATCTTCATGGATGCGTCAATCGCTGCGACGGGCTTCTGTCCGCAACGATCAGCTTCGGGCGGGTAATCAGCGCGCGGGCGATGGAAACGCGCTGCAGTTCGCCGCCGGAAAACTGCGTGGGATACTTTCCCTTTACAACTGCCAGAGAAAGGCCGACGCTTTTCAGCGCCTCGTCCACCAGCTTCGTCGCTTCCTCCCGGTTTTTCGCGATGCCGAGCCGCAGAGCCGTATTGAACAGATAGGAATCTACCGGCTTACGGGCGGAAAAGGATTCGTGCGGTTCTGGAAAATGGGCTGCACATCCAGCTTGAAACCTGCAGCGGATCATACCCCTTTTATCCAGATAAGATCTCCCGTCCAGAATGATATCACCTCATATCCGGGCGGTGCAGGCGCAGCACCATCTTGCACAGGGTGGATTTTTCCGCAGCCGGATTCGCCGACGACGGAGAGAATAACCGGCTTGTCATTGTCGATGGAGATCGAAACATCATCGACTGCGACCAACTTTTTTGCCGCGAATCATACCGCCGATACGGAAAATTTTTGCTGACCCCTTTGATTTCCCACAATTTTTCAGCCATTTATTCCACCCCTTATTCAGCAGATGACAGGCAGCGAACCGGCCCGGCTTTTACCTCGCGGAACGCGGGGATTTCCTTGCGGCACAGGTCCGTCGCATACGGGCAGCGCGGTGCAAAGCGGCACCCGGCGGCGGCGGATTTGTCAATGCAGGCGGCCGGCCCGGAATACCCACCTTCTGACTCTTATCGCCTACACGCGGCAGGGACCCGACGAGCATCGTGGTATACGGTGAACCGGAGCGCTGAAAATTTCTCCGTATTGCCCAGCTCGATGATGCTGCCGGAATACATGATCGCCATGCGGTCCGTCACCTGATAGTGCACGCCCATGTCATGGCTGACGATCACCATCGTATTTTTTCAGCTGGCGTTGCAGGCGCATCAGCATCATCAGATGCCGCGCTGCACGACGACGTCGAGCGCCGTGGTCGGCCCGTCGGCCAGAACCACGCTGGGCGACATAGGCTGCAAGCGCGATGATCACGCGCTGGCGCATGCCGCCGGAGAGCTGGAACGGGTATGCTCCAGCACATCCGGAGAAAGGCTGAGTTCCTCCAGATATTTTCGCGACGCGGGCGAGCGCCCGCTTCTCCCGTCTCGTTTCGCTTGTCCTGCTTCGGTATGGAATCCAGAAACTGCTTTTTGAGCCGCACGATGGGGTTCAGCACGTTTGCGCTGCCTGCGGCACGTAGGATATATTGTTCCACCAGGTTTTCCGAATCTGGCCGGATTCAAAGGAAAAGGGCTTTCCGTTTTTCTCTCTCCGCTCAGCGTCACTTTTCCCTGATCGATGACGAGCGGATACCGACGATGTCGTGCCAGGGTTTTCAGCAGCGTCGTTTTGCCGCAGCCGGATTCACCGGCAATACCGAAAATCTCATTTTCCCGAATCTCAAAATTTAAGTCGTTGATGACGTGGACGTCCCCTATCCAGCGTCTTATAAGAAGTGGACAGATGATCGACTTTCAGCATATCCGTTACCTGCCTCTCTTCATAGATAAATAATCGTTATAGCCCGTAATCAGCAAGAACAGGCCGATAAACAGAATCACTGTGGCCAACGATGGGCGCGCCGATCCAGAGATACTGCTTATTGAAAATCGCATTGTAGCTTTGGCCCACTGGATCATGTTGCCCAGAGAAACCAGATTGCCGGGGAAAGCCCCAGCACCGCAAGGCTGGATTCCGACCCGATCGCAGACAGGGTGGCATTCATAAAGTTTGAGAGACCAAGTAAGCGCATAGGGAAGAATTTCCGTGACGACAATCTGCAGCGTGCTTTCTCCGGAAAAGCGGGCCGTGGATAAAGTCCCGCCCTTGATGCTCAGCGCCATGGACCGGATCTGCCGGCTGGGCCAAGCCCATGCAAACATGGCAAGCACCAGCGCCATGACGATCGTCGTCGAGCTGCCTTTCATCAAAGATGTCATCATAATCAGAATCGGCAGAGACGGGATGACCATCAAAGGTATCCGTGATCACCATCAGGACGCGGTCCAGAGCGCCGCCGGCAAAGCCGGCCAGCAGACCGACCAGAACGCCGACCACGGTGCCGAGGAACGCGACGATCAGGCCGATCGCCAGCGAATTATGGATGGATTCGATCAGAAGCCATACGACGTCCTGCCCCATGCTCGTCGTGCCGAGCCAGTGCTCCGCAGAAGCCCCGAGCTTATTGGGGTATGTATTGAAGGTGAACGGGTCGGTATGCGGAAAATAATAGACGACAAAGCCGATAATCAGGAAGAAAGCCGTGATAATCAGGCCGGCCTTCAACCGGAAATTGGCGACTTTCCAAAATTTTTTCATTTGCCTTCCCCTTCCCTCAGCCGTAACGAATGCGCGGATCGATAAAGGGATAGACCAGATCGACAATCAGCGTAGCGGTGGAAATCGCCACAATGGATATCGTAATACATCCCAGAATCATGTTGTAGTCCGACTGCAGGATCGCGTTCTGAATCAGCGTGCCCACGCCCGGATACCCAAAAAATAATTTCCTGTCATGATGGAGCTGCCGAACACACCGCCGAGGCTCATGGCAAGCGCCGTGATCTGCGTCAAGATGGAATTGCGGAATACATAGTTTTGCCGATCGTGCCCCTGAAAGGCCGCGGTATCTGGCAAACATCACGTAATCCTCCTCCGAGGTCGTGCTGGCCAGCGATTTCATGGAGATGATCCACCAGCCGGTTCCAAGCAGCAGCATGGAGAGCGCCGGAGGATGGAAGCGTGCAGCAGCGAGCCGAGCCACTGCATAAACGTGCCTCTCGTGAGCAGCGTCGTCTGGATGGGGAACCACCCTAGAACAAAGGCGAACACAATCTGCAGCACCAGCGCAATCAGGAAATACGGAATCGGGTAAATGCAGATGGCGATGCCCCTCCAGAATCTTGGAGGAACGCTTATTCTGCGGAAGCCCGCCAGCAGGCCGATAAAGTTGCCGATCGCCCAAGCCAAAAGCGTGGAAATCAAAGAAAGCCCAAGCGTATACGGCAGATTGCGGCCTATGATATTCGTCACCGGCTCCGGATAGCTCATCAGAGACGGGCCAAAGTCAAATTGCAGCAATCCATGGGTCAAAAAGTAAAAAAAAATACTGCTCCAGCAAAGAGCCGTCAAGGCCGAACTGAATCCGGATGCTCGCGCAGCGCATCCATTTCGGCAGGGTCCATATTGCCGGACCGAGACTGCATCTGAGCAATCATGTTTTTCAACAGGATCTGAAGGGAACATGCGCGGTATAAAGAAAATAAAGGTAACGCCGATCAGAATAGTCAGTGCCCACGCAAGAATCCGATGCAGAAAAAGGTTCTGAATTTCACAGCCTCCACTCCTTTAAAGGGAATCAGCAAAACCGCCGCAGCCAAAGCGGCAAAACAAATGCGGAAAAAGAGGCGCGGTCCTGATGCTTCCGGACGCACGCCCTCCTCCTCTGCATTCAAATCATGTCACAGCGTTGCGGTCTGCTCTAAATTGCGTTTCTCAACCCTGCACAGGCGTAATGTTGGGCAGCATGTACTTGAAGCAGCTCCACCACCACCAAGGACCGTTGTAGTTGTTCTCGGAGTTTGGGTAGCCCTCCCAGTAGGTGCTGTTGGTCGGCACAAACTTCGTGCCGTTCGTCACGTTGATAAAGGGCATATCCTTCACAGCCTCCTGCAGGAACTGAACATGCAGGTCATAGGCCTCATCGCTGTTCGGGTCGGTATTCGCCAGCTTGTGCAGAATGTCGGAAGCCGTCTGGTTGTCCCCAGCGCAGGCCCCTGACCGGAGCCGGTTTCGCCGACCGGCTTAATCAGTTGGTTGTCAAAGCCGCTGATCGCGGAGTAGAAGTCCTTCATGATACCGCCGGAGGGCCAGTAGCCGGCCACTTCATAGTTGCCCTGTCCGCCGTCCACATCCCATGTCGCGGAGCTCTTCGAGGTGATCGTGCAGTTCAGGCCGAAAGCGGTCCACTGGTTGTAGGCTGCCTGAATCGTGCGGGAAGCCTGCGCCTCCGCATCAACCCAGATAGCTCAGCTCCATAGTGAAGGGCTCTCCGTCAAAAAATACCAGCCGTCCGATCTCTTTTCGAGGCCGGCCTTGATGAGCAGCTTCTCGGCCGCTTCAGCGTCATGCTTCCACCAGCCGGCGCCAAACATTTCGATCAGCTCTTCTTCCGTGCCCTCAATGCCGAGAGATTCTGCGATGCGGGCTGCATAGCCTGTATCATAGGGCTTAAAGGTGGTGCCGTCGCCCAGATCCAGCTCAAAGTTTTTCCCAGCCACTCCTGCATCCGGGATCGTATAGGTCTGCTGCAGGTAGCTCGTGTTGTTCATCAGCGGAATCGGCGCTACACGGCCGGCGCCGGAGAAGATGCGTGAGCTCGTCGATATTCAGCGCGAGCGTCAGGCCCCAGCGGAAGTCCGCATTGTCATAGGGCGCCCTGACCGTGCGAGAATACGATGGATTTCGCGCCCGGATCGTCCGAGGTCGCATAGGGGAATTCGGGATACCAGCACTCGATGTTTTCGTTCGAGCTGTTCATAGACTCAAACTCTGCCATGGTCACTTCGCAGAGTACGTCCACTTCATTGTTGACCATCTGCATCTGTCTCGTCGTGGAGTCGCCGAGATAGCGGAACCATACGTAGGTCGCGGGCTTCTGGTCCTCGGTGTAGCCGTAGTAATCGCTGCCGACCACGCCGAGCGTGCTCTGGAACCAATCGTCGCGGAGCTTATAGAGAACCCAGTCGCCGTTGGGGTCGTAATCCTCTACGACATAAGGGCCTGCCACGACGGGCTGCTCGTCCTTAAACGTGGTCACGTCCGCCTGCTGGGAGTAGATCGGGAACAATTCGATAATCGCAGCCCCAAACCGTGATGCCGTAGCGCTGCGTCAGGCGGGAAAGACTCCGTCATCTTGAACTTAACGGTGTAGTCATCCACCTTTTCCATTACAGCTTCCACATACAGATTGGTCGTGGCGGGAAGCGCCGATCGCATCGTTTCTAAATTTCTGATTATCTTTTCATAAGTTGGTAAATGCCGATATATCCCGTATTTTAGGGCTTTATCGGTATTTTCTTTTTGGAAGATACCTTGCATAAGCTGGCATTTACCAGCATGAAAATGCAACCAAAAGTAGTAAATGAGTAGTAAATATAAGCTCCGATATTAACAAGCCAGTCTTTCCAGTTCCGCTTTTGCAGATTGAAATGTACCGTGTGCATAATAGCCAAGTGTCATGGTTATGTTAGCGTGTCCCATAAGGTATTGCAGGGTGTTTGGGTTCATTCCTCTGTTTGCCATATTCGTACAATAAGTATGTCGGAATGAATGTGGCGTGATGTTCGGTAACTTGTCCGTGTGATACTTGTTATACTTCTTAATCAATCCTCGCACCATGCCCTCATAGTTTCCTGCAACTTTAGGCAAGCCCTCACGATTTAGGAATAGGAAATTGCTGTAACCACCTACAATCAGCGGTTGTGCTCTTTCCTCTGCTCTTTAGTATTCTTTGGATTGCTTGATAAGCCCGTTCTGTCAATGGAAGTTCCCGTTTTCCGTTTTTGGTCTTTGGCGTTTCAATATAGTAACCCATTTCGCTATCTTTCAATAACTGGTGGTCTATATTGAGTACTCTGTTCTGCATATCAATATGCGTCGTCAGTCCGCAAAATTCAGAAATACGAAGTCCCGTTTCCAGAAGAAGTACAACCTCATCATAATACTTACTGTAAATCTTGTCCGTTTCCATAAAGGCAAGCAGGCGTTCTTCCTGCTCTGGTGTAAGGATAACTTTCTGCTCCGTATCATCTTCCAGAACATCACTTAGCTTAAATTCAAATGGGTTCTTTCTGATACAGTCGTCTTGTATCGCCATGTAAAATGACGCTTTCAAGGAACGCTTATAGTTATCAATCGTTTTATAGGCATATCCTTTTCACTCATTCTAATAGCCCATTCTTTAGCGTCCGACTGCTTAACCGTATCAATCGCCCTCATACCCAATGGGTCATTTTTCAGAGCGTTCATAAGATACTGTCGTCCTCTTTAATTCCATATCAACCACAATGTATACGTTGCCGTATTCATCGTAGAATGGGCGTAAACAGCATTTTGATATGTACGCTTCATAGAACAGCAACCGCTTTTCTATGGCGTTTTCGTTACCGTCCACGGCTGATGATATGAGAAAAAATGATGGAAGTGTGTGTTGCTTATTCTTCATTTGTTTTCTTCTCCTTTAACTGCTTTCTGATTTCTTCAAGTGAATTTCTTCTGTGCCTATATGATGTACTTCGGTTGATGTTCAGCTTTTCGCCTATCTTCGAATCACTCATATCCAAGAAGAAAAACATCAATACAATGTTCCTGCTCTGCTCCTGCAACTGTTTCAGTGCTTCTGCAAGTTCTTCATCAAGTACACGGATTTCTGTACCGCACACATCGAACGTTGTATATTCACTTTCGTAATCGTCCCATACAATCAATTTCTCAACAACAATCTCTGGAAGCTCACAAAAGGATATTTCCTTTGCCTGTCGTCTGGCTAATTCCTTGCGGTAATTACGGACAATTCCTTTCACAACTTTTTTGAGCTTACAGTCGAACTGACACTGTATCGTCTTTTGGAAGTCTGATGGTTTCAAAATCACACCCCCCTTTCGCTATGAAGTGAAAAGTATGTATCCCTCTTTCCGCACCATATCTGTACGGCA
>VOFE01001026.1_pt1 | contig 12892 bp, 21 predicted proteins | sample 5384071 | NCBI WGS metagenome assembly VOFE01 (sample SAMN12384724, study PRJNA508395) | human gut metagenome | isolation source: healthy gut D | host: Homo sapiens
TCACTCGTATTTGCTATGTTTTGGATTGCAGTATTTCCGATTTAATGAGCTATGAAAAGTAGGGACTACTAAAAGTCCAATATTATTTTGTGACTATGACCCCCATTCTTTTGCAATTAAAGATACCGTTAATAATTGCCCGAAATGCAAAATTGCCGATGAGCTGTTCATCGGCAATTTCATTTATATGGATATATTCTTTTCCTATAGCAATTGTTCTCGCTGTCTGATACAACGCATAGCCATCTGTACTGATCCTCGCAGGGGAATATCCATTAGACTTACCTCGCCAGGGTGGATATGCACCAAGGCACGATTCCATAAATCCTCATCGGCAGAAAGCAGATAAATTATCGCACAAACCTTTTTAGAGATATATGGCTTGCAGATGGTCATAAATCTTTGCTTGTGGGCGGGGTTAAAAACCAATCCCCGGTAAAGTTCTGAGTAAGCTTTTGCAATCAACTTGTTCAAATAGCGATGACGAAAATTTACCAAAACAGTTTTTACCAATCTTTTATAGGTGGCATTACTCTGGCTGCTCTCAGCCGTTAAATTTTCCATAATAATCAGTCCTTTCTTTCTCTGGGTGAAATTTGGCACAAGCATCATCATCTGTTCAAATTCAGAAAATCTTGTGCCGTATAAAAAATATCTTGACATTTTGAAAATCTCCTTTCTTTAAAACTTATGGCATAAAAAATAGGCAGTGGATTTTATAATTATCCACTGCCTATTTTCTTGTCTGCTATTCAATTTTATCAGTACATCTTATAAAATACCCTATGTCATCTATATTTCCACTGTTTTTTCGGGGTCAAAAACGGCACTTTTAGCCTTGTTTTTAGCCCTAAAACCACCCAAAACCACTACATGTTGTGGTTTAGCCCTCATTTAGTCTTGCCACCACAATACGTCATCAGAATTATCGCTTCAACGTGCCCAGTCCCCGGAAACATATCCACACAACTTACTCTCTCCACCCAATACCCTCTCTCCTCCAAATACTTCACATCCCGGGCCAGCGTAGCCGAATCGCAGCTCACATAAACCACTTTCTTCGGCCCCATCATTACAATCGTATCCAGGCAGACCGGGTCACACCCTTTCCTGGGCGGATCCACGACAATCACATCGGCATAAACCTTATCCTCTTCATACTGTTGGGGCAGCACTTCCTCGGCCTTCCCCACAAAAAACTCTACATTTTCTATACCATTGAGCCGCGCATTTTCCCGGGCGTCATCAATAGCCTGAGGCACAATCTCAACCCCATAGACCTTTTCGCTTTCTGTGACAAAAACAGCGAAATTGTGCCAATCCCGCAATACAAATCCCACACCGTCTCTTCCCCTGTCAATCCGGCATACTCAAGAGCAGTGCCATAGAGCCTCTCCGTCTGCACCGGATTCACCTGATAAAAGGACAAAGGAGAAATTCTGTACTTCACATTTCCCAATATAATCCGTAATATAACCCAAGTCTGTACAGATTCACCACTTCACGTCCCAAAATCACATTCGTCTTCTCCATATTCACATTATAAGAAATACTGGTCATCCCTGTTTCCAGCAATCTTTCCACAAAGCCTTTCGGAATACGGTAATTTTCTTCCATTCACAACAAAGCATACCATCAGTTCCCCGGTCTTAAATCCTTTGCGGATTAAAACATGGCGAATCAGCCCGGTATGACTCTCTTCCTGATACGGCTTAATTCCATATTGGGTCATAATCTGCTTAACAGCCGCCAGAATCTCCCGGTTCTCCTGAATGCCAAGCAGGCAGTCGTCATTCTCAATAATGCAATGGGTTCTTCCGGCATAAAAACCGGCGATTACCTCGTTCTCCTTATTCATCCCAAAAGGAAACTGCGCCTTATTCCGGTACCGCCACGGCTCCTCCATCCCCATGATCGGCTCCATGATGACAGGCTTTCTTCCGCTCTCTCCTCCCTGCTCTCTCTCCTTCTCCATCCCCAAAATTTTCTCCTGCCCCAGGTCCTCCCCCGGCAGATACAGGTTATCAAGCCCGCCAATCCGCTTTAGATTATTATAAACCTTTCTCTGTTTAAACTCAGCTGCGCCTCATAATCCATCATCTGCAGCTGGCACCCCCCGCACTGCCGCGCCACCGCACAGCGCTCCTTCACTCGGGCAGGGAAGGCTTAAGTACCTTCATCAGTCTGGCAAAACCGTAATTCTTCTTCATTTTCATTGCCCTTTGCTTCAATCAGGTCTCCGATTACGGCATCTTTAATAAACCAGATATAACCATCCAGTTTTCCCTACGCCTTCACCCACTCTCGCTCATATCCTCTATTATCACTTCAAAGACATCATTCTTCTTGATATTCATGTCTATTCTCTCCATTCTCCCCCCCCAAACCGTCACACCATCATGCCATGCAGCAATCCTGACGGCATGAACAGTTACATACTATCTTACATACCATCACAAATACTTCGCCCGCTCACCGCCGATATACTTCAGTCTGGTCCTGGCACACACCGCGTGAGCACCGCCAATCTCCTTCACGGAAATCCTTACCGGTACCGCCACAGCCCTCAGATGCATGCCAATTAATGTATCACCGATATCAATTCCGCGTGCGCCTGAATCCGTTCCACTGCCACAGGACATCTCATCCCCGCATATGCAGCCGTAGCAAATGACCCTCCGGCTTTCAAAGCAGGCACCACATTCACCATCTCATATCCATACCGTTCGGCCGCCTCTTTTTCCAGAATCAGCGCCCGGTTTAAATGTTCGCAGCACTGTGCGGCAAGGTAAATCTCCCTTGGCTCCAGCTCCTTCATCAAAGCTTCATATACCGCCTGTCCGATTTCCCCGCTGGAATATGAGCCGATTCTGTGAGCTGCTATCTCACTGGAAGAACATCCGACAACCATAATCTGCCCCCGCTCCATCTGTGCCTCTTCCAGAAGTTCCTTCGCCGCTTTTCTTACTTCCTGCCCGATTGCTTCCAGACGGCCTGCTGTTTCCCTTTTCCTCCGACACGCCGGCCGGATGCCGATACATTATATCCACTTTCACTTACTCCTTTCACAACACTACGAAATGCATAAGAATACAGGTACAGAATTACATAAATTCTTAGTCACAGCTCCCGCTGTCTACGCCAGGAGCATGTCTGCAAGCTGGCCGCAGGAGCACTGTGCCGCCGCTTCGCAGACGCACGCCTGACGCAGATATCAATCACTATTAACAGCTATCTATACATTGCTGTACTAAAGCGTGTCTAAAAACAAATTTCCGCCCTTCCATATCCCCCTCTCCACGCACTGCGGCATATCAGGCCAAATCCGATTAACACAGCCCATACTGCGCTCATTTGGACCAAATTTCCCACAAGGTGAGACGTACATCTGGCAGAAAACTATTTTCAAACACGCTCTCTAACATCCCCTGAATTTCACTTCTTAAATAAAAAAAATCCATACTGTTTACAACTCTGCCAAAAACGCAGTTCTATGGACAATTCCCATAACAATATCACGCAAAAAGCTGCAGAACACTGTTCATAAACAGTAACAAAAAAATCAAACAGCTATTACAGCTCCCATCACACTTCCAGGTAAAATTCCCGCACCCTGATCCATCCTGGCCGTCATTCCGGCCAGCATCATATCAGCCACTGTGAATGCCGCCATCATTTCCACAACAACGACCGCCCTCGGAACAATAATCGGATCATGGCGCCCTTGACGCTGATTTCAATCTCCCCTGCCATCCCGGTTCACCGTCTTCTGCGGCGATGCAATCGAAGGAGTCGGTTTAAAAGCAGCCCGAAACACAATCTCTGTTCCGTCGCTGATTCCTCCCAGGATGCCTCCGGCATGGTTTGTCCTCTTGCCGACCCGGCCATCCGGAGAAATACAAATGCGTCATTATTTAATGCCCCGGTCGTCTTGGCAGCTTCCGTCCGTCGCCAATCTCAAACCCCCTTCACGGCTCCGATCGAGCAAATCGCTTTGGCGAGATTTGCATCCAGCTTTTCGAATACCGGCTCGCCAATTCCGGCCGGAACCCCTGTATCACACATTCCACGATCCCGCCGGCCGAATCCATCTGCGCCATCTTCTCTTCCAGGAACATCTGCGCCTCAGCAGCCGCAGACGCATCCGGCATATACAGCATATTCCGGCTGCACTCTTCCATATCAAAACCGCCCGGCTGCACCAGGATATTTCCGATTGCTTTCGTATACGCCGTCACCCTGACTCCAAGGCCCTCAGAATCTTAGCCGCCACAGCTCCGGCCGCCACTCGGCCGATGGTTTTTCCCCGGCCCGAGGATCTTCCGCCCCCGCGGTAGTCCTGGAAACCATACTTCTTATCAAATGTATAATCTGCATGGCCCGGTCTGTAATAACTGGCTATCTCACTGTAATCCTTCGAATGCTGATCCTGATTCGAATCATCATTGCAATCGGTGTTCCGGTTGTCCTTCCCTCAAATACGCCGGACATAATTTCAACCGAATCACTCTCATTTCTTTTCGTTGTATACCGGCTCTGCCCCGGTTTTCTTCTGTCGAGATATTTCTGAATATCCTCCTCAGCCAGCAAAAGTCCTGCCGGACAACCGTCCACAACCACGCCAATCCCTGCGCCATGGGACTCCCCCAGGTAGTCATTGTTAATATCTTTTCCAACTGTAGAACCTGCCATGCTTTCCTGCTCCTTGTCTCTCCATACATATTGCGAACTTTTCACCAACCCGGTGATATACCGTATCGTCTCATACACAATCAGGCATTCCGCTTACAGCTTACTTATTGCTTATTTAACCGCCGGCTCACCGCTTACTTTCTGCCCATTCACTTATTTACTGCCTGCTTTCCGCCTTCGTCTTCTTACCCCCGGCGGTTCCATTCCCGGCACCCTCGTGATCACACAGCAGTTCGGTTCATTAATTGTAATACTCCTGCTGCACATTACCAGCAGGCCCTTCTCATAATCCACCTCAAAGAAAGAAATGCTGTTGCTTGCATGATTAATTGATGCCAGATGCTTTTCATCCGGGAAAACAGCGATATCCTTCGGGTAATCGCCGCTGATAGGCAGACAGCTTATCATGGTGAGTACGCCTGTCTCAGGATCTCTTCTATATACGCTGACGGAATTATCCCCTGCATTGCTGCAATACAGGTAATCCTCCTTCGGAGACAGACGGATTGCACAGGCCGCGGTAAGCTGGCTCAGGCGTTCCGGCGCAGTGGAGGTAATGGTCTGAATCTTTTCAAAATGCGGTACTCGGTCGCCCTCTTCATATTCATACGTAAATACGTCAATCACGTTTTGATCTCATACATCAGATAAATAAACTTCCCGTCTCCGCTGAACAAAAACTGCCTGGGACCTGACTCCAGTTCACAGCGCAGCGCATCCACCTGAGTCAGCAGGCCCTTTTTCTCATCGAACCGGTATACCTTCACCTGATCAATTCCAAGATCGGCGACAAGCACAAAATGACCGTCCGGAGTTCTGGCGCTGCAGCTTACATGTGGACGAAAGGTTCGCTCTGCGACGCTGCCAAGTCCTTTATGAAACACACCATCCGTAATCTCACCGACCGAACCGTCTTCATTCAGTCTCAGAACCGTCTCCTTGCCATCATGATATCCGGAAACGAAAATATATTTGTCCTCCGCATCCGTCGTAATATGGCAGCCGCGCATTCCTTTGATATTGGCGCTGTTCAGCCTGGAAAGTGCGCCGTTCTCCATAATACGGAAGGAAACAACACCTTCATCTGCTATTGAATACAGAGTTCTTCCATCATTTGACACGGCAAGATAAGAAGAATTGTCCACTTCCACTTCACACCTGTATTGAAAACAGCCCTTATCCATATCCACGTCATAAACGGTGATTCCCTTCGCCTGCCCGTTATATGAATAAGAACCTACATAAGCCATGTATTTATTCCGCATATCTTTTTCCTCCTCATATTCTGTTACTTGTCCTGCAGCTGTTCCGTCTGAATCTGTTCCACAGGTATTATCACATTTTCTCTTTTCCTACTATTCTACCAGCCGGACTCAAATTTGCATCCATTTTAATCAATTCAGTGGTATTTTTTATGATTTGGAGATTTAGATAAGCAGGTGAGGACGCGGTCGCAGACCAGCGGACGGTGCTGCATGAGTCTTTCGTCCCGGGGAAAGTGGTGTGTGGGTTGGGCTGCGGGCGAAGATAAGGTCTGCGGAGCACACTCTCGCTCCTGAAATGCATCGCGCTGCTGGGCCTGAAACCTCGCCAATCACCGATGGATTCCAAAGGCATCCGCAGACTTTATCTTCCCCTTCGCCCCAAGGGAAGATTTTCGCCGGGACGAAAGACTCCGCCAAGGGTGTCGCTCCGCCGCCTGCGGCCGCTGATTGTCTCACGCGTTAAGTGCGGGGGAGAACCTTGTCGTAGCCACTCAGTCCTTCTGCAGTGAGGAGTTATGGCGGCTTATAGTTGGTTATAAATTTGTTTGCAATATCTAATTAAAAAATTACTGGATGCCGGATTTTTACATCGGCCTTCCGGAAACACGTAGTGGCCGCGACAAGACCCACTCTGTTTAAGGTTGGAGACAATCAGCGCCCGGAACGGCCAAAAATCTTCGCCATCTTCCGTCCGACAGCCTGACCCAGGGAAAAATCAATTGCGGAGGGATTCCGCCCCTCCACGGCTTAACTGCTATCCCAAAGGGGACGGAAAGCAATCCAGCCAGATTCCCCTCACGACAACCTCCACCCGGGGACGGAAGACTCAGCCAATCCCCTCACCACCGGACATGGTGTTTCCGGACGCGTCCTCAACCTCAGTTAAATCTCCATTTATTCGACACCATTTTTCACCAAACCTATTGACAGCAGACGCAGTTCCTGTATAATGATATTTGCGTCATGTTTATTATTAGTAAACTTTTAAGTTAATTTTACATTCATTTAGTAAATGTAAACTTTTTCTTATTATATTATCCATTCACAGGCCGCCTTCCCGTCCGGCACGGCATGGCACGCCTCTGTCCCGCGCGAAAGGAGGAGACCGTGAACATCGGAGCCAAATTAAAGAACTGCGCACGTTAAAGGGCCTGACCCAGGAAGAGCTGGCGGACCGTGCAGAGCTTTCCAAGGGATTCATCTCCCAGCTGGAGAGGGGATTTAACCTCCCCGTCCATTGCCACCCTGATGGACATTCTGCAATGTCTTGGAACCACCATCGGTGAATTTTTTTAATGAAACGCCGGAGGAGCAGATCGTCTTCGGCAAAACGACTATTTCACCAAGGAAGACACAGAACTGAAAAATGAAATAAAGTGGATTATCCCAAATGCCCAGAAAAATATTATGGAACCGATTCACCTTGTCCTCTCCCCCGGCGGCTCCACGTATCCTGACACTCCCGCATGAAGGGAGGAATTCGGATACGTGCTTCAGGGCAGTATTTCCATTCATCTGGGAAACCGCACTTATAAAAAAGCAAAAAGGGAATCCTTCTATTATACGAGCGATAAGACCCACTACCTGTCAAGCAGGTCAGGAGCATCCATCATTTGGGTCAGCTCGCCGCCAAGCTTCTAATTATAATACACACGGAGGGAAAAGTATGAGCCAGCCATTAATTGATTTAGTTAACATTACCAGAGCTATGACAGCAATGTTGTCCTTGACGATCTCTGTCTATCTGTCGGGAGAATTCCTTCGTCACTCTTCTCGGTCCAAGTGGCTGCGGCAAGACGCGACGACGCTGCGCATCATCGGCGGTTTTGAATCCCCTGATAAAGGAGGCGTGATTTTCGGAGGAAAAGATATCACCAAACTCCTGCCCAATAAACGGCAATTAAACACCGTTTTCCAGAAATATGCCCTCTTTCCCCATATGAGTATTGCCGATAATATTGCCTTCGGCCTGAAAATCAAGAATAAACCCAAGAATTACATTGAAGACAAAATTAAATATGCATTAAAGCTAGTAAACCTACCAGGAGGAAGCACTTACCATGTCCGATACCATCGTGGTTATGAATCAGGGCTATATCCAGCAGATCGGTACTCCCGAGAGTATTTACAATGAGCCGGAGAACGCATTCGTTGCCGACTTCATCGGACACAGTAATATCATTGACGGAACCATGATGAAAAGACGAACTTGGTAGAGATCTCTCGGTGCCCGTTTCCCTGTGTGGACAAGGGTTTCGGAGAAAACAAGCCCGTCGATGTAGTAATCCGTCCGGAGGACGTGGAGCTGGTCAAGCCGGAAGAAGGAACGCTCCAGGGAACGGTAACACATCTGATCTTTAAGGGTGTTCATTACGAAATGGAAGTTACCGCTAACGGTTTCGAGTGGCTGGTACACTCCACGAAAATGGTTCCTGTGGGGACAGAAGTCGGCATCAAAGTGGATCCCTTCAACATCCAGATCATGAAGAAGCCTGCTTCGGAGGATGAGGAGGCGGTATCCATCGATGAGTAAATGAAAAAAAACGATTTCGTGGCTCCCAGGCTCATCTTCTGTTCTGGTCAGCCGGATTTATCATCATCCCGCTGTGCATGGTCTTCTACTACGGGCTCACAGACAAAGCGGTGCAGTTTTACCTTTGGAAAATGTTCTGCCATCTCCTCGCCGGAGCATTCCAAGGCTCTGTGGGACTGCCCTAAAGCTTATCCTTAATCAGCACAGTTGATCTGTCTTGCGCTAGCTTACCCCCTTGCCATGATCCTGTGTAACATGAATGTCAACCAGAACTCGTTTCTGGTCCTGATCTTTATCCTGCCCATGTGGATGAACTTCCTCCTTCGTACCCTTGCATGGCAGACACTCCTTGAGAAGACAGGCGTCATCAACTCGGTACTGTCCTTTTTCGGGCTGCCGACTTTAAATATCATCAATACCCCCGGTGCGATTATCCTCGGCATGGTATATAACTTCCTGCCGTTTATGGTATTGCCCCTGTATAATGCGCTGACAAAGATTGACCCGAATGTCATCAATGCCGCCCACGATCTCGGTGCCAACTGGTTCCAGACCTTTTTACGCGTTATTTTCCCGCTTGAGCCTCCCTGGTGTCATCAGCGGTATCACCATGGTGTTTCGTCCCCTGCCCTGACTACTTTCGTTATCATCAAGATGCTGGGTGGCAGCAAAATCCTGCTCATTGGAAACGTTATTGAACAGGAATTTACAAAGGGCAGCAATTGGAATCTGGGAAGCGGACTTTCCCTCGTACTGATGCTGTTCATTATCTTCAATATGGCCTCATTGCAAAATACGATAAATCTGGGGCGGTTTTACAACCAAATGGTACACGCAGATGTTTGAGAACCAGGCGATCATGCAGGCCCTTTGTGGAATACCCTGCTTATGGCTTCCCTGTCATCTGCGCTGATTGCGACAATTATCGGCACGATGGCCGCTATCGCCATGCAACAGCATGAAAAACCAGCCGTCGCACCATTGTCATGGGAATCAAAATATTCCGATGTTGAATGCGAGATCGTAACCGGTATCTCCCTGATGCTGGCATTCATTGCCTTCGGCATCTCCCCTGGGATTCAAAACCGTTTTAATCGCCCACATTACATTTAACATCCCATATGTGATTTTGAGCGTTATGCCGAAATTAAAGCAGACAAATAAATCCACTTACGAAGCGGCGATGGATCTGGGCGCATCCCGGTTCAGGCATTCTTTAAAGTAGTATTTCCCGACATTATGCCGGGTGTCCTGTCCGGCTTCCTGATGGCCTTTACGATGTCGCTGGATGACTTTATCATCACCCACTTCACAAGAGGCGCAGGAATCGACACGCTTTCCACGCTGATTTACAGTGAAGTGCGCCGCGGTATCAAACCTTCCATGTATGCGCTTTCCACGCTGATTTTCGTGACAGTCCTGGTGCTGCTGATCATCACCAATTTTTCCCCGGAGGAAACGAAAAAAACAGCTGTTCCATTGTCGCCGGAAGAAAAATGCCAGACGGTTAAACCGCAGAAAGAGAAACAGCAATATCAAACGCGCTGTTCTCGCCGCGGCAACCGTGGTAATTATCTGCGTGGTCGGTTTCACCACCTATGGCCGCTATTCCACCAAGCACTCCAACGAGCTGTATGTCTACAACTGGGGGAATATATCGACGATTCCGTAATTGAACAATTCCGGGAAGAGACAGGTATCGAAGTGACCTATGACCTTTTCGAAACCAATGAGGGAGATGTATCCCGTCATTGAAGCCGGCGCGGTCAACTATGATGTCGTCTGTCCGTCAGACTATATGATACAGAAAATGGCTGAAAACGGCCTTTTGGCTGAAATCAACTTTGACAACATTCCGAACCTTGCTAATATTGATCCAGTTCCTGGAAATGTCAAGGGAGTTTGATCCGGAGAATCTTTACTCCGTACCGTATACCTGGGGAACCGTCGGTATTCTCTATAACACAAAAACAATAGAGGAACGGGGGCTTCCCGTACCGAAGAAATGGTCGGATCTCTGGAATCCGGCATACAAAGGGGAAATCCTGATGCAGGACAGTGTCCGGGATGCCTTTATGGTAGCCCTGAAAGCACGCGGTTACTCGATGAACACAGAGAATATCAACGAGCTTCAGGAGGCAAAAAGCCGATTTGATTGCACAAAAGCCCCTTGTTCAGGCCTATGTCATTGATCAGGTTCGTGATAAGATGATAGGCGGTGAAGCCGCGCTCGGCGTTATTTTCTCCGGGAGATGCTCTATATCCAGGAGGAAGTGGAAAATCAGAATCTCGACTATTCGCTGGAATACGTCATTCCCGAGGAGGGAACCAACCTCTGGATTGATTCCTGGGTGATCCCGGCCGATGCAAAGAATAAAGAAAATGCGGAAAAATGGATTAATTTCCTCTGCCGTCCGGACATCGCACTGAAGAACTTTGAGTACATCACCTACGCGACGCCGAATAAAGCGGCAAAAGAGCTTCTGGATGAAGACATGCAGAACAACAAGGCTGTCTTCCCCGACATGAATACCAGCTTGAAAACTGTGAAGTCTACCGTTATCTCGGGGATGAAACTGACGCAGTTTACAACAATCTGTGGAAAGAAGTCAAATCAAACTGATGAAAACACGCTCTAAGAAGCAGACACCTGACTGCACCGCTGAATCATCTCATTATCCCGGAAAATATGGCTGCCGAAAAAGGCGGTCCTGCTTTCGGGATATTTTTCTCTGCGCTTACTGCCTCCCGCCCCCGGCCTTCCCGCTTTTACTCCCTGCGTTCATTCTGACCGCCGTTAGCCAATTTCTCAGATGCAGATATACCGTATTCTTTGAGATATCAAGGGCATGGGCAACCTGAACCGCTTCCTTCACCTGGAAAATCCCTTTGTCGTGGAGAATGCGCACAATTTCCTTTATTTTTATTGGAGCTGCTTACAGACGCATCAGCCATTACTTTGGTTTTAGCTTCTCTGACAGAGGAGGCAATCAATCCCTCCATGTCCTCATTAAAGCTTTCCGTAATTGCAGGCGTCGCCGGAGGTTCATTAAAGAATGAGGATAACATGGTTGAAAACGGAATGTCCAAATGCAGATTAATGCATAAAAGGGCCGATAATTCTCCCTCCCTCGCCGATAATTGGTATTGTAGCTGATTTAAGAGTGCTGCCATTCTTTCTGTTGAAATAGACAAGGGAGTGGGGGAACTCTGTTTTCTAATCCGCTCCAGCATCGTAAGCGCCAGATCGGTGATTGGCGCCCCTCCTCCCGGTTTGTATAATGGCCGTTAATAATCTTGATAACCGAATGTTCCAAGTCCTCCAGACTGTGGAGAACCAGTTCATAACCTTCCCCAAAATATTCGCTGAAACCGTCTAACACCGTTTTATATGAATCCAGAATCAGCCTGTCCGCCTTTGTCAATATTAAATATGCCGCCATCTGCTAATCTCCTTCCCTCCCTGAATCATAGTTAAATTATACCATCTGCTATCCTGTGAATAAATCAGGAAATATGAAATTATAATGAAATTTATTTTAGTAAAAATCTCCTATTAACCATTATAACTGTAAATCTCTATATATTCTATAGAAATAATCAGTCTTTTAAATTTATATTTAAATAAAATTATAGCTATTGACAAAAAATTAATAGTATGATATCCTCCAATTACGGATAATATACTGATAATTCTTACTGAAAGCAATCAATCGCAAAGTCAAAACTGCATGTATACATCTTGACCTCCCCATTAAACTGAATTTTATTTCATTGTACCTATAAAACCAGAACCAATATTTTAATTTAATAAATAAGGAGGGCACCTATCTATGAAAAAAGAAAGAAAAATCAAAGAACTCACAATCCCCATGGCCTTGTTCGGTTTTTTGCACCGCTCCTGCTGATCCTGCTTCTTCTCTCGCAAGGGGTGGGATTCATGCTGGCGCTGACGGCAGCCATCTGCGTGGAAAGCATTTTTGGCGTCTATCTGGGATATTCATGGGAAGACATTGAAGAATACGCATTAAAAGGAATTGGGCGTGTAAATCAGACCGTTATCGTAATGATATTGATCGGAATGTTGATCGGTGTCTGGATTTCCGCCGGAAGTGTACAGACCATGCTATATTACGGAATCAATTTAATCCATCCCAAACTGTTTCTTCCCATCGCGTTTATTATCTGTATTATCACCTCTTTAGTGACCGGTACCTCCTGGGGAACGGCCGGGACAATGGGCATCGCCTTGATAGGCATCGCCCAGGACTGGGTATCCCGGCTCCGATGGCGGCAGGCGCCATCATCTCGGGTGCTCTGGTAGGCGACAAGCTCTCCCCTCTCCGACACAACATTGCTGGCAGCCGCCCTTCGAGAGTAAAACTGTTCGACCACATTTTAT
>VOFE01000899.1_pt1 | contig 12771 bp, 24 predicted proteins | sample 5384071 | NCBI WGS metagenome assembly VOFE01 (sample SAMN12384724, study PRJNA508395) | human gut metagenome | isolation source: healthy gut D | host: Homo sapiens
CCGTGCCGCCAGATCGCCTCCGCGCCGCTTCATCTCCCGGTACGGACGACCGGCAAGCACCAGAGGAAGCAATAGATTATCCTGCAGTGAGGGTATCCAGCAAATTGAAATCCTGAAAAACAAAGCCCAGACGGTCCCGTCGGAAAGCCGACAGCTCCGTGCTTTTGATCCCTCCCAGATCGCGTCCATCCAGCAAAACCGTCCCCGCCGTAGGTCTATCCAGTGCCGCCAAAATGTTCAGCAGCGTAGTTTTTCCGGAGCCGGACTCCCCCATGACGGCCACATATTCGCCCTGCTCCACATCGAAAGACACGCCCTTGAGCGCCTGTACCTGACTGCCGCCGGAACGCCTCGTATATATCTTCTGCACATGATTGACTTCGAGAATAGGCATTATGCCGTTCCCCTTTGCTTGGTTTGCGGTCCTATTGTAGCAAAACGGGAAATGCCCTGCCATCTATCTGGCTTACATTTTCCCCGTTAAAGCTTACGATTTTTGTAAGCTGTGCCCGCAAGCGGGAGGCGGCGGCTGTTTCATCCCCTCTATGTGAAAGCGCCATGCCGTTGCTTCTACATAATCAGCATGGCGTCACCGAAACTGAAGAAGCGGTATCGCTGCTCCACCGCGTGACGGTAGGCCTCCATGACGTGGTCATGGCTTCGGCAAAAGCGCTCACCAGCATGATCAGCGTGCTCTCCGGCAAATGGGAAGTTGGTAATGAGTCCATTGATCACCTGGAACGAATAGCCGGGATAGATAAAGATATCGGTCCATCCCTCCGACGCCTCCACCTGGCCCCCGCGCAGCCCCACGCTTTCCAGCGTGTGCGGCAGCTGGTGGTCCTGACTGCGATGACTCGTCCCCCGTCTCCCGTGTTCGGTTGATCAGGGCGGCGGTTTCCTCCGACAGCTCATAGTGTTCGGCGTGCATTTTATGCTCCGTAATCTCCTCCGCCTTGACAGGACGGAAGGTCCCCAGCCCTACATGCAAAGTGACAAAGCCGATGGATACGCCGCTCTCCCGAATACGCTCCAACAAGCTGTTGGTAAAATGCAGACCGGCGGTGGGTGCGGCGGCGGAACCCGATTCCCGTGAATAGACGGTTTGATACCGTTCTTTGTTCTTCAGCTCATGCGTAATATAATGTGGCAGAGGCATTTGGCCGATCTGCTCCAGCAGCGTGTAGAAATTACCCCTCATAGCGGAAGCGTACCAGCCGGTTGCCCTCGTCGACGATATCCAGCACCTCGGCCTCCAGCCGTCCGTCTGCGAAGGTCAAAGTGGTTCCTGGCTTTGCCTTCTTTCCGGGACCGGCCAGCACCTCCCAGCAATCACGGCCCCGGGGATGAAGCAGCAGCAGCTCCACGGCCGCGCCGGTCTCTTTCTTTCGCCCGTACAAACGGGCGGGAAGCACGCGGCTGTCGTTGAGAATCAAACAATCTCCAGGGCGCAGGAATCGGGGAAGCTCATAAAATGGGTATCCTCCCATTTTCCGGTTTTTCGGTCTAAAGCCAGCAGGCGGGAATGATCTCTCGGCTCCAGAGGCTCCTGGGCAATCAATTCCGGGGGCAGATCGTAATAAAAATCATGAGTTTTCATGGAGAAGACCTTTTTCTGTTTTCCATACCATAGAATAGGGGCTTTTTCTTTACTATATTTTAATTTGACAAGGAGAAGGCGGGATGTTACAATGTGCCTTAACAAGTGCATCGAATATCGAATAGAGGTGCATCAGCCGAAGAGTAGTCCGCGGGAGGCCCCAGACCGATGAAGGCGGAGAAAGGCGGCGATGCCGAAGGAGTTCCGTTGTGGGAAACAGTTCTCCTGGCCCTGCGGTTAACAGCCGCTGGTTGTCATCAGGCCATTGATGGAGCGCTATTTGATTTCTCCGCCTCTTCGGACGGATTTCAGTGCTTCTATTATAGGGCTGAGGCAACCGGTTTTCAACCGGTTTTTTTATTTTCCTATTCGTTGTCGGGCGTGAAAGGATGGATCATATGAAAACATATCGCGTCGGTATTATCGGCTGCACGGGGATGGTGGGACAGCGTTTTGCCTTGCTGCTCCATCGACATCCGTGGTTTAAGGTGACGGCTCTGGCCGCCAGCGCCCGCTCCGCCGGGAAAACGTACGAGGAGGCGGTGGGCGAACGCTGGATGATGGAGGAAGCCATGCCGGACAGTCTGCGTACCCTGACGGTACTGGACGCCGCCGAGGTGGAGGACGTCGCCTCCCGGGTGGATTTTTGTCTTCTGCGCGGTCAACATGCCCAAGGCGGATATTCAGGCCCTGGAGGAAGCGTATGCCCGTGCGGAATGCCCGGTCGTGTCCAACAACAGCGCCCATCGCTTTACTCCCTGATGTCCCCATGGTGATCCCGGAAATCAACGCCTCCCATCTGGAGGTTATTCCGGCCCAGCGGCGCCGCCTGGGCAGTCGCCGCGGCTTCATCGCGGTCAAATCCAACTGTTCTCTGCAAAGCTATGTACCCGCCCTGTATCCCCTGTCGCGCTGGGGCTAAGTCAGGCGCTGGTCTGCATGCCTATCAGGCCATCTCCGGCGCCGGTAAAACCTTTGCCACCTGGCCGGAAATGGTGGACAATGTCATTCCCTATATCGGGGGGAAGAAGAAAAATCCGAGCAGGAGCCGCTGAAAATCTGGGGACGCGTAGACGGGGACCGGATCGTACCCGCCGTCTCCCCCGCCTTCACGGCCCAGTGCCTGCGGGTACCGGTAAGCGACGGCCATTTCGCTGCGGTATACTGCCGTTTTGAAAATAAGCCTTCCAAGGAAGAAATTATACGAGGCTTGGCGGGAGTTTTCCGGCGAGCCGCAGAAATTGAGCTTCCCAGCGCCCCCGTCAGTTCCTCCACTATTTCGAGGAGGACAACATGCCCCAGACCAGGCTGCATCGCGGACTGGAAGGCGGCATGGCTGTTTCCTGGGCCGTCTGCGGAGGATACGCAATACGATTACAAATTTCGTCGGCCTGTCGCACAACACCCTGCGCGGCGCGGCGGGGGGAGGCGCCGTACTGCTGGCAGAGCTTCTGTGCGCCAAGGGATATATGGACTGACCGATTTCACTGATCTGCATGTATTACTTTTATGAAGGAGATACGCGTTATGAAAAAGAATACGGTTTTCCGCGGCACCGGCGTAGCCATCGTCACTCCTATGAAGGCGGACGGCAGCGTCAATTATGAGAAATACCGGGAATTGGTGGAATGGCAGATCGAAAACGGCACCGATGCGATTATCACCTGCGGAACCACCGGCGAATCCTCCACCCTGAGCCATGAGGAACACACCTCCGTCATTCGGGCGACGATCGAACAGACAAGGGGCGGGTCCCGGTCATTGCCGGAACCGGCTCCAACGAAACCCGCTACTGCATCGAGCTGTCGGAGGAAGCCAAGCGTCTGGGGAGTAGACGCACTTCTGGTCGTGACCCCTTACTATAACAAAACCTCCCAGCGCGGATTAATCGCCCATTATACCACTGTGGCTGACCGGGTAAGGATTCCCATCATCCTATACAACGTCCTCCCGCACCGGCGTGGATATCCAGCCGGAAACCTACCGGGAGCTGAGCCAAAACCCCTATATCGTCGCCGCCAAGGAGGCTAACGGCAACATCTCCTCCATCGTACGGACGGCGGCTCTTTGCGGCGACAGCCTGACCTGTATTCCGGGAACGACGACCAGGTGGTCCCGATGCTGGCTCGGCGGCAAAGGCGTCATTTCCGTCATGTCCAACATTCTGCCGAAGGAAACCGATCAGATCTGCGAGAGGTGGTTTGCCGGAGATACAGCGGGCAGCCTCAGCATGCAGCTGCAGCTGTCGGATATGGCCAAGGCCTTATTTTCCGACGTCAACCCCATCCCGATCAAGGAAGCGATGAATCTCATGGGAATGGACGTGGGAGAGTGCCGCCTTCCGCTGATCGGGATGAGCGACGCCGGTCGTGAGGCGCTGGCGGCCGTGCTGAAAAAACATGGATTGATCGCGTAATGGACGGGCGGGGGTTCTTGCCTCCCGCCCTTTCCCCAGCGATTCCATAAGGAGAGAAAGGACGTTTCATCGTGACAAAATTCTGCTCAGCGGCTGTAATGGCAAGATGGGCCGCATGATCACGGCCTGCGCCGCCGAACGCTGCGACTGTACAATCGTAGCTGGGGTGGATATCAATACCGAAAGCCATGCGGGATATCCGGTATTCGGAAATCCGTTTAACTGCGGCGTGGAAACCGATGTTATCATCGATTTTTCCCATCCCGCGGCGCTTAAGAACATCCTGTCCTATGCGAAAGAAAAGCGGCTCCCCGCCGTCATCGCCACTACCGGTCTCGCTGACGATCAGGTGGAACAGCTAAAGGACGCCGCTCGGGAGATCCCGCCTTCTTCAGCGCCAATATGTCCCTGGGCATCAGCCTGCTGATGGAGCTGGCAAAGAAAAGCGGCGGCGGTATTGGGCGGCGAATTCGATATCGAAATCCTGGAAAAGCATCACAATCAAAAGCTGGACGCGCCTTCGGGAACCGCTCTGATGCTGGCTCAGGCGGTTTCCGAGGGTGTGGATTATCAGCCCGCGTATGTATATGAACGCCATTCGGTACGGAAAAAGCGGGAAAAGCACGAAATCGGTATTTCCGCTATCCGGGGCGGCACGATCGTAGGCGAGCACGAGGTGATTTTCGCTGGTCATGATGAGATCGTCACCTTATCCCATACCGCCATGTCCAAAGAAATCTTCGCCCAGGGCGCTATCAACGCCGCCCTGTTCCTTCAGAAGCAGCCCTCTGGTTTTTACGCCATGAAGGATCTGGTCGGCGCTATATAAAAGGATTCATAAATATCAAACGGCAGGAAAGGATAAAAGAGGCTTCCTCTCCATCCTGCCGTTTTTATTTCCGTATACGCCGGTTGACAATATACTGCTGTTGTGATATGCTGGTTTTCGATACTAGATGATATGATTTTGTTTTGCATCTTTTTATCCACTCTATGATGGAGGGACTAAACGTTTATGGGTATTCACTTGATTGTGGACAGCTGCTGTGATCATACGCCGGAGCTGAAAGAGAAGCTGGGGCTTCATGTGGCGCCGCTGAAAATCCAGGTAGTTGGCGGCCATCCGTATATCGACAACGGAGAAATCAAGGTGAAGGACCTACTGGCCGATATGGCCGCTTCCAAACAGCCATGCGAGCTCCGCCTGTCCCTCCCCTGAGGAGTACGCCCGCTATATGCGGCAGTATGAGGAATGCCTGGTCGTTACCCTTTCCAGCAAGCTGAGCGGCTCTATAACGCCGCACGGAACGCGATGGAAATCGTGCGGGAGGAGTATCCGGAAAAGCGTATTTATATTTTTGATTCCAAAGCGCTTCCGCAGGCGAGCTGCGTATTGCGCTGTATATCAAAGAGCTGATCGATGCGGGCAAAAGCTTCGATACTATCGTACTGATGACAGAGCGTCTCATCTCCGAAATGCGTACCCTGTTTGTGCTGGAGGATTTGAGCAATCTGGTCAAAAACGGCCGTCTCAATAAGGTATCGGGAATTCTGGCATCCGTTCTATCTCTCTGCCCCATTCTGGGCGACGACGGTAAGGGCGAAATCAGGATGGTTTCAAGGCGCGCGGCAGCAAAATGGCGCTGAATAAGATGGTGGAGCTGCTGAAGGAATATACCGCTTCCTTCGCGCCCCGTTCCTTGCTGATGGTATTGGCCCACTGTAACTGTCCCGAGCGGGCGGAAGGGCTTAAACGGGCCATTTTGGAACACTGTGCCGCTTTCCGCGAAATTATCACGGTACCCACCGGCGGGCTGTCTACCATGTACGCGAACAACGGCGGTATCATATTGGCCTATTGAACTGCTGAAAAATAAAAGGATCCCGCGGCCGTTCCTCTGGGGAACAGACGCGGGATCCTTTTATTTGTATATTCCCGGTCTGGCTTACCGGTCAATGCAAAGGGTCTTATCCGATAAAGGCGTTGGCCTTGACCAGTGTATCCTGAAGCGTCGGAATATCCACCTGTGCAACCGCTCGGTGATCCCGCAGGGCAATCGCGGCGGCGGTTCCCGCCGCCTCCCCCAGCGTACAGACAATCGCCATGATGCGAATCGACGCCTGCGCCTCGTGCGTCGCGGAGATACAGCGGCCGGCGACCAGCAGATTTTCCGCGTTCTTCGGAATCAGGCTGCGATACGGAATGGTATAGTACTCTCCATCCGGGAAAAGTAATGCGAAGTGCCGGAACCTTCAGGGTTATGGATGTCGATATCATAGTTGCCTTGGCGGCAATACGATCCGGAAAACGCGTACAGGCAACCAGCTCCTCCGAGGTAAGGATATGCTCCCCGTCGATCATACGGCTTTCACGCACGCCGGTCTGTATCGCAGAAGAATAAATAGACGAATGCGAAAATCCCGGAATGTGATCGCGCAGGAATTCCCAAAGCTCGACAATCTGCTCACGGGCCTCCAGATCCGCCATAGTGATATCCCAGCAATCCGTCGGATTGCGCCGGACCACGCGGGTGGCATTCAAACGGACAATGGAAGGCATGGTGGTATGGAATACCATAATGGAATCCATCGGATTTTGGATATACCCCTTTTTCTGCTCCTCCTGCCAGCAGGGGACGATATCCCATTGATGCTTATCAAACAGGTCGGGATCCACACCCGCGATGGAAAAATTCAACGTCATCGGCTGGCAAAGATGATCCTCCGGACGGCCCAGGCGATACGGAAATCCGGCGGCCGCCCACGTCGGCATCCCCCGTGCAGTCGATGAAATAGGATGCTGCCAGCTTGACCATACCGGACTTGTTGGCAACGGTAATGGAAGTCAGGCGATCCTTCCCGGTCAGCGGCTGTCGCCACGCTGTTAAACAAAAGCTCGACGCCCGCTTCCTGCATTTTCCGATTCAAAATGATCTTAAGCCATTCCGGATTGAAAATATTATCCCCGCACCCGCCTTGCGCATCTCCTCCACCAATTCCTCAAAATCCCCCTGGAAAGATACCGGGTCTCCCCCGGTGGAAGGATCTTTGGTGAAATACCGCATCAGGGGATTGACATCCATGGTAACGGGAGCGCCGCCGAGCGCGTTAATCCGCTCAATCAAAGGTGTGGGCGCCGTTTCGCGCGGCGGCAAGCGCCGCACCCGATCCGGCCCATCCACCGCCGACGACGATGACATCATAGGTACGAATGGGCAAATCCTTTTTCTTTCCATCTATGTGACCAACCTTTCCTCTGCGCCCGCAGGACATATAGATATGAACCTTTAACGCAGTTTTCTATAGTTTAAAAAAGAAAAACGTGGATACGCGGACCTGTTATAGGGTAATCATCCCTTCGTACACCGTTTCGGCGCCGCCGGTCATATAGACCGCCTTATCCGTGTAACGGATCATCAGATCGCCTCCGCGGAGCTTGACGGTGATATCCTCGTCCTTGGGACAGAAGCCGTTTTCCACCGCCGCTACCGCCGCCGCACAGGCGCCGGTGCCGCAGGCCCAGGTTTCCCCACTCCCCGTTCCCATACCCGCATACGCAGCGTATGGTCGTTGACTACCTTGACGAATTCCGCGTTGACCCTTTCCGGAAACAACGGATCATATTCAAAATCCGGCCCGATCTGCTCCAGATCCAGGGCCTCCACATTATCACAGAATACCACACAATGAGGATTCCCCATAGAAACACAGGTGATGCATGGTACTCCCTTCCGCCGATCACCGCCGGGGCGTTGATGACGGTTTCCTCTTCGCTTTTTACCGGGATGGAAACAGCGTTCAGCTCCGCCTTCCCCATATCCACCGGGCGCATTCACTTCGCCCCCCTGTTTGATCAGCTTGATGGAACGGATGCCGCTGAGCGTTTCCACCGTCAATAGCTCCTTGCGCACGATTTTATTGTCGTACAGGTATTTCCCCATACAGCGCAGCGCGTTGCCGCTGCTGCGTCCTCACTGCCGTCGCGGTTGAACATCCGCATTTTGGCGTCCGCTACCTTGGATCGCTCGATGAGCACCAGCCCTCGCCACCAATCCCGTAATGCCGGTCGGAAATGCGCACACTTAGCCCGGCAGGGTTGACGATCTCCTGCTGGATCGCATTAAAGTAGATATAATCGCTGCCGCAGCACCTCGCCGGTGGACTTCATCTCCGGGCCCAGGTGGATGTCCACGTCGTGCAGCTTCTCAAAGCTGAACACCGGCACCTTGACGGCGAAGTAATCGCTCTCCCGGTACAGGCCCGTGCCGTAGCCCAGATCCTTCAGCTTGTCCCCCAGCATGATGTGGGTTGCAAGGTCCACCATGGGGATCCCCGTCACCTTGCTGATGTAGGGCACCGTGCGGGAGGAACGGGGTTGACCTCGATACAGTACACCTCGCCCTTGGAGACGACAAACTGGATGTTCATCAGGCCCACCACCTTCAGGGCCTTTGCCAGCCTGCCGGTGTAGTCGATAATGGTCTTTTTGATGGTGTTGGAAAGCCTTCTCGGCGGATAGACGGAGATGCTGTCGCCCGAGTGGACGCCTGCACGCTCCACATGCTCCATAATGCCGGGGATAAGGAAGTCCTCCCCGTCGCAGATGGCGTCCACCTCCACCTCGATGCCGGTCATGTACTTGTCAATCAGCACCGGGTTCTCCAGCTCGTGGCTTGTGATGATTTTCATGTATTCGCTTACATCCGCTTCGGTGTAAGCAATAATCATGTTCTGGCCGCCCAGCACATAGCTGGGCCTTAACAGCACCAGGTAACCGAGACGGCCGGCCACCTTCAGGGCCTCCTCCTCTGTAAAGACGGTGTCGCCCTTGGGCCTCGGGATACCGCACTGCTCCAGAATTTCGTCAAAGCGCTCCCGGTCCTCCGCCGCGTCCACGCTGTCCGCCGAGGTGCCGAGGATTTTAACCCCAGCGCCTGCAGGTGCTTGGTCAGCTTAATGGCCGTCTGGCCGCCGAACTGCACCACCACAGCCCACGGCTGCTCCGTGGCAATAAGGTCGGCCACATCCTCTTTGGTCAGCGGGTCAAAATAGAGCCGGTCGGAGGTGTCGAAGTCGGTGGAGACGGTTTCGGGGTTGTTGTTGGCGATAATCGCCTCGTAACCCTCCTCCTTAAGCGCCCAGACGCAGTGCACGCTGCAGTAGTCAAACTCAATACCCTGGCCGATCCGGATGGGGCCGGAGCCGAACACGATAACCTTTTTCCTGTCCCCGTCCTTCCGGTGCAGCAGCGCCTCGTTCTCCTCGTCCGCGGTGGAGTAGAAGTAGGGCGTCTCCGCCTGGAACTCTCCCGCACAGGTGTCCACCATTTTGTAGACCATGTGCCGCTTCTCCGGGATCTGCGCCCCGCTGAGCCGCTCGATGGTGCCGTCTGTAAAGCCGTACTTCTTGGCCGCGAGATACAGCGCCTCGGTCAGCGGGCCGTCCTTCAGCGCCTGCTCCATATCCGCCAGATTTTTCAGCTTTCCTAAGAACCAGCGGTCGATTTTCGTGATTTCAAAAATTTCGTCCGCGCTGACGCCCGCCTTCAGCGCCGCGTACAAAACGAACACCCGCTCGTCGTCGCAGTTTTTCAGCAGCTCGCGCAGCTGGTCCGCACTGAGGCCCTCGCACTTGGGCAGGTTGAGGGTATCAAGGCCCAGCTCAATGCTGCGCACCGCCTTCATCATGGCCATCTCAAAGCTGGTGCCGATGGCCATGACCTCGCCCGTGGCTTTCATCTGGGTGCCCAGGGTGCGCTTGGCGTATACGAATTTGTCAAAGGGCCACTTGGGGAACTTGGCCACAATGTAGTCGATGGTTGGCTCGAAGCAGGCGCAGGTCTTACCCGTCACCGCATTGACAATCTCATCCAGCGAGTAGCCGATGGCGATTTTGGCCGCCACCTTTGCAATCGGGTAGCCGGTGGCCTTGGAAGCCAGCGCCGAGGAGCGGGACACACGGGGGTTGACCTCGATGACCGCATACTCAAAGCTGTCCGGCTTGAGGGCAAACTGGCAGTTGCAGCCGCCTTCCACCCCGAGGGCGGAGATAATGTTCAGCGCGGCGCTTCTCAGCATCTGGTACTCCTTATCCGACAGGGTCTGGCAGGGGGCCACCACGATGCTGTCGCCTGTGTGCACACCCACCGGGTCGAGGTTCTCCATGTTGCAGACGGTAATGACGTTGCCCTTTGCGTCGCGCATGACCTCGAATTCAATCTCCTTCCAGCCGGAAATGCACTTCTCAACGAGGATTTGGTGGATAGGCGACAGGCGCAGGCCGCCGGAGCCGATTTCATACAGTTCCTCCGGGGTGGAGGCGATGCCGCCGCCGGATCCGCCCAGCGTAAAGGCCGGACGGACGATAACCGGGTAGCCGATCTCCTCTGCGAAGGCCATGGCGCTGTCGATGTCGGTGACCACCTTGCTGGGGATAACCGGCTCGCCGATGGCCTCCATGGTGTCCTTTGAAGCCCTGGCGATCCTCTGCCTTGTGGATGGTTTCCGGGTTCGCGCCGAGCAGCTTGACCCCCATTTTGTCAAGGAAGCCCTCCTCCGCCAGCTGCATGGACAGGTTGAGGCCCGTCTGCCCGCCGAGGGTGGACAGCACGCTGTCCGGTTTTTCCAGCTCAATAACGCGCTTGACCACATCGAGGGTCAGCGGCTCGATATAAATGTGGTTGGCCATTGCCTTGTCCGTCATGATGGTCGCCGGGTTGGAGTTGATTAACACCACCTCCAGCCCCTCCTCCTTCAGGGCGCGGCAAGCCTGCGTTCCCGCATAGTCAAACTCAGCTGCCTGCCCGATGACAATGCAGGGGCCGCAGGCGCAAATTTCTTCCGCGGCGGCGTCAAAGCGGGAAAACCGCCACCTCGCAGCCCCGCTTCTCCAGCTCCCTCTGAATGTTGGCCTTGGCCCCGAAATCCCACAGCGCCACATGCAGGGCATGGGGATCACGCCAACCCTGCGGCCGTTCGCCTCTTCCGCTCACCGCTTCCACAGCCCGGGTCACGCGGTAAGAGCGGATTTCCTCCAGCATGGCGGCGTCGGACAGACATCTCCGTGAATCAGCCGTCCGTTCATCACGCCATGCTCCCGCACCACCCGGGTCAAGGCCCGTGTATCGATGCCGTAAAGCCCGGGAATCCCCCGCTCCTTTAAAAAAGGTGTCAAGATCTCCCTCACAACGGAAATTGGAAGGCTCTTGACACCAATCGCGTACAATATAGGCCCGCATATGCGGCATTTTGCTTTCAAAATCGGAAGCAATCATTCCATAATTGCCAATAAGGGGGAACGTCTGCACCACCATTTGTCCATAATAGCTGGGATCGGTCAAGGTCTCCAAATAGCCGGTCATAGCCGTGGTAAATACCACTTCCCCGTCACATCACCGGCAGCGCCGAACGCTTTGCCTGCAAACGTCATGCCGTTTTCAATAGCAGACAGGCCCGGTTTTCCATTATCATTCCCCCTGTTTGATTTGCTTGTCGTCTATCTTCATGCGTCGATATGGCGGGCCGGAGTCAATCCTCCAGCGCGCCCACCTGCCGCAGAAAGCCGATAACTTGGGCAGTGTAAAGCTCCAGCCCTCCAGCGTCATATGCGTGCCGTCCGCTATCCGGCGCTCCTTGATCGCCGGGATTTGCGGATTCATCATGCCGTGATGGTACATATCCAGCACCGGAACCGCCTTTAGCCGCGCCACGTCCAGCATAGCCTGCGTATAGTGCGCATACCGTTCCCGGTCCTTTTCCGGGGCATGCCGGTGATCAGCAGAATAAAGGCGCGGGGATAGTTGTCATACAGTCCGTCCACCAAAGCCTTAAGCGCTCCATAATAGGTGGTATCCACCGTATCCTCAAGGGTCCCCAACGGTACTCCCAAGGCCACATCGTTGCCCGTCCCTGTACCAGCACCACATCCGCGCCATCCTCCATCAAAGGGTAGCGCTCCACATAGCTGTCCTGTCGCCCCTCCTGCCGGGCGATATTACAGCCGCCTACGCCGCAGTTGCGAACCGTACAGTCCAGCTTCTTCTGGAGAAGGGCGGGATAATTGATCTCCTGAGTATATAGAAAGCGTTCGCCGTCTCTGCCGCAAATGGAGCTTTGCGTATTGGAGGCGCCCAAACAATGGATCACCAGCTGTCGTCTTTTCATTGTACCCCTCCTTTTAGGAAACTCGTGTCAAGATCGCAAATTTTTCTATTATAGCGCAGAAGGATTCCCTAAATCAAGAGGGGGAAAGCCTCTTCTCATAAATTTTCTTTCCGCGTTTCTTCCTGTTTCCTCTGCCGGCGTCGATGGGCCAGGTAATCCTCCAGAATAATCACAGCGGAAACGGTATCCACCACGTTTTTCCGCTTCTGTCCCCGGGTATCGGTACGGTTGAAAGCCAATGGCCGAGGCGGTGGTCAGCCGCTCGTCCCACAGCTCCACTGTCAGCCCCGTTTCCTGCCGAAGCCTTTCCGCGAACGCCTCCGCCTTCCGGGCGCTTTCCCCCCGGGTGCCGTCCATATTCCGGGGATGGCCCCGACAATCCGCTCCGACCCGTGTTCCCGCACCGCCTGCGCCACCTGCTCCAGCAGCTTTTCCCGATCCCGCTGGAACAGGGTCCCCACCGGAGAGGCCAGACGCTCTCCCGCATCACAGACAGCCAGTCCGGTACGGGCGTCCCCCTAAATCCCACTGATAATCCGCATGACGCCGCTCCTCCCGCTACTTCCGCCACCAAGAGGCGGTTTCCACCATGG
>VOFE01000416.1_pt1 | contig 12727 bp, 18 predicted proteins | sample 5384071 | NCBI WGS metagenome assembly VOFE01 (sample SAMN12384724, study PRJNA508395) | human gut metagenome | isolation source: healthy gut D | host: Homo sapiens
ATAAAGTAGAGCACCGCGCCCTGCCGGACTGCCGTCTGGTGCAGCAGGTCTATTGCAAACTGAATGAACCGGGTGTAAAATAATTGCGGAAGCGACGCATCTATGGGATCTTTTTAGTCTTTTCCCCGCATACGCGGGGGTGATCCTTTTCCAGATCCATCATTCGGCCTCGCTTTCGCTTTTCCCCGCATACGCGGGGGTGATCCCAGAAAGCTGGAACGACGCCGTTGGAGGCCGTACTTTTCCCCGCATACGCGGGGTGATCCCATGGTAAACGCGGTATGTGCCGAACAGGTCGTAGCTGTAGCCGAAGCCGGCCATCGTACAGGAGCTACTGATGCACGCGAACAGCGAGATATACGAATATGCGACGCGTGCAGCCGCGGTCCATAGACATAACGCACGACGAGCGGGATACCGACCGCCGATACCGCATAGATGCCGCCGTAGAAAAAGGCGCTCGCCATCGCCACGGCATCGCCGCCAACCGGCAAAAATGCAAAGACGGTCATACCGATGATATTGAGCAGCATCGATGACGCCGCACGCTTTGGGCGCGCCGAACGCGTCGCTCAAAACGCCGATCAGCAGCTTGAACACCACGTTGCCGATCATCGAGGCCGAAACCATCAGCGCGCCCACGGCAGGCGCAAGACCGATGCTCGTGGCAAAGCCGGAAACGTGCGCGTTGAAGCCCGAAACTGCGTAGACGAGAACGGAAAACACGGCTGTCACGAGAAAACGCCGCGCTGCCGAAAGCAATCGCGCCCTTTTGAATCTGCCTGCCCGCCGCAGCCGGCATGCTCTCTGCCGCGCCGTAGGGCAGAAGCCCCTTATCCTCCGGGCGCTCGCGGATGACAAAAGCACGCCCGGCAGCGTCAGCAGAAGAACAAAGCCGGCCGCCGTGAGATAGGCCGCGCGCCAGCCGAACGCCTCGATCGCCGCGCTCAGAACCGGATTGAAGATCGCGCCGCCAAGGCCGGAGCAGCTCATCGTGATGCCCATTGCAAAGCCGTTTTTCTCCTGAAACCAGTTGCCGATGATGTATGTAATCGCCACATTGCTGTAGCCGGTGATCACGATGCCCATCAGCGTACTGAGCACATAAAAAGACGGCGATATGCTTCGCCGCGGACATACCCGCAAAACAGAGCGCCGTCACAACGGAGCCAATCCCGGTTAAAATTTTTGATATTGACGCGCCCGAACAGGCGCGAGGCGACGAGCGGCCCCATGAGGCCGGTCACGACATTCGTCAGCGTAACCGTGAGCGAAACATCGCCGCGCCCCACGCCGAGCTCCTCCGAAACCGCCGCGAAGAAAATCCCGGCGCAGTTGATGCTGATGCCGATCGCCGCCATGGCGAGGCCGCTGCACGCGGCGACGATCAGCCAGTGGTAAACACTCTTGTTTTTTATTTTATTTTCCAATACAAACACCCCGAAAAGGCGCGGCGGCCCAGTTGCCGCACGCGCCGCTTAATTTCTTATTTCGTGCCGAAGATACGGTCGCCGGCGTCGCCGAGACCCGGCAGGATATAGCAGTCCTCGTTGAGCCGCTCATCGACGGAGGCACAGTAGATGTGCACGTCCGATGCGCTTCGCTCAGCGCCTTGAGGCCCTCGGGCGCAGCGATGATGCACATGAACTTGATGCTTTTCGGGCGGCTGCGCTTGACGATCTCGATCGCGTCGATGGCGGAGCCGCCGGTGGCCAGCATCGGGTCGAGCACGATCACATCGCGCTCCTCAATATCCGCGGGCAGCTTGTTGTAGTATTCGACCGGCAGGTGCGTCTCGTGGTCGCGGTACAGGCCGATATGGCCGACTTTCGCGCTCGGCACGAGCTGGAGCATGCCATCCACCATGCCGAGGCCGGCGCGCAGGATCGGCACAAACGCGAGCTTGCGGCCCGCAATCACCTTCGTTGTCGCCCTGCACATCGGCGTTTCAATCTCCACGTTCTCGAGCGGCAGGTCGCGCGTCGCCTCATAGCACATCAGCGTCGCGATTTCGCTGACGAGCGCGCGGAATTCCTTCGTGCCCGTGTTCTTATCGCGCAGGAACGTGAGCTTATGCTGGATCAAAGGGTGATCCATAACAAAAATCTGGTTGTCCATTTCCATCACCTTTCGTTTTTTATCCGGCAGCCCCGGCTTCAGACTCATTCCAGTTCTTACCGTATCCGGGCGCCCGTGTCAAAAGCCGCTGCGCGGGATCAGAGCGCGCCGTCCTCAATCGCCGTGATCTGGTCGATGCGCCGCTGGTGGCGGCCGCCCTCAAACTCGAAATGCAGGAACGCGTCCACGATCTCAAGGCCCGTTTCCGGCTGACCGCGAGGCCGCCCATGCACAGGGATTGGCGTTGTTGTGGCGGCGGGTCATCTCCGCCGCATGCGCGTCGCGCAGAGCGCCGCACGAATGCCCTTTGACCTTGTTCGCCGCGATCGAGATGCCGATGCCGGTCGAGCACACCAGCACGCCGTACTGCGCCTTGCCGTCCGCCACACAGTGCGCGACCTTCGCGCCGAACACCGCGTAATCGACGCTGTCCGCCGAATAGCAGCCGAAATCCCCTCGACCTCGGCGCCCTTCGCCGTCGAGATGCTTTTTTTCACGGCCTCTTTGGAGCGCGAAGCCGCCGTGGTCCGAACCGATTGCAATTTTCGCAATCCGCTGTTCTCCTTTGCTTGTCCGTTTTTTCTTTTTGAGCTCGCGCTCCGCCTGCGGCAGGCGCAGGTAAACCGGCATCAGCGCGTCCGCCGCCACGGTCTCTCCCGCTTCCGCCGCAGAGCGCAACACCCGCCGCGCGCTGAAATCGCAGCATCGGCGGCAGAAGCCGCGCGCCGAAGGCCGAAAAGGTCTTGTGGCAGAGCTACAGCCCCGTCGCCGACGAGCAGCAGACGCGCGCCGTACGGCGCGCATTCCGCGCAAAGCTCTGCGATCGCAAAAGCGCACGGTCCGGGGCAGAGCCGCTCGATCGTGCCGCCTGAAACGCGGAACATCGCGTTGTAGACCTGCCCGCAGCGCGCGTCCATCACGGCGCAGACGATCCCTCCATCCCGCGTGCATTCTCCGCCATTGCGCGCAGAGTGGAAACGCCCGCGCAGGGGATATTCCCCGCGCCATCGCCATGCCCTTCACGCAGGAAACGCCGATGCGCACGCCGGTGAACGAGCCCGGCCCGCGGAAACCGCGATGCGGTCCACGTCGCCGAGCGTCCGCTCCGCGAGACGCGCAGCATTGCTTTCCACCATCGGCATCAGCGTCTGGCTGTGCGTCTGCTTCGTGTTCATATAAAATTCTGAAAGTATCCTGCCGTCCTCCAAAAAGCGCCGCAGACGCCGGGGACGCCGAGGAATCAAGCGCCAAAATCAGCATAAGGTCATCCTTTTTCTATCGAATGAGATCCGCATCGCCGTACCACGAGGTACAGCGCGCGGTGTCGAGCACCGCCGGGCGGCCGATCGGCAGGATCGCGTGGTTTTCACCGTGCCTGGGAAATCGTCGCAGTACGCGACAGGCACGCCGTGCCGCAGGCCGAATCGCTCGAGCCGGTCGAGAAGGCTCTGCGGCACATCGTCGGCACAGCGGATAAAGCTATAATTCTATGCCGTCGATCGCGATGATGCGCTCCATATTTCCGCTTCACCCTTTTGCATGTCGATGCGGATCACGTCGTCGGGCAGCGCACCGTCGATATTCTCGCTCCACTCGATCACGAGCACGCTGCCCGTATCGAGGTAGTCGAAGAAGCCGGTCGAATAGAGGTCGTCCCAGCCGGAAACACGGTACATATCGAAGTGCTGCACCGTGAGGCGCGCCCTCGTATTCGTTGACGAGCGCGAAGGTCGGGCTCGAGACGACGTCGCCGCCGCCGAGCCCGCGACGAGGCCGCGCGTGAACGCAGTCTTGCCCATGCCCATCGAGCCGGTGAAGGCGATCACCTCGCCGCCGCGCAGCTTCTCCGCCAGACGCGCGGCGAGCGCCTCCGTATCGGCGACCGAGTTTGAAATATAAACCGCCATATCAGAACAGGCCGTGGATCACGTTGTCCGCGCCGACATCGATCTTCTCTGCCGCAGGCACCTTCGGCAGGCCCGGCATCGTCATCACGTCGCCCGCATAGGCGACGACGAAGCCCGCGCCGTTCGAGAGCCGCAGGTCGCGAATCGTGATCGTGAAGCCCGCCGGGCGGCCGAGCAGCGCCGCGTTATCCGACAGGGAATACTGCGTTTTCGCGATGCAGACCGGCATCGCGTCGCCGCCGAGCGCCTTGATATCCTTGAGGGACTTCTGCGCCTGATTCGTGAACGTGACGCCGGCCGCTCCGTAGATCGTTTCGCGATCGTCTCGATCTTCTCCTCGACCGTCTTGTCGAGCTCGTAGATCGGCGCAAAGTGCGTCTCGTTTTCGTCGATGACGCGGCAGACCGTTTCGGCGAGCGCGACGCCGCCCTCGCCGCCCTTCGCGAACACCTCGAAGCGCGTATTCCACGCCGAGCGACTTGCAGCAGTCGTCGATCACCTTGAGTTCCGCGTCCGTATCGGTCCCGAAGCGGTTGATGGCGACCACGACCGGCACGCCGTACTTGCGCATATTCTCCACATGGGCACGCAGGTTCTCCACACCCCTTCTCGAGCGCCGGCGTTCTCGGCAGAAAGCTCCGTCTTCGGCACGCCGCCGTTGTATTTGAGCGCGCGTACCGTGGCAACGACCACGATGCAGTCGGGCCTGAGGCCCGCCATGCGGCATTTGATGTCCAAAAACTTCTCCGCGCCCAGGTCTGAGCCGAAGCCCGCCTCGGTGATGCAGTAATCGCCGAGCTTCATGGCAAGGCGCGTCGCACGCACGGAGTTACAGCCGTGAGCAATATTGGCAAACGGGCCGCCGTGCATGATCGCGGGCGTGCCCTCCAGCGTCTGAACGAGGTTCGGCTTGACCGCGTCCTTAGGAGCGCTGTCATCGCGCCGTCGGCCTTGATGTCCTTGGCGTAGACCGGCTTGCCGTCATAGGTGTAGGCGACGAGGATGCGGCCGAGACGTTTTTTTTGAGGTCGGCGAGATCTGTGCGAGGCAGAGGATCGCCATGACCTCGCTCGCCACCGTGATGATGAAGCCGTCCTCGCGCGGAACGCCGTTGATCTTGCCGCCGAGGCCGACGATTACATTGCGCAGCGCGCGGTCGTTCATATCGACACAGCGCTTGACGAGAATGCGGCGCGGGTCGATGCCGAGCGCGTTGCCCTGCTGCATGTGGTTGTCCAGCATGGCGCACAGCAGGTTGTTTGCGGCTGTGATTGCGTGCATATCGCCGGTAAAGTGCAGGTTGATGTCCTCCATCGGGACGACCTGCGCATAGCCGCCGCCGGCTGCGCCGCCCTTGATGCCGAACACCGGGCCGAGAGACGGCTCACGCAGTGCAATGACAGCTTTTTGCCGATCTTCGCCATCGCCTGACCGAGACCCGCCGTGGTTGTCGTCTTACCCTCGCCCGCCGGCGTTGGGTTAATCGCCGTGACGAGAATCAGCTTGCCGTCCGGCTCTCCCTCGAGGCGCGCAAAAAGCCCGTCGTTGAGCTTCGCCTTGAAGCGGCCGTACGGCTCGAGCTCCTCCTCGCGCACACCGAGCTCCCGCGCGATCTCCGCGATGGGCCTGAGCTTTGTCTGCTGGGCAATTTCAATATCGGTAAGCATTGTGATACCAACCTTTTTTGCATCTCTGTTTTTCCCGGCCTCTCGAACCCCGAAAAGCACAGAATATGAGATTTTAATTTCTGCTATGATTATAGCTCAAAACGCCGCTTTCGTAAAGGGATTCTTTTCGTTTGTGAAAATTTTGAAAAAGATTGCTGAACCGCGGGCCGTGTGCTATACTATTTGTAATTTAAGCCGTAATTCGATAGGATGAACACACCATGAAAAGCAACCGGTTTCTTCTTCTGCATATCGCCGCCTATTTCCGGCGCATCGATAAAATTCTCTGGCTTTTGATGCTCGCGATCGCCGCGTTCAGCCTTTTGCTGCTCAAAGAGCGTTTCGCGCGCCACGTATACCGATTATTTCCAGACGCGCAGCTGCTCGTCACCTCGATGGGGTTCGTCGCCGCCGTCGCGCTTTCGACGATCGATTATGAAACCTCGCCGCCTTCTGGTACCTGATCGGCGGGTTCTCCGTTTTCCTGATGCTGTACACGATCTTTTTCGGCGTCAGCGTGCAGGGGCGGCGGTGTGGACGCCCGGGCGTGGATCAGCATCGCCGGGCGCACGTTCCAGACGAGCGAGCTCGTAAAGATCTTTCATGCTCACATATGCAAAGCACATCTCCGTCGTGCGGGAGCGCGGGCAGATTCAAAAGCCGGGGCAGGTGATTTTGCTCGCCCTGCACGCCGCGGTCCCGGTTCTGCTCTGCCATTTTCAGGGCGACGACGGCGCCGCGATCGTTTTCTTCGCGATGTTCCTGTGCATGAGCCTCGCCGGCGGCGTGCAGCCAGTGGTATTTCCTGCTGCTCGGCGCGCTGGTCGCCGTCAGCCTGCCGATCCTGTGGAACTTCGTGCTCAGCGAATACCAGATCAAGCGCTTCACCTCCGTCTACAATCTGGACGATCCGGCAGTACAGCTCGACGAGGGCTACCAGCAGTATCAGGGCCGGCTTTCCATCGGCAGCGGGCAGCTCACCGGCAAGGGGCTGTTCAACGGCCCGCGCGTCGAATCGAACTACGTGACATTCCAGCACAGCGACTACATTTTCTCCGTCGCGGGCGAGGAGCTGGGTTTTCTCGGCTGCACGGCGATCATTTTGCTTTTTGTTGCTTTATATGCTGCGCGTGCTCTACGTCGCTTCCAAAGCGCGGGACGATCTCGGGCGCTGCATGTGCTTCGGCTTCTTCGGTTTGATTGCGCTGCAATCCGTTTGAACATCGGCATGTGCCTCGCGCTTCTGCCGGTCATCGGCGTGACGCTGCCGTTCTTCTCCGCCGGCGGCAGCAGCGCGATCTGCCTGTACCTCGGCTTCGGCCTCGTGCAGAGCGTCTACGCGCACCGCAGCGGCGCCGCAGGCCCCGCCTGCACAGCGCGCGAAACCTCAAAATCAATTTCCGAAAGCTGAAGGTCTGATAAAGCACAAATATAACAAAGCGGGACACCCACGGTGGTGAAGTGTCCCGCTTTTTCTTCTGCTCCTCATAACTTCCGCACGGATTCACGCTCGACGAGGATCGGCAGAAAGGCCATATTTTTCTGGTAGTTTCGTTTGTTCAGGATACGGTCCATCACAAAATTGGCGGCTTCCTCCCCCTACCTGCCCCTGCAGCATGTCGACGGAGGTCATCGCCGGACTCGTACAGAGCAATACTCCGTGTTGTCCAGCGCAACGATAGAGACATCCTCTGGCACCCGCAGACCAAAGTCCACACACGCCTTGATGCAGCCCACACCCATCAGATCGTTGCAGGCCACAACCGCCGTACACGTTTCCCGCGCTGCAAAAACTCGGAAACCGTATGGTACGCGCCCTCCCCGCGTAAAATCCGCGTAGAGCGCGAGTGCCTTATCCGGCTGAATCTGCTTCTCCTCCAGCGCCCGCTTATAGCCCCTCATAAGCGCTCCCGGGTATTCTGCTCCCTCGCATTGCCGCCCAAAAAGCGATTTTCCTGTGACCGCGGTCAAGACAGTGCTTCGTGGCAAACCCAAGCCGCCCGCGGCTGGTCGACATAGACGCAGTCGTAGCCACTGAAGCCGTCCGGACTCTGGTAGCAGCTCGTGATAACGGTCGGTAGCCCCGTTCCCTTGATCGCCTCAATCAGCGTCGGCGTATAGTCGAATGAGCCGAAGATGACGCCATCCACAAAATGCCCCTTTAAGGAATCGAGAACCTCGAGCTCCTTCTGTGGGTTATGCATCGTGTATTCAGCAGGACGCTGTAGCCGAAACGTTCCAAGGTCACGGCGGCGCCGTGAATCATCGCAAAAATAGTACGGATTCATAATGTCCGGTATGCACATCATGACCTTTTCGTGATGTTATTCTTCAATGTTTTGGCAGCCTGATGCGGCACATACCCGATTTCCTGTGCTGCACGCAGAATTTTTTCCTTCGCGGATGGACTGCAATACCCTTTTCCATTTAATGCCCGCGCAACCGTGGACGCAGAAAAAGCCAGTCTTTTCCGCAATATCATAAATTGTAGCCATAATTTTAAGCCATTCTCCCCAAAAGACATGAATTTTCTGCATGTAATTTCTTCCATTAAATTTTATCATACAATTCCGGCAGTGTAAATACAAAAGTATTTTTTAAATCCGACGTCCACCGGTACGGCAAAAAATGAGATGCGGAGCATACCCCGCACCTCATTTTTTGCGCAGGCTTACAGCGCGCCCGCTTTCCGCGGCGCAGCGCCTTTTCCCCTTGATCGCGCCGACCATAACGCCCTTGATAAAGTACCGCTGCAAAAACGGGTAAATACACAGGATCGGCAGGGTCGCAATCACCACCACGGCATATTTGACCAGCACCTGATACATGTCGTTTGTATAGGTTCCGACCGTGCTCATATTCGTCATGGACGACATATCGTTGGCGATCAGGATTTCCGCATGATCGGCTGCAAAGGAACTTATCCCGGTCCTGCAAATAAATCATATGGTTGAACCAGCTGTTCCAATTCCCAACGCCGTAGAACAGCGTCATCGTCATAAGCATCGGCTTGGAAAGGGCAAAGTAAATCCTCGTAAAAATCGTCATCGGGCTCGCGCCGTCGATCTTGGCGGATTCCTCCAGTGAATCGGGAATGCCGAGAAAGGATGTGCGCATAACAATGAGGTTCCATGTGTTCTAAGCCCCACCAGAATGATCGCCGTCCTCGTATTGTAAAGGCCGAGATTGTTGACAAGCAGGGAAAAGCGGAATCAAGCCGCCGGAAAAGTACATCGTAAACACAACGCCCAGCATGATCGGTCTGGCCAGAAGCGCATCCTTTCGCGAGGTGACAAAGGCGCCGGCCGCCGTCACGATCAGGCTGAGGGCCGTGCCCACCACCACATAAAAATAGTATTCATGTAGCCGGTCAGAATATTGGGGTTGCGGAAGGCCAGTTCGTAGCCCTCAAAGGTGAAACCCAGCGGCCCCAAAAGCAGGCCCGTATGTTTCATGATCCGGTCCGGCTCACTGAGCGAGGCAAATACGATGTAAAGCAGCGGGTATAGGCAGAGCAGACCGACCAGTGCGAGAAGCAGGCCATTGAATAAGGGAAATACCGATCTCCTTTTATGCAGTTTCATAGACGCCCCCTCACCACATGCTGGTGTCAAACAGACGCTTAGATACCTTGTTCGCAATGACAAGAAGCACCAGATAGACAACAGAATTGAGCAGGCCAACCGCAGAGCTGTAGCTGTAGTTCATCTGCATCAGGCCCATCCGATAAACATAGCTGGAAATCACATCGGCTGTTTCATAGGTCATGCCGTTATAGAGCAGAATGATTTTTTCAAAGCCAAGGCTCATCATTTGACCAATCTTCATGATATATACGATCGCGATCGTCTCCCGGATACCGGCAGCGTGATGTGCCACATCTTCCGCCACCTCCCGGCACCGTCAATCGTCGCCGCCTCATATAGCCCTTTGGTCGATATTCGTGATTGCAGCGATATAAATGATGCTGCCCCAGCCGAGCCCCTGCCATATATCGGTAATCGTGTAAATCGGCCAGAACCACTCCGGGTCCAGCATAGCGAGACCCTTTTCCCTCCGAACAGGGCAATAAGATCGTTAATAATGCCGTCCTGCCGGGTAAATTCCAAAATCATGCCACAAGCCACGACGAGTGAAATGAAATACGGCAGATACGAAACTGTCTGAATCGTGCGCTTGTACAAAAGGGCTGCGCACCTCATTGAGCAGCAGAGCAAAAATAATCGGTGCCGGCAGGCCAAAATCAGCGCGTAGAGGTTGATCATAAAAGGTGTTGCGGCTCAGCTCCAGGTACGGCTGTCGAAAAATGCCTCGAAATGCTTCAGCCCCAAGGGCTGTCCATAATAAGGGCCGGTGAAAAATCCTTAAAGGCAATGAGCTGCCCGTAGATCGGTCCATAGCAAATATGATATAAAACAGAACCATTGGAATGGCCAGCAGGTACAGCGCCCAATTTCGGCCCATATCACGCCGCAGGGCACCAGAAACCCGGATTTCATCCTCTCATCTCCTCCGACATAAGTCACTGTGACACGAAAGCCGCCACACAGCGGCGTGTGGCGGCCCTCCGCGCAGCTCTCTTTGAATTTCGTGTTTAAACTCAGTGGCTGTTGTACAGGTCGAGGCCCATCTGCTGGTACTCGATCGCCTGCTCAATTCCCAGATTCTTCATCTCGTCTACAAACGCATCGAAATTATCGAGGGATTCTGTGCCCATGATAAACTTGAGCACCATCTGATCCAGATAGGTGTTTACTTCCGTCATAATGGAGCTGTACTCGGTCGCATGCTCCACAGGCACTGCGCAGGGCGGCATCTGCTCCGCACGGTCGTTGTTCAGCCACGTGCTGATGGGCCCAGCTTTGGCTTCGTCTGTGCATCGGGCATTGCAAAACGCATAAATATACGGGCCACAGAAGTAGCTTGTATTTCACGAGGCCACGGCATAGTCCAGACCGTCAGGATTATGGTGATCAGCTCGGTGAAGAATTCGGCTTGCCATCCACCATATTGTAGCTTCTGCCTCGATGCCATATTGAACAGCATTGTGGATTCATCTGTATACCAGCTGTCGCGCCAGCTGGTCGCCTCAGGCAGGGGTCATCCGAAACGGCAGTCGTCAGGTAATCTCGGCGGCCGTTTCCGGTCTCCACAGGGGACACCGAGCCGGGTGCAGCTCGTCGCCTTCATTCAGCACGGGATACGGAACACGCCCGTGATACTGCCCTCGTCGTTTCAAAGAGGCAGTTGTACGGCGGAACGATATCTGATAGGTCTCTGTCGTCGCGCCGGCGCCGGCAGTCGATGTATTCCGCATAAAGTTGCTGTCGGAGGACGTTGCGGCAAAGTCCGGGTCAGCAGGCCCTCACTGTACCACTGGTTCATCGGGTGAGAGTATTCATAAGCCCTCCTGAATCGGGCCGTACTGCACGACGTCGTTCACGGTAAAATTCGGAGCCGACGCGAAGGCGCTCACAAAAGATCGAGTTGCCGGATTCTGCCTGTTTTCGGCAGAGAATCAGAGGGACGTCCGCACCCATCTCATCATCCGGAAAGGCCACGAGGCATTTCATGCCCAGTCGTCGATGGTTTCGGGCATTTCCGCCCAACTCCTCAGCCAATCCGCGCACAGCCAGACTACCGGCCCACGGCGCGATCGAATACACCCTCATCGCCCGTGATTCTCACCTGGATTATACTGGCCCCAGCCCCAAATGTGGCCTTAGGTTGTTCGTGGTCATCTGCTTGCGGATTTCCGGGTCGCTGTCCATCAGCGCCTGGGTTGAGGGTTGTACTCCATCAGGTCATCCAGCGGGCGAACGATATTCTCTGAATCGCGCTGTCCGCACCGCTCGGATACTCGCTGATGATATCCGGCAGATCACGGGAGGCGACCATCAGATTGTGACTTTTCAGAAGCTCCGCTGCCCTACAGGCGGATGGATGAATTCCACGTGCACACCTGTGCGCTTCTCCAACTCTGAAATACCTCGTTGTCATTCAAGTCGTAGCACCTGCGCTGCATTTGGAATGCTGGCATTTAATATGTAATCGTTTCGGTGGCTCCGTATCGCCCCCAGTATCCACGCCGGATTCCGAAGCCGAATCGACCGACACGCCAGTGCTGTCGATGTGGAAGCATCGAACCGGCGCCGGCCGGAGAACAAGCCAGCAGCATGCCCGCCACGCACATCAGGCAAACCAGAAAGAACCGCGGCCGTCTGCGCCGAACCGAAGGATTCGCTTTTTTCTGGAAGCGTTTGGTCTTCTATTCATGAATATACACTCCTCAAAATTAATGATATAGGTTCCGTTTCTCCTGTTTTTAAGGGCCGCGCTCCTTTGGCCGGCGCTCACCCTTCTGCCTCTGCCGCCTGTGCTTCACCTCCCTCAGTCTTCCGAGCGCACCGCCCGGATGCCATTTGACATACTGAACCGGATCCAGCTTCCTGTAGGTCTGCAAAAGCAGGCTGAGCCATGGATAACAAGATTCTCCGCGAGAATCGAAATGCGCGGCGCCCTGTTCAGGGGTCACCTTCAGCCGGAACACCAGCGTACAGGTGAACCGCCGCCTGAGAAGCCAACCACGAGCCGGGATTTCCCAGTGACGGCAATAATTGAACAGCCGTTGCTTTTCACAGCCTCCACTGTGGATTTCAGCTCTGCCGTTTCTCCGCTTGTTGGATATGGCGATCCGCCACGTCGCCTGCCACAAGCTGCCTCGCAGGAGCCGTGCACAGCCTCTGTCCCGTGCAGGAAATAGGTTGTGCCTGTAGAGTGACAGCAGAGGCACCGTATGTGGAAACATGCCCGGGTTTTCCTATTCCGGTGATGTACTGCGGTTGCCCGCAGCCTGCGCTTTCAAAATAAGCCCGCCGCCTGAATATACGCTGCGTTGTCGATTGTGCCGAGAAAGCCTTCCACCTCGGCGACCGCCATTTCATCAAATATCGCAAGCGCATCGAGATCCCATTGCTGCATACATCTTCACCTCCCCTTAAAAATTTATCCGCATCTGCTGCCGTCCTCTTCGGG
>VOFE01002194.1_pt1 | contig 12657 bp, 20 predicted proteins | sample 5384071 | NCBI WGS metagenome assembly VOFE01 (sample SAMN12384724, study PRJNA508395) | human gut metagenome | isolation source: healthy gut D | host: Homo sapiens
GCTGGTCAGTCTGATAGAGGGTACTGTTTCCGAACCGCTGTTTCACGTCACGCCGGTGACAGAGGTGCGGCGAATCCGGCAGCGGGAGCAGGAAGTGATCGTGTATTTTGACCGTTATCGGGGAAAAGATTTCCAAAAAAACAACAAATTTCGAAGCACTGATGATGCATTTGCGAGCATTAGGAGCAGAGTAAAGGCAGTCCCTGTATGATATGCGTACAGGACTGCTTTTTTTGCAAAAAGACTTGCCAATCTGCGAAAAATGTGGTATAGTAGTACGTGGGCATTTGAAAAGCCCTTTTTATCGAACAATTGGCAGCAGATGTCAGGGGGAAGCAGGTGAGAATCCTGCACAGTTCCGCTACCGTGTCGGGGAGCACCATACATGCCACTGGAATGTTCCGTTCCGGGAAGGCGTATGGTCCGCGGAGAGCCGAAGTCGGGATACCGGTCTGCTGCTTTGGAATAGATCCCATCTACGAGAATAGAGGAAATTGTTGGTGCATGTGTATTCTGTGCTTTGCATAACTGCAAAGGCTCTGCTTTTTGCACCCATACGAAGGAAATATGATCGGTATTTCCCAAGACAATCACACAAGGCTTGTGTGTTGTATCCCGTGTTCTTCTGGAAACACGGGCTTTTTTGACATTGGAGGAAACTTATGCAGCTGCTCTTGATTCGGCACAGCATCACAGCCGGCAATCTGGAACACCGCTATATCGGCTGCCGCACAGACGAACCGCTTTGCGAAGCTGGAATCGCTCTGGCACAGCAGAAATCGGTTGAATTTCGCCGGTCGTTTCCGGCACCGGAACTGGTGCTGGTCAGCCCGATGCAGCGTTGCCGGCAGACGGCAGAGATCCTGTTTCCCCATATGCCGCAGAAAATCGTGTGGGGACTACAGGAGTGCGATTTCGGAGCGTTCGAAGGAAAAAATTATCAGGAGTTGTCCGGTGACACGTCCTATCAGGCGTGGATCGACAGCGGCGGTACGCTGGCATTTCCGGAGGGCGAATCCAGAGAGGGATTTGTGCGGCGATGCTGTGCGGCGTTGGAAACGGCACTGCAAAGCCGGCAGGAATCTCATATCGCAGCAGTAGTACACGGAGGCACAATTATGGCGGTGCTTTCTGCATTGGAACAACAGCAGAAAGCGTATTTTTCATGGCAGGTAAAACCTTGTACGCCGGTTTTTGCAGGGTGGTGACTTTATCCCCCTGCGGCTTGCTGCATCAGGGAGTTGAAACAACGAGATGTGCATTTATATGGCAGGAGGGACGTGCATTCCGCAGACGTTTCCGCAAGGGAACAGTTTGCATTTTCGGAAGAACAGGTCAGGCAGATTCTGACAGAACTGGTGCAGAAAGACGGCATCAGCGGAGCAGTATTGCTTGCAACCTGCAATCGGACGGAACTGTATCTCTCCGTACAGGAACGCCGGTCTTCCGCAGAAGACGATGCTGTCAGCCAGCCGGCAATGGACATCTCTCCGGCAGAGCTCCTGCGGCAGTATGCCCATGCACCGGAAAAGCCTTTTACAGGGCGGGTTTTGACGGAAATCGATGCGGTACAGCATATCATGGAAGTCGCCTGCGGTCTGCATTCGCAGATCCTGCATGAAGAACAGATCGTTACACAAGTGGGACATGCGGTGGAACTGGCACGTGCCTGTCGCAGTACAGACGGCGTGCTGGACACCCTGTTCCGAACGGCAGTTTCTGCCGGAAAGAGGCACAGACACAAGTGTCCGTGCAGAATGTACCGCTTTCGGTTTCTTATAGTGCGGTACAGCAGCTGGAACAGCATGCCGGAACACTGGACGGGAAAACCTGTCTGGTGATTGGCAACGGCAGCATGGGACGACTGGCAGCTTCTCTGCTGGTGCAGTATGGCTGTCGGGTGTTTATGACACTGCGTTCCTATCATCACGGGGAAACGGTGATCCCGTTCGGGGTGCAGCCGGTTCCTTATGAACAGCGTTTCCTGCAGATGGAAGCGGCAGAGATCGTCATTAGTGCCACCAGAAGCCCGCATCACACCATTACCAAAAGCAGCTGGAAGCACTCTCTCGAAAGCCGGTCTGGATTCTGGATCTGGCAATGCCGCGGGACGTGGAAGCAGACTGCGGCACAGTGGAAGGTGTTACGCTCTGGAATCTGGACGACCTGCACAGCAGCACGGCTCGGACGAAACGGCGTTGGCGGCTCTGCGGCAAATCGCGGAACAGTATACCGACACCTTTCAGATGTGGCGGAATTATCGGGACGCGGTGCCCTATATGCAGCAGCTGAAAGAGCTGACAACACAGCGAATCCTGCACAGTACGGCAGCAGAACCTTATGCAGAACTGCCCCAGCTGGAGGAGATCGTGCGGCTGGTGACGGAACGAACGGTGGATATGCTCATGGGCAGCATGAAATCGGAAATTACACCGGAACTGGTGCGGCAAAGCTGTGCGAAAATCAAAGACAGAGGAAGATTTTGAACCCATGGGAAGAAAAATTCGTATCGGCAGCCGTGCCAGCCGGCTTGCCGTGGTACAGAGCGAACTGGTCATGGCAGAGATCCGGAAGATCCTGCCGGAAGCAGACTTGGAACTGGTGACCATGAAAACCACTGGGGACAAGATCCTGCACAAGACGCTGGACAAGATCGGCGGAAAAAGGGCTGTTTTGAAAGAACTGGACGCGGCACTTCTCACCGGACAGGTGGACATCTGTGTGCACAGCCTGAAAGATGTGCCGGTGACAGAGAATCCGGCACTGCCCATTGGGGCATACTCTGTGCGGGAACTGCCGGCAGATGTGCTGGTGTTCCCGAAGGAACTTCACACTGGAATCCGGCACTGCCGGTAGGGGTGCCAGTGCCCGAAGAAAGATGCAGTTTCAACAGCTGTATCCGGAAAGCGGTGATACAGCCGGTGCGTGGCAATGTGCTGACACGGCTGGAAAAACTGGACAGCGGTGAGTATGGTGCACTGATTCTGGCGGAGGCAGGGCTGAAACGGTTGGGGCTGTCTGACCGGATCGCCTACCGCTTTCACCGGAGGAACTGGTGCCGGCGGCAGGGCAGGGGATTCTGGCGATACAGACCCGTGCCGGCGAATATGCCGACCTGCTTGTCCGGCTGAATTCCCCTGACGGGGCACTTTGTGCGAAAACAGAACGGCAGCTGGCATCGCTGCTGGGCGGGGACTGCTCGGCACCGGTGGGCTGTCATGCACAGCTGCACGGAACGGACATGACCCTTTATGGGTTTTCCGGTATCGGCGGGGTGCCGCGGTACGGCACCGTGCAGGAAACCGAAATGATGCGGACTTGCTGGTACAGCAGCTGGCATCAAAACTGACCATTACGGAATAAGTAAGAAGGTATCAATATGAATCTGACCAATCGGCCGCGTCGCCTGCGAAACGGTGCTCTGCTTCGCAGCATGGTGCGGGAAACCCGTATTTCTGCGGATACGCTGATCTATCCCATGTTCGTGCAGGAGGGGGAGCATATTCGGGAAGAGATCCCCTCCATGCCCGGACAGTATCGCTGGAGTCTGGACTGCGTAGATGAACTCTTGCAGCAGGTCGTGGATTCCGGTGTGAAAAGCGTGCTGCTTTTTCGGGATCCCTGCTCAAAAAAGATGAGATCGGCAGCAGTGCATGGCAGCCGGACGGCATTGTCCAGCAGGCGGTGCGGCATATCAAGAGCCGGTTCCCGCAGCTGTATGTCATCACCGATGTCTGCATGTGTGAGTATACGTCGCACGGACACTGCGGCATTCTCTGCGGGCATGACGTGGACAACGACAAGACACTGGAAGTGCTGGCAAAAACAGCACTGTCCCATGTGCAGGCAGGTGCGGACATGGTGGCCCCCTCGGATATGATGGACGGCAGAGTGGGACGTATCCGGCAGGTGCTGGACGAAAATGGCTTTGTCAACACGCCGATCATGGCGTACTCCGTAAAGTATGCTTCGGCGTTCTACGGCCCGTTTCGGGACGCAGCCGGTTCTGCACCGGCGTTCGGCGACCGGAAAAGCTATCAGATGGATCCCCACAATGCCAGAGAAGCTTTGCTGGAAGCGGAATTGGACGTGCAGGAAGGTGCGGACATTCTCATGGTAAAGCCGGGTATGGCGTATCTGGACGTGCTGAAATCGCTGAAAGAACAATTCCGCCAGCCGGTGGCACTGTACAGCGTCAGTGGCGAATATGCCATGATTCAGGCAGCGGCTGCGGCAGGCTATATTGATTGGGAAGCTGTCATTTGCGAATCAGCGGTCTGCATGTACCGTGCCGGTGCAGATCTTTTGATCACATACTTTGCAATGGAACTGGCGAAGTACATTCGCGAGGAGGATCGGATAATGGAACAGATGCACATTGCTCATTCCGAGGCGTTGTACGACCGTGCCAAGGAACTGATGCCCGGCGGTGTCAATTCGCCGGTGCGGGCGTTTCAGTCTGTGGGCGGTACGCCGCGGTTTATTCAGCGTGCCAAAGACCAGTACCTTTACGATGAGGACGGCAACGTCTATATCGATTATATCGGCTCCTGGGGACCGATGATTCTGGGACACAATCCGGACATCGTGCTGGAAGCTGTCCGGAATCAGCTGGAAAACGGCTTGAGTTACGGTGCTGCCACGGCACTGGAAGTGGAAATGGCAGAACTGATTCACCAGATCGTTCCTTGCGTGGAAATGATGCGTATGGTAAACTCCGGCACAGAGGCAGTAATGAGTGCTGTCCGTGCCGCAAGAGGATTTACCGGACGGGACAAGATCGTCAAGTTTGAGGGCTGCTATCACGGGCATGCAGATGCCATGCTGGTGAAAGCCGGCTCTGGCGTGATGACTGCCGGCATTCCGGATTCCAGCGGTGTGCCGAAAGGCTGTACCGCGGATACTCTGTCCGCAGTCTATAATGATCTGGACAGCGTGGAACAGCTGTTTCAGCAGTATCCGGAGGAAATCGCCTGCGTGATCGTGGAACCGGTGGCTGCAAATATGGGCGTTGTGGTTCCGGAAAAGGGATTCCTGCAGGGAATCCGTCAGATCTGTGACCAGTACGGTGCTCTGCTGATTCTGGACGAAGTCATTACCGGATTTCGTCTGCAGCTGGACGGTGCTGTCGGACACTTTGGTGTCACGCCGGATCTGGTGACCTATGGCAAGATCATCGGCGGCGGCATGCCGGTCGGTGCATACGGCGGCAGACGGGAGATCATGCAGCTGGTGGCTCCGCTGGGCTCTGTCTATCAGGCGGGTACGCTCAGCGGCAATCCGGTGGCAATGCGTGCCGGTCTGACACAGCTGCGGTATTTGCAGGCACATCCGGAAGTTTATCATCAGGTAGGCTTCCTGTCCCACCGGCTTCGCAGCGGTCTGGAAGACATTATTCGCCGGCACCATGGCAACTGTACCGTCAACGGTATCGGTTCGCTGTCCTGCCTGTATTTTTACACCGGAACCGGTGCGGAACTATACTGATGCCAAAAAAGGCGGATACCGCAAGATTTCGGGAATATTTTCATTTCATGCTGGATCGGGGCAACTATTTCGGTCCCAGCCAGTTTGAAGCAATTTTTGTATCGAACGCACACACGCTGCGTGAGATAGATAAAACGCTGGGTGATGCAGATGCATTTTTTCTCTGCACACAGCGGAAACTGAGAACCTCTTTCTGTTCTCAGCCGGGAGCCAACGGAGAGGGGTTCCGAGAGGAGAGGTTTTTCATATGAACAAACACAATGGCTCTGTTTTGCAGAACCGCAGCACCAGAGGCATGACGGGATGTCGTGTGCTGGTGTCTGCTCTGGCAGTTTGTCTGCTGCTGTCCGATATGGCAGCAAGCGGCAAATTCGGTGCATCTGCGATGCACATCATGGAGGGCTATCTGCCCGCTGGCTGGTGTATTGCATGGGGTGCACTTTGCATTCCGTTTCTGGTGGCTGGTGCAGTCAGCCTGAAGCGGAAAATCGCGTATCAGGGGAAAAGTGAAGCTGCTGATCGCACTTTGTGCAGCCTTCGTCTTTATCATTTCTTCCCTGAAGATCCCGTCGGTTACCGGAAGCTGTTCTCATGCGACCGGTACCGGACTGGAGTGCGATTCTGTTCGGACCGTCGATCATGTCCGTGCTGGGCATCATCGTGCTGCTGTTTCAGGCGATCCTGCTGGCACACGGCGGTCTGACCACACTGGGTGCCAACACATTTTCCATGGCGATTTTCGGACCGTTCGTTTCCTACGGACTGTTCCAGCTGCTGAAAAAGTGCAAGGCACCGATGGGACTGGCAGTATTTCTGTCGGCAACGATCGGAGATATGGCAACTTACTGCCTGACTTCGGTACAGCTTGCAGCTGCTTATCCCGGAGATAACTTCTGGGCATCGTTCGGCAAGTTCATTGCCGTTTTGCACCGACTCAAGTCCCCATTGCCATTGCAGAAGGCATTCTGACTGTCATTGTCTATAATGTCATTCAGAAGAACTGCGTCAAGGAGTTGAAGGAACTGTCCGGCATTACAGTTTCCAACCCCAACCGCGGCAAATTGTGGGCAAGAAATCTGGTGCTGGCACTGGGTGTTGTTTTACTGGTCACCATTCCGCTGATGCTGCTGGGCAACAGTGAATTCGGCGGTTCTGATGATGCCGGTTCTACTGTAGTAGAAGAAATCAACGGCGGCTACACCCCGTGGTTTGAGTCCTTCTGGGAACCGCCTTCGGGAGAGGTCGAATCCCTGCTGTTCTGTGTACAGTCGGCGATTGGTGCAGGCATCTGCGGCTTTGTGCTGGGACGTATCAGCCGGAAACCGAAAAACATCTGCATCAGAGGACGATGCTGCATTGACAGACCAGAAGCAAACTTCTGCTTCCTGACCGCAGGAGGCAACAGATGAAACGACATACACATTCTCATAGTCACGGAGAACGAATCCTCATTGATGAGATCGCCTATGCATCTGCATTGCGGCGTGTTTCTCCGTTCTGGAAAATTTTTGTGTCCCTGTATAGTCTGCTTCTGTGCCTGATCTCACATACATGGGCGGTGAGCATGCTGATCTTATGCTGCATGCTGACCGCGATGACTGCCATCGGGAAAACCCGGTGGCATCAGTGTTATCCACTTAATGCAGATCCCGCTGGCGTTTGTCGTGCTGGGGTGCATCATGATCCTGCTGCAGATCTCACATCATGGCGAGTCCATGCTGGGTATCGCTGCATCTGGGAAGCTGGTACTTCGGCATCACCGGAGAAAGCCTGCATCAGTTCGGACAGGTGTTTTTACAGTGTCTGGCGGCAGTCAGCTGTCTGTATTTTCTCTCTGCCACTACGCCGATGACAGAACTGTTTACGGCACTACGCCGTCTGCATCTGCCGGCGTTTCTGGTGGAGATGATGGAACTGGTCTATCGGTATATCTTTGTGCTGATGGAGTCGGCTTCGCAGATTCGGAACGCACAGGAATGCCGCCTGGGGTATGGCTCGTTAAAGACCAGCTTTTACTCCATGGGACAGCTGGTCTCCAATCTGTTCCTGCGGGCATACCGGCAGGCAGACCGTACCTATACGGCAATGGAGTCCAGAGGGTACACCGATGAAGTGCGGACACTGGGATTGGCATATGAAACAACAGGCTGGCAGAAAGGGCTCGCCGTCGGATACAGTGTGCTCCTGACCGGAGCCGTGCTCTTTTGCAGAATAGGAGGCAGTGTATGGGGATTATTTTAGAGGCAAGTCATCTCACCTATGGCTATGACGAAAGCAGTCACGCCATTGAGGATTTGTCCATTGCATTTGAAGAAGGCAAGACTACCGCGATTCTGGGAGCAAACGGTGCCGGAAAGTCTACGCTGTTTCTGCATCTCAACGGCATTTTGCAGCCGGAGCAGGGAGAGGTTCGCTTTCGCGGGCAGCCGATTTCCTACAAAAAAAAGCAGGCTTGCGGCAACTGCGTTCAAGGTGGGTATCGTCTTTCAGGACCCGGACGACCAGCTGTTTTCGGCTTCGGTATATCAGGACATTTCTTTCGGAGCAGTCAACATGGGCTTGCCCGCGGAGGAGGTGCACCGTCGTGTGGAAACGGTCATGGAACAGGTGGGGATCACATACCTGAAAGACCGTCCTACTCACGCCCTGAGCTTCGGACAGAAAAAGCGGGTGGCATTTGCCGGCATTATGGTCATGCAGCCGGAAGTCATTATTCTGGACGAGCCCACGGCAGGACTGGACCCTGTGGGCATCAGTGAACTGATGCACCTGCTCCAAGATGTCTGCCGGCAGCAGCACACCACCATTATTTTATCTACCCATGATATTGATGTGGTACCCATTTACGCCGATGTGATCGACGTTATGGACAAAGGGACACATGGTGGCACATGGTACGCCGGCGGAAATTTTCGCCCAGCCGGAACTGCTGCGGGAGCATCATCTGCGTCTGCCGCGAATTTCGCATTTGCTGGAAATTTTTGCATAAGGAGGATCACTGGGACGTAGATGCTTCGGTTTCTACCATTTCCGGTGCAAGAAAAGAATTGCTGCGGCATGCGGCGGAGTGAGGAGGAATACCCATGAAAACAGGAACGGTATTTCTGGTGGGAGCAGGTCCGGGAGATCCGGCACTGCTGACAGAACAGGGAAAGACTTGTCTGGAACAGGCGGACGTGGTGGTCTATGATGCACTGGCGTGTTCGTCAGTGCTGAACCTGACACGACCGGACTGCGAACTGATCTTCGCGGGAAAGACGGCGGGAAATCACCACAAAAAGCAGAGTGAAACCAATCAACTGCTGGCGGAGTTGGCAGCAGGGAAAACGGGTGGTACGGCTCAAGGGCGGTGACCCCTTTGTCTTTGGACGCGGGGAGAAGAAGCACAGGTGCTGCAATCGCTGGGAATCCCTTTTCAGATCGTATCCGGCGTTTCCTCCTGCTATAGTGTGCCGGCTTATGCCGGAATCCCTGTGACACATCGGGAATACGCTCCTGCATTTCATGTTATCACGGGACACCGCAAAACGGAACAGCATACCGAACTGGACTATGCCACGCTGGCAAAACTGGACGGCACTCTGGTGTTCCTGATGAGCCTGAGCAACCTGCCGGCAATTGCCGCTTCGCTGATACAGCAGGGGAAATCTCCGGATACACCGGCGGCAGTGATCCAGCGGGGAACAACCGCACGGCAGCGTGTGGTGACGGCTCCACTTTCTGAGATCGCGGCAGAAGTACAGCGGCAGGGAATCACACGCCGGCAATGACTGTGATCGGTGACGTGGTTTCTCTGCGGCAACAGCTGTCGTGGTTTGGAATGGGCGAACTGTCCGGCAAAAGGTACTGCTGACCGGTACACCGGCGTATACCCGCAAGGCGGCAGAACAGCTTCGTTTCTGTGGAGCAGAGCCGGTGGAAGTCAGCCTGATCTACCCGAAGGCTTCTTCGCCGGACGTGCTGAAGGCGTTGCCCTGGCAGTCGTATACGTGGGCAGTGCTCACCAGTGCCAACGGCGTGGAACAACTGTTTGCATCGCTGAAGCAATCCCATGTAGACCTCCGGCGGCTGCTGCATCTGCGGTTTGCTGCTATTGGAAACGGCACGGCACAGGCACTGGCGGAATACGGCATTTTGTGGACTGTGTGCCGGAGTATTTCAACAGCCGCAGTCTGGCAGAGACACTGATCCCGCAGCTGACCATGCAAGACCGTGTGCTTTGCTGCGAGCGGAAAACGGCTCTGTCATTCTGCCGCAGCTGCTGGAACAGGCGGGGAAAGCCGTCGATACAGTGCCGCTGTATCGGGTGCAGACCGACCTGCGGAAACGGGAACTGCTGTTGCAGGAGCTGGCAGATACGGACTATGTTTTTCCTTGCCAGTGCTTCCGCTGCACGTGCCTTTGCAGAAATGACGGCGGGAACAGAAACTGCGGCGAAGCTGATCTCTATCGGAAACGCTACCACAAAGGCAGCGGAAACGGCAGGACTTTCTGTGGCGGAAACCGCGGTACAGTCGGATATAGCCGGCATGATTGCATGCATTCGGAAAGAAAACGAGGTGTAGAATATGTATCCTATCGCATTGCATTTACAGGGGAAAAGTGCATCGTGTTCGGTGCGGGGAAAAGTGGCACAGCGGCGTGTCTGGGGCTTGCTGGAATCTGGTGCGGAAGTCACCGTGGCAGCACCGGAGCCTATGCCGGCGTGCTGGAAAAACGCAAAGCTGACTTATTTGCAGCAGCCCTATGCACCGGAACTGCTGGGGGAAAACCTGCTGGTGTTTGCTGCAACTGATGACAGTGCAGAAAATGCCCGCATTGTACGGGAAGCTCAGGCTGCCGGAAAGCTGGCATCATCGGCGACTGTATCGCCGGACTGCACGCCGGACTTTGCTGTTCCGGCACATCGGAAACACGGCGACATTACCATGGCAGTGACAACCGAGGGTGATGCTCCGTCACTGGCGGGGCGATCTGTCGGGAACTGGAACCGAAGCTGGCAGAGTACAGCGAACTTTGCACCTGTCTGGGAATCCTGCGGCGGGCATGGAAAGAAACCATGCCGGACGAAATTCGCCGCATGCAGCTGCTGCGAATTCTGACGGAGCCGAAAGCGTTGGAGCTGTTTCGGGAAAAGGGAAAAGGAGCATATCTGGCATATGCTTCCAGCCTGACAGAAGAACAGCTGCCGGCATGCCGGAACGCACTGCTCATGGTCAGCTTTGGCACCAGCTATGCGGACACCAGAGAGCAGACCATTGGTGCAGTGGAATCTGCTGTAAAGCAGGCGTTTCCGGAAATGGACGTTTTTCGGGCATTTACCAGCGGCATGATCATTCGGAAGATGCAGCGGCAGGGCACTGCGGTAGACACGGTGCGGGAGGCACTGGAGAAGCTGAAACAGAAAGGGTATACCCATGTGTATATTCAGCCGACTCATGTCATTCCCGGCGAGGAGTACGACCGCCTTTGTGCAGATGCGGCATCGTATGCAGGAGCCTTTGCGGTGTTCCGCATCGGCAGACCTCTGCTGACAGAAACGGAAGACTATCCGGCACTGATTCGGGCAATGGAGCAGGACAGCGTAATAGAAAAGGCATCGACCAAGGCATATCTGTTAATGGGACACGGCACGCCGCACATCATCAATCAGGCGTATCCGGCATTTGATTACTGGCTGAAACGGTGCGGGTTCGACAATGTTTTTGTGGGGACGGTAGAGGGCTATCCCACGCTGGATACCCCTTTTGGAACAGCTGAAGGAACGGCAGTATCAGGAAGTGGTGCTGGTGCCCATGATGCTGGTGGCAGGCGACCACGCCCAGAACGACATGGCAGGGGACGAAGAAGATTCGTGGAAGTCTGTATTGACCAGACACGGCTATACTGTCACACTGCAAATGCAGGGGCTGGGAGCATATCCGGCGGTGCAGGCACTCTATGTGGCACATGTACAGCATATGCTGGAATTGTCACCAGAGGGAGGTGAACGGTAATGCCGAACATTCCTAACGATCCGATCATGCTGATGAGTTATCTGAATACCCAGCTGCGGGACAACTATGCCTCTCTGGAGGAACTGTGCAAGTCTATGTGTCTGGAACAGGCAGAGATCACCGCAAAGCTGGAAGCAGTTGGCTTCGTATACAAGCCGGAACGCAATCAGTTTGTATAAGGCAATACCGCACAAAAGCGTCTGGCGACTTTGCACGCCATCTGCTTGCAAATTTCCCGTCATATTTCACAAAAAATGCTCGTGAATACATCAAGTATTCACTCCGCTTTTTGTTTCATCTGACGAAAAAATTTGACGACGCATCTGTCGCACAATCTTTGTGTGGTATTGCCTTAAGAGCCTGTACCCGAAAATCCGTGCGTAAACAGAAAATATTGCAAAACAAAGCGGAACATCAGCTTTTTGAACTGACCCCAAAAAGTTAGACAAAGATTCAAAAAGAAAATCTATGCAAAGCGACTAAGAGGAATCTTGGTCGCTTTTGCTATGCAGCTTCCTGTCTGAAATCTATAGGAGATAGACCATTAAGCTTAAGCTTGATGCGTTTGTTGTTGTACCATTCTATGTATTCATGAAGCTCTTCAATGAAATGCTCGACAGAATGAAATTCCTGCAAATAGAGAAGCTCCGTTTTCAGCAAACTAAAAAGTTCTCGGCACAGGCATTGTCAAGACAATTCCCTTTTGGGACATGCTCTGTTTGACGCCTTTCTCTTTCAGCATTTTTGATAGTGCTTATGCTGATACTGCCATCCTTGATCGGAATGAAGAATCAGATTTGTATTGTCCGGTATTTTTGAAAACGCTTTCTCAAGCATATCTGTTACCTGGTTCAAATTCGGATGACGGCTTAAATTGTATGAGATCACTTCGCCATTATATAAATCAATGATGGGTGACAGATACAGCTTAATTCAAACAACGCAAATTCAGTAACGTCAGTTACCCACTTCTGATTTGGCTTATCTGCTTTGAAATCCCGTTCCAAAAGATTCGGTGCGATTCTGCCGACATCACCCTTGTATGAGTTGTACTTGTGCATACGAACACGGCAAAATATACCCATTTTACGCATCAGTTTCTGTACTGTCTTGTGATTGACAACAAACTTCTTCTTCAATTCTTTGGTGATTCTCCGATATCCATAACGACCTT
>VOFE01002302.1_pt1 | contig 12175 bp, 6 predicted proteins | sample 5384071 | NCBI WGS metagenome assembly VOFE01 (sample SAMN12384724, study PRJNA508395) | human gut metagenome | isolation source: healthy gut D | host: Homo sapiens
GATCTTCACAACTCCATCTGCTGATTCTCCCCTCCTTCCTTCGTTTTTTCCATTTTTTCGCCATTCCGATTACGCAATCGGGAGCGTTCGGTTGTTCTTATTATAGCAGGACGTCCGGAAGAGGCACGCATCCGGCGAATAACAAGGGAAAAGGGTCATGACCAAACTAAACGAATATTTCGAAAACAAACTCTCCGCACAAGAACAGCTCGAAGTGCAAATGTGGCTCGCCGAGAACGGATACAATCCGGATGCCGAAGCACAACTGGAAGAGCTTTTCGACAAGCTGCACGTCGACGACGAAGCGGCAGCCAGAGCCGCCTTCCAACAGGTCGCCAGCCGGCTCGGCATTACCGCAGAAGCACGGAACACGACTGCCTGCCGCTCGCGTATCGCCGCATGGAGCCAACGAATCGCCGCAATCCTCATCGTTCCGCTCTTGTGCGCAGTCTGCCTGCTCTACGCCACCCGTCAGCCGGAAGTAGAGTGGTTCGAGAAACAGGTACCCTACGGAGAAATCGCCTCTCTGACCCTTCCCGACGGCACGCACTTGCACCTCAACTCCGGCAGCCGCATTACCTATCCGTCGGCCTTTACCGGCAAGGAGCGTCGCATCTTCGTCGATGGCGAGATATTCGCCGATGTGGCGAAAGATCCCCACAAACCCTTCATCATTCGTTCGGGCGACGTCGGCATTCGCGTTCTGGGCACCAAATTCAACTTCAAGTCCTATACGAACACCGACTGCATCGAGCTGTTGCTGGTCGACGGGGCGGTCCAGTTCGACATCGACACCGATACCCGCAAACAGCAATTGCGGATGGAGCCGGGCGATCTCGTACTCTACGACCGCGTCTCGAACGACATCAACCTCTCGACGTTCCAACCCGAACATTTCAAATCGTTCGCGGACAACAGGGCCATCCACTTCTTCAATCTGCGTATGCATGACATCGCGTTAGACCTCGAACGACTGTTCGGCACGCACATCGTCATTCTCGACGAGGCGCTCGCTCAGACACGTTATTTCGCCTATTTCACCAATAACGAAACGCTGGATCAAATTCTCTCGGCGATCAATTCCGACCGCAAGATGAAGATTTCCCGTCGCGACGGAGTCGTCTACCTTTCGTTGAAATGACAAACCCGAATCCTGCCGACAACCCAAACCGAACGCCTATGAAAAACTGACTATCACTACCTTCCGCTTTTTCCTGATCCTTTTCCGTTATTCGTCCGGATGCCGCCGACCCCGGCATCCCTGCCTTAAATTTGAACCTTAAACCAGCCTAATCATGGGAAAAGACTGCAATCGTCGAGGATTTCGCTCCACGAATTTCCTCTATGTAGTTATTCTCTGTTTGTTGCTCAGCCCTGCCACGGGTTTTGCTCAAACAAAGAGAATCAACCTCGAATTGAAGAACGTAACCGTTCAGGAGGCCATAGCCACGCTGAACCGTACGGAAAATTACTCCATCATCGTCAGTTCGGACGAGGTGGACCTCACCAAACGCATCTCCGTTTCGGCCAAAACGCCACCATCCGCGAAACTCTTGATCAGGTATTCGCGGGGCAGGAAGTCAATTGCACGATCAACGGAAACCGCATCATCGTCACCAAGCGGCAATCCGCGCCCATGGCCGAAACGCCGACCGCCCCGGACGACTCCGGCCCGAATCCTCCTATTCGATCAATATCCGCGGTTCGATTTCCCTCAATAGCGGTTCGCCGCTCGATCGACGGCGTGGAGGGCGACCTGATCAGATCAACCCCAACGACATCGAATCGGTATCCGTGCTCAAAGACGCTTCGGCCTGCTCGATCTACGGCGCCAAGGCTTCGGCCGGCGTAGTGCTCATCACGACCAAAGCGGGCAAGGCAAAGGCCAACGCTGCATGTCACCTACAACGGACGCTTCGGCTGGGCCAAGAATACCACTTCGACCGACTTTATCGATACGGGTTACGACCACGTGCGTATCGTCAACCAGTTCATGAACGACTCGTCGGACGGCACGATGGACATTTTCCAGCTACACCGAAGACGGAGGACATGCAAAATGCTCTACGGGCCGCCGCAACGACCGACGGAGCATCCCGATCGTCCATGGGTCGAAGATGGGCGACGACGGCAAGTACTATGTCTATTACGCCAACTTCGACTGGTACGGCTATTTCTACAACCGCGTGCGTTCCAGCAGGAGCACAACCTCTCGCTCTCGGGCAGGCGGCTACCGACAAAGTGATCCTACTACGCCAGCGGCCGTTTCTACCAACAGTACGGCATGTTCAACATCAACAAGGACAAGTTCAACGGACTATGCCTTCCGCGACCAAGGTATCGGCCCGGATAGCTCCGTGGCTGAAATACTCGAACAACACCAGCTTCGACACCACGGACTACAAGTACGGCGGCCCAGGACTACGAGGGTACGATCAACGCCCTGCAATCGAACATCTGCGCCGCATTCCTTCCCCTACAACCCCGACGGCTCGATCGTCCAATACGTCCAACCGAACTGGGCAAGAACTCCCCGATCGGAAGCAAGGGCGGCCGCGGACAACGATGACCGCCGACCGACAAATGTCGACCGCGCGAGAACGACTACCTCACCACCAACGAACCAGTTCGACGTCACGCTCTTCAAAAAACTCGTCCTCACAGCGGTCTACGACTACCGTCAGCGGGACAATCTCTTCAAATACCGCAAGTATCAACACGTTCGAATATTCGCGCCATATCCGCAGGGCGTCGTGGAGACGTTCACGTCGGGATCGGTCGAAAATTCCTACCGCGAGAGGACGCACCAAACTACTAAAGGGCCAACGTCAACGCCATCTCGCCACTTACGACGAATTCGGGAGAAGCACAACTTGCAAGGCGATGGCCGGTTTCAACTACGAAGACTACCGCTCAACCTCGCTCGACGCAAAACAGACCGACCTGTCGAGCGAAACGACTGATCGACCTTCAACGGTAGCGACAGGGCGCCCATCACCAACTCTCGCAATCGATCTCGGCCTACCGTACGCTGGGATTCTTCGGACGTCTGAATTACGACTACAAGGGCCGCTACATCGTCGAGGCGAGCGGCCGCGGCGACGGTTCGTCGCGCTTCGCGTCCGACCATCGCTGGGGATTCTTCCCCTCTGCGTCGGCTGCATGGCGCATCAGCGAGGAGTCGTTCTTCGAGGGCATCCGGGACATGGTGGGACAACCTCAAATTGCGTCTTTCGTACGGGCAGTCTGGGCAATCAGCAGGTATCCAACTATGCCTACATCGAGCAGATCAGCACCGACAACCAGATGAGCTATACCTTCGACGGCACGGAAAAAGGCCAATTACGCCTCGGCGTCGAACCCCATGTCGTCGGACCTGACGTGGGAAACCGTAACCACCTACGACGTCGGACTCGACATAGGCCTTCTGAACAATCGTCTCAATTTCACCGGAGACATTATATCCGCGATACGAAGGACATGCTCACCACTTCGCTCACGCTGCCCAGCGTCTACGGCGCCGACTCGCCGAAAATGAACAGCGCCGACCTGCGCACCAAGGGCTACGAGCTCTCGTCAACTGGCGCGACGAGTTCCAGCTCCTGCGCCGGCCGTTCACTTACAGCGTGACGGTCACCTTCAACGACTACGTGACCGACATCACCAAATACGCCAACCCCGACCGCACGTTCGCCAAGTCCTACTACGAAGGTATGCGCTGGGGTGAGATCTGGGGTTACCGCATCGGCGGACTCTTCGCCTCGGACGCCGAGGCTGCCGGCTACGCCGTCGATCGACGACAAGACGGTCAATAACCGCGTCTATCAACGCCGGCCGGCCGGAACGCGGCCTGCACGCCGGCGACCTGAAATTCCTCGATCTGGACGGCGACAACGTGATCTCTATCGGCAAGAACACGGTAGACGATCCGGGCGACCGGCGAGATCATCGGCAACAGCCAGCCGCGGTTCCACTACGGCACTACGCTGGCATGTCAAGTGGGCGGGCATCGACTTTTCGATCTTCTTTCAGGGCATCGGACGCCGCCACTGGTATCCCAAAGCCAATACGATCGCCTTCTGGGGTCCCTACGCCCGTCCGTATGCGAGCTGGATTCCCAAAGACTTCCACAAGATGTACTGGAGCGAAGAGAATCCCGACGCCTACTTCCCCCGTCCGCGCGGCTACGCAGCCCTGCAAGGAACCAACCGCGAGCTGACGGCCGTCAACGATCGCTATATGCAGAACATCGGCTACTGCCGTCTGAAGAACCTCACGGTAGGCTACACGCTGCCCAAGAAATGGACCCGCAAAGTGTTGATCGAAAACCGCGCCCGCATCTATTTCTCGGGCGAGAACCTCTGCTACTGGTCGCCCATCCCAAGTACGTCGATCCTATATCGGCCCGAAATGGCCGCCATGAACGACGAGATGCGCACCTACCCATGGCAGAAGACCTACATGTTCGGCGTCGACATCACCTTTCTAATTCAAAAACAGAACCATGAAAAAATTATTGCAAAATACTGCCGCAAGGCTGCACCATGGCGCTCGTCTCCTGCGAAGAGTGGCTCGACAAATATTATTGGCCCAAATGTCGCCCGAAACCTTCTTCTCGAACGAAAACGAGCTGCAGGCTTTCAGCAACAAATTCTACACGGCCTTCCCGTCCGACGGGCTCTACAACGAGTACTGGGACAACATCATTCACAACGACCTGCCTCAGGAGATGCGCGGCGGCCGCACGATCCCCGCATCGGGAGGCGGCTGGACGTGGACCAGCCTGCGCGATTTCAACACGCTGCTCGAATACTCGGGCAACTGCAAGGACACCGACGTGCGCAACCATTACGACGCGCTGGCCCGTTTCTTCCGCGCCTACTTCTATTTCGAGAAGATGAAGCGCTTCGGCGACGTGCCGTGGTATGCGAAACCGATCGGCTCGGCCGATGCTGAGCTCAAGCGTCCGCGCGATTCGCGGAATACGTCATGCAGCGCATGATCGAGGACATCGATTTCGCCATCCGCTACCTGCCACCAAACACGACCTCTACCGTATCACGAAATGGACGGCACTGGCCCTGAAATCGCGTTTCTGTCTCTTCGAAGGCACGTTCCGCAAGTACCACGACATCGACGGCTACGAACACGACTGGAAATGGTATCTCGAACAGGCCGCCGACGCAGCCGAGGAATTCATCACCAACAGCGGCTATTCGCTCTACACATCGGGCGGCAGACCGCCTACCGCGACCTTTCGTGTCGGAAGACGCCCAGCAGATCGAGGTCGTCCTCGCCCGCGATTACAACATCGGGCTGGGCGTCTTCCACTCACCGCCAACGTCGCTCAACACAGCGCCTACGTACGGCAGGTTTGACGCGCAAGATCGTCGCCAGCTATCTGATGGCCGACGGCACGCGCTTCACGGACAAGGCCGGCTGGGAAACCATGGAGTTCCGGGACGAGTGCCGAACCGCGATCCGCGTCTGGCGCAATCGATCCGCACGCCGGGTTACACGCGCATCCAAAGGCGAGGAGTCGGTCACGGCGAACGACATGACGGCGATGACAGGATACGAACCTATCAAGTTCGTCTCGACGGCAGCCCACAGCGGTTCCGACGGAACAACCGGTTCGTACCACCGACCTGCCGGTTTCCGCGTACGGCCGAGATCTACCTCAACTACGCCGAAGCGATCCCTTCCTCCTGGCCTGCTATCCCAATGTCACCAAAAGCGAAAACACGGGAGTCATCCTCGAAATTCGTCGGGAGCGCACGATCGAACTCGTGATGGAAGGGCTGCGCATGTGGGACATGTTCCGCTGGAAAGAGGGTGCGCAACTGGTCAACGAAACCAACCCCTACTACGGAATCTATTTCTCCGAACCGGGACTCTACGACATGGACGGCGACGGCAGGAACGACCTCGAACTCTATGTCGACCAGACCAGCAGTCCGGCCGACGGATTGACGGACTGCGCATCGGATCGGACATCATCCGACATAAAACCGCGGCTACGTCGTGGCGTGGAGTACGCCTTGAAATACACCTGGAACGAAGAACGCGACTACCTGTGGCCCATTCCGGCCGACCAGCGCGTACTGACGGGCGGACTGCTGACCCAGAATCCCGGATGGACCGACAGCACCAATTTCGACTGACGCTTTCGCAACCCGATAAAATCAAAAGACAATGAAACGAACTCTGATAACACCACTTTTGGCATCGGCTCTTCTTTTCGGCGGCGGATGCAGCGACGACTTCGACGACTCTGTGGAAAGGCGTCGACGAGATATACAACCAACTCACCGAACTCGAAAAACAGGCCGACGAACTCAACGGCCAGGTGCGGCTGCTCGCGTCCGTCGTCAACGGCGGGGTCATAACCTCGATCACGCAGGACGCCGAGGGCAACAACGTCGTCCGCTACAAAGGGCGCCGACAACGTCGAACACAGCGTCACCGTCGCCACAAAGGACGACGTCTCCTCGGCACCGATCCTCGGTACGAAAGAGGAGAACGGCGTACTCTACTGGACGACTACCGTCGACGGAAACACCGATTTTCTGAAAGACACCGACGGCTCGAAAATCCCCGTTGCGGGGCGTACTCCCGAAATGGCCGTCGACAAAGAGGGTTACTGGACCCTCAACGGCCGGCGATTGACCGATGCGTCGGGAAACCCGGTGAAAGCCGAAGGAAAGCAGACGTCGCTCATCACAGGAATCTCGCGCGACGACAACGGCAACGCCATCTTCACGCTGGGCGACGGATCGACCGTATCCGCACCGATATTCGACGCCTTCAACATCGTCTTCAAGGTCGGCGACACCGCCTTCGACGACGAGTACACCGTCGAAGACGTTTCGCAGCCACTCACGATCGGTTACGAGATCGCGGGCGAAAAGGCCGACGAAGCGATCCTGAAAATAGTGCGCTGCGAGCAGCTCGCGGCCGTAGTCGACACCTCGGCCGAAACCGTCGTCGTAACCTTCGAAGCGCCTTTCGAAGAAGGATGCTTCGCCCTGATGCTCTGCGACCTGCAAGAGAACGTGCTGATCCGCATGGTGCGTCTGGCGTCGGCGAGCGCCAAACCCGAATATTACGGTATCAAAACCGCGGACGACCTGCGCGAATTCGCCCGGGCCGTAAATACGGGGCGCAACTACGACCGCTATCGCGATGAAACCGGCGACGTCGTTCTGCTGGACGATGTCGACATGAACGGAATCACCGAATGGACCGCCATCGGAACGACCGAACACCCCTTCTCCGGCAAGTTCAACGGCAAAGGCCATACGATCCGCAACATCGCATGGACGGCCGATGCCGCGAAATCGACGGCACACGGTCTGTTCGGCGTACTGAATCAGGCCTCCGTCCGGAATCTCACGGTCGGCGGCTCGGGCGATCGGATCATCGTCCGGGGGACTGCCGCAGCCGGTACTGCCATCGCGGGCGTAGCGGCGTTCGCTACGGAATCGGTCATCGAAAACGTCGCCAACAACGTCTCGATCTCGTTCGAAGGCGAAGACCCCGCCGACACGCCGGTGATGCTTGCCGGCATCGTCGGACAGATGTCCGGAACGACTCTCGGCGGACAATCCGCCGAAGCAGGGTGTACTAATAACGGCGACATCACCTCAGGAGCGATCGCCAACACCGGAAACGGAGGCAAAGGCATGCAGGTAGCCGGCATCTGTGCGTACATCAAAAATACAGACGGCAACTTCATGGGTCACTGCACCAACAACGGACGCGTGAACGCACCCTCCGGACGCGGCGGAGGGCTGGCCGGAACCTTCGAGAAGGGAACCATCGCCAACTCGACGAACGCCGGACTCGTCGAAGACGACGCAGTCGGACAGTACGCCGGACAGAAGGACCAATACGGCATCAAGCGCATGGGCGGTCTGGTCGGCGGTTCGACCTCGGCGGAGTGCATCATCGAGAACTGTACCAATTCCGGAAACGTCATCTCGCACCTCGGCTGCCGTACGGGCGGATTCGTGGGGCACAATGCCGGCACGATCCGCACCTGCAAGAACACCGGCGCCATCATCGGCAACGTGACCGTCGCCGGTTCGGACTATCACGGTCCCGGATGGGCCTGCGGCTATAACAAGAGTGCATCTCTCATCTCGGACTGCATCGGACACGGATTCGTCGGCGATTACGACACGTACAAAGACTCCCCGACGACGGCTCCCGCAGCCATGCACACCTCGGCCGTCTGTCACAAACGTTCGAACTACGACACAGAGGAAAACACCGTGGACTGGACGCTTCCGTCCTACTACGATTGGGAGCCCAAACAGACCGTCGAGCTCCACCCCGGCGTGAAATACACCTACTACGAATTCACCAACCTACCGCGCAAAATGCACGTACTGGAACTCGACCTGACGAACGACGCCGTGGAGATATCCACCTCGATGGCCGACGACCTCGAGCCCAACCCCAACGGCAACAACAACAGCAACAACGGCAAAAACATCCGCGAGACACTCTCGGAAAACTGCAACCGGAAGCGTGCCGAAGGACAAAACATCATCGCCGGCATCAATTCGGGCTTCTTCAATTCGCATGACGGATTCCCCCGCGGACTGCACATCGAGGAGGGACGCCCCGACTTCGTCAACAACAAGAGCGTCCGCACGTCGCTGACCAACCATGCGAATGCCTTCACTTTCTTCAAGGATCGTACGGTGAGCTGCGGCAAAAAGACCTTCTCCGGCAAAATCGAAGTCGGCGGTACGGAATACGAATACCACTCGATCAACGACACGATCCTGCGTTCGGGCAGCACGTTGCAAGAAGCCAACCTCTATACTGCACGATACAAGAAAATACCCCATCCCGACGCTCCCTCGCTGACCAATACGCTCTCCAAAAAGGCGCTCTACGTCGTCGCGAGAAACAAGTCGGGCAATCCCGTGACGGTCAACGACGGCTGGTTCGAAGCCACTGTAACCCAGATCGCGGACGGTCGTTCGACGGAGCTCGCCGAAGCGCCCTATCTCACGGCCCTCGACGAGTGGGCCGTACAGCTCACCGGAGCCACCGCCGAAGCGTTCGCCGCGAAACTCTCCGTGGGCTCGACGCTCCGCATCCGCGCCGACGTGACGGTCAACGGAATCTCGACCCCTATTCTGACACAGAACTCCACGATGTATCAGTTCATGGTCGACGGCGAAGACAAGAGTTTCGACACAGACAAATACGACCCGATGACTTACGTGGGCATCAATAAGGCCGGAACGAAAGTCTGCTTCTTCGTCATCGACGGCCGTCAGGACTGGATTTCGATGGGCGTGAAGTTCTACGAAATGGTCCGCATCGCCCAGAAATTCGGCTGCTGGAACGTAACGAGATTCGACGGCGGCGGTTCGACGGCCATGTGGCTCTACACCGACGGCGCCGGCAAGGTGGTCAACCAGCCGTCCGATGCGAAAGGCGAACGCTCGTGCATGAACTACCTCCACGTGCGGATCAAGCAATAATCCCTTAAACAGCAAGAGAAAAATGAGAAAGTTTTTCGAACATCATATCGCTCGCCGCATGTTTCGTTCTTCTTTGGGGATGCGACGAATACGACGACGGAGAGCTGCGGCAAAACATCGATGCCATCGAGCAGGAACTCACGGAGACCGAAAAGCGTGTCGAGCGACTGAACGAAGAGATGAATTCGCTTTCGGCGTTGATCAACAGCAGCTTCATCTCCTACCTCAAACAGGACGACGAGGGCAACTACGTCATCAGCTACCGCGACCACGGCGGCGAAACGAAGACCGTTACCCTCGCCACGCAGGACGACGTGGTAACCGCTCCGATCGTCGGTGCCGGCGAATTCACCGACGGGAAACTCTACTGGCGTACGACCGCTGACAACGGCAAGACCTATCAGTGGCTGCTCGACAAGGAGGGCAAGATGATGCCCGTGGGCGGTGTACCTCCCGCGATGGACATCGATGCCGAAGGATTCTGGATCGTCGACGGCCAGCGTCTCACGGACAAGGAAGGCAATCCCATACTGGCCAACGATGTCAGCAACACCCTCTTCCAGAAGGTGGAGACCGACGAAGAGAGCGGTATGGTCCGCTTCACGCTCGCCGACGGAAGCACCTTCGAGATTCCAGTGTTCGAAGCCCTGAGCATCCGGTTCGATGCAGCTCCCGTAACGGCCGTCCCCGACCGTTCGATACCGGTCGAAATCGAATACACCGTAGCGGGCAGCGAAGCCGAAACGGCGTATGTCGACTACTTCACGGCATGGAACGTAACGGTGAAAATCGACAAATACACCCGTACGATCTCGGTGAAGCTGGACGAAAATGCCGAAGAAGGCAATGTCGTCGTCATCGCCTCGGCCGGCGGCAATACCGTTCTCAAACCATTATTCTTCACCTATGGAACGGCCCAGATCGCACCCCCGACGTGGGACCCGCAGTTCGGAACGGGAACCGAGGTGGCGCTCGAAGGCGAATTCACGGAGTTCGACATCAAAGTCTCGGCCGACATCGAATACGACGTGACGATCGCCGAGGAGTGCCAGTCGTGGCTCAAACCCGCCCCTGCGACACGCGCGGAGACGGTCACGACGACCCACTCGTTCGTAGCCGACTACTATGAAAACGACAGCGGCGCTGACCGCAAAGGCTCGATCACATTCTCGAATCGCCCCTACGGCATCACCGTAACGCTCGGCGTCCGCCAATCGCCGGTCGTTCCTGACACCCCGACCGAACCGGGCATCGCAACGGGCGCAGACCTCGTGGCCTTTGCCAAGGCCGTCAACGCCGGCGGAAGCACGGATCGTTGGGAGAACGCTTCGGGAGAGGTGGTGCTGCTCAACGACATCGATCTGACGGAACTTACCGAATGGACTCCGATCGGACAGGGCAAGGCCACCGGATCGCCCTCCTACAATACGTTGACAAACCCCTTCACGGGCGTGTTCGACGGCCAGGGTTTCACGATCAAGGGAATCCGATGGACCTTCAACGTCGAGAACGAGACGACCCATCTCCACGGCCTGTTCGGAGCGATAAAGGACGCTACGATCAAAAACCTCAAACTGGGCGCCGCAGGGGATCAAATTACCCTCGCGGGTACGAGTCAGAACGTCGTATCGGCCGGTGCACTGGCGGGTTACGCCGAAGGATCGACGATCGTCAACGTCACCAACAATGTCTCGGTGATCCTCACGGGCGACAATCCCGACGCCACGCTGATGATGCTCGCCGGCATCGCCGGATGCGCCAAATCCACGGTCATCGGCGGCGAAACGAAAGACGACGCCGTCATCAACAACGGCGATGTGAAGACCGGTCGCATCACCAACACAGCCAACGGGGGTACGGGTATGAACATCGGAGGCATTTGCGCCTTCACGCTCGGTGCGGGAACCAAGCTCAACTACTGCACCAACAACGGCGAAGTGAGCGCCCCGACGGGACGCGGCGGCGGACTGGTCGGCACGCTGGGCGGCAGTACGACCGAAGAGAACGGCACGGTGATCGCCAACTCGACCAACAACGGAACGATACAGGACGATGCCATCGGTCAATACGGCGGCAGCAAGGACTACTACAACTATAAGCGCATGGGCGGTCTGGTCGGCGGTACGGTTACCAACAACAACCTCCGCATCGAATACTGCACCAACAACGGCAATGTCTTCTCGCAGCTGGGATGCCGCACGGGAGGTTTCGTAGGTCACAATCAGGCAACGATCGTCGGTTGCGTGAACAAGGGAACGATCCTGGCCAACATCACCTACGCCTCCGGCGAACCGCAACACGGACCCGGTTGGGCCTGCGGTTACAGCGGCAAGAAGCTCGTCACACAATGCGCCAAGGGAGGTCGTGTCGGCGAATGGGATACCTACAAGGACAATCCGGGCAGCGCTCCCGAAGCCACGAACGACAACGCCCTGTGCTACCAAGAACAGCGATTATTTCGATCCGTCGCAGAACTACTAACGCTTAATCCAGACATTCATGAAACGATTCCTATATTTCTTGCTCCTCACGGCGACAACCTTCGTCTACGGATGCAGCGACTACGACGATTCGCAACTCAGCGGACGTCTCGACGACATCAAGGAGCGGATCGCAAAACTTCAAGACCGCATCGCCTCGCTCAACAGTCAACTCGCCGACCTGAGCGA
>VOFE01001537.1_pt1 | contig 12133 bp, 23 predicted proteins | sample 5384071 | NCBI WGS metagenome assembly VOFE01 (sample SAMN12384724, study PRJNA508395) | human gut metagenome | isolation source: healthy gut D | host: Homo sapiens
AGGCGTTTATGTTTTACACCTCCTTGTGTGATTTATAATCACGCAGGTGGTACACTAATCACAACCAATCGAATGTTTGATATTTTGATATAAAGTAAGGGTGTTTGTTCTGACATTAGGAGAAAGAATCAAAAGAGAAAATGGTCGAAGTTCCCGACACCTATCTCAAGGGCCGCAAGCCGGAGGATTTCTGCGCTATGCATGTCCGCGGTGGCAGTATGTATCCTGATTTCCGTAATGGTGATATCGTGCTGGTGCTCAAGCAGAACACCATGAACCACAGCGGCGAGATCGGAGTCATCAGCTATGGCGATGACGAAATGACCATCAAACGCATCAACTACGTTCAGAGCGAGGATTGGCTGGAGCTTGTACCCCTGAAACCCGTCTTACCCGCCCAGACGGATCGAGGGCACCGCCCCGGAAAGATGCCGCATTATCGGTATCCCGCGCGTACTGATACGCGAGTTCTAAATATAAAAATTACGCCCACCGGCTGCAGCCGATGAGCGTTAGCGAGTGCATTCTACCCTCTTATTTTACAGCCAAAGATGTTTTACAATAAAAACAAACACATCAGACGGATGTTTCCGCAAAACGTTTAGCTATAATGGCAAGCGGTACTCCGTCCGGGTAAAGACCGCGCGTGATCTCTGGCACAAGGTCGAGGAAAAGAGTAGCGGCTATCTTTTTACGCAGCCGACCACCGGCAGACCGCACACCGAAACGTCCATGAAGCAGATGTGGCGCTCGTTCAAGCAGGCGCTTAATCTCGACATGGGCGCGCAGATGACACGGCGCGATCGACCCGGAAACGTCCGCCGCGGCTGACGATCTCACGCCGTACTGCCTGCGGCATACATACGCGACTGATTTGCAGTCCGCCGACGTGCCGATCAACGTTGCAAAGGATCTTCTGGGCCACCAGTCGATTGCCATGACGTCGCAGATCTACACTCACCTGTCCGTCGATGCCTTTGCTGAGGCGTCGCTCAAGGTTATCAACTTCCAGCACGCACAGCAGCGTAAGGAAAAGAAGAAATCCGTCGGAAACAGGTGACACATCAGGTGACACATCAAACAGCCGAAAATAGCCTGATGCAGCGCATTTTTACAAAAAAGTACACTCTACCCATTAACCGTGTAGAGTGCATAAAAGTTAAATTTTAATAAGAAAAAAGCTCCCAAACCCGCACGGTTTGGAGCTTTTCTGTTGGTGGAAGTTACAGGGGCTCGAACCTGTGACCCCTCTGCTTGTAAGGCAGATGCTCTCCCAGCTGAGCTAAACTTCCATCGGGTCGTTGTCGTCGTTGTCTCATCCCTGACGACTTGTTTAGTATATAACAGAATTACGAATCTGTCAACAATTTTCTGAAAAAATTCCAAAAAATTTTTAGACCCGAAATTTACGCCGCGCACAGCGTTCTCCGACATGCGCGGCGTAATGTATTATCATTCCATCTTTTCACAGAACCGCATCAGCATTGCCGCGACCTGTGCGCGGGTGGCATTCCTGTGGATTCAGCCTGCCGTGCGAGCCGTTGACGATTCCGTTCGCTGCCGCCCATCGCATAGCATCGACCGCGTAGGAGCTGACGGTATCTGCGTCTGCAAAAGGCATCCAGTGTGCCGCCGGCTTCGGGGACATCCGCATAGCGGTACAGCATGGTGACGACCTGCTCTCGTGTAATGCCAGCCTCCGGCGCGCGGCCATCGAAATGCCTGCCGACTGCGCCCACGCCATGCCCTTCTCGTACCAGCTTGCACCGCTAGTCGTATCCACACCCGCGTACCGTGCGAGAATCGTCATCAGCATACCGCGCGTGGTCGTGCCATCCGGCGAGAACGCATCCGTACCTGTGCCGCTCATCAGACCCTTTTCCACAACACAGCGCACTGCATCGGCGTACCACTCGGTTGGCTTGACGTCAGCGAAGCTCACATTTTGAGCAGGCTGTCTCTCGAAAATAGGCGCAAGCGTGACATTGCACGCAGGCATGACGAATGTAAACCGACCGTCCCTCTCCCGTCACTGCGACCGGCTTGCCGCTCTGGTCAGTAACCGCGATTGTTTTGAGCGCATAGCCTTCCTTTGGCACAGCTTTAATCATCACTGTGCTGCCTTTGGCTGCGTTTTCGGCGTGATTGAGACCTCGCCGTGCTCGCTCTTAGCCGCAGTCACCGCACCGGTCGGCGTGCGGACCGGACCGCCGCCACCACTGCCGCTCGTTCCGCCACTCTGCTGAGCGGTGAACACCGGTGCTGCAGTCTGCGTGCCGTTCAGTTTAGTAAGTGCTTCCTCTGTCAGCGTCGTGTACGATTTATCACCGATTTTCCACCCGTCAAACGTGTATCCGCGCTTACTGTCGGTCGGAAACGCCGTTCCGATATCTCCCGCGCCGTAAACGCTGGTCTGCGCACTGCTGTCCGCAAACGCAAACGTGATCTCCGCGCGGCGCATATCCACTGCGGAACGGTCGATCGTGTACGTCACGCCATGGATGGTCAGCGTATCGCCCGCGGCCACAGCATCCGGCGCAGAAACCGTGATTGGCTCGGTCGCAAAGCCGGTCAGTCGAATCGTCAGGCCGTCGATTACGGCAGTAACGGTACTCGGCGTGACAGTTGCCGTCTCGAGCGCCTTCTTGATCTGAAACGAGAAGGTTTGTGCCTCGGGCAGCACATAGTTGCCCGCCTTTCCGCCTGCCAGAGCGACCGCACGTGCGGTGTACTCCCGATTTCGGTCCGGCTGCCATCCTCTATTATGGCAGTAAAGCGCATCTCCGTTCACCGCGCCAATCGCTTCAGCCGTGACCAACTTCGGCGTACCATCATAATAGAAAAGACTCTCGCTGTTCCATTTTATCTCAACAGGCTTCGGCTGTACGGTCAACACGCCGTTTTCGTATGTAATTTTGTAATTTTCAGCTTGTGCATCCATCGGAATAATCGTGTAAGTTCCAATATCGCTAAACTGCGCATAGTCAAACGCATAGTGCAGACCCGAAAGCACAGTTTCGTTCTCATTATTCACGAATCCGTTGATTTCCGCGCCATTATCATAACGTTTCTCCATAGGTTATGGTTTTATCCTTAGCACGAATACACAGCGGCGCTTTTTCAATATGAAACCGAACCGCTTGCGAGGTTGCGGAAGCCGTACTGCTCGTTTCCGGTGCATACGCTTCCACCCAGTAAGTTCCAGCGTTGATGGGCGCACCGTCCAGCTGATTGCTCTGTGTACCGTTGCTGTCGGCGTAGTAGCGATATGTCGGCGCGGACGTGCCCGAGCAGGTCAGATTGCCCTCGCTGTACGGCAGACCGGTATAGACTGCATCCTTCGCGCTTACAATAAGTTCGACCATTTTCGGCAGGATTTTACCCTTTACAGTGCAGTTTTTGTCCTCTAACGTGTAATTTTTTATTCGTAAGTGTAACTGTAACCGTCACGTCCCACTCGCCGGCTTCAGCAGATGCGTACCGTGTCGAGCGTGTAATCCGTGCCCTCGCTCAGTGCCGTGTCTTCCGGAAGATTGCTGAACGCCAGACCGCTAATCCGTGCATCATTATCGCGTCCGTTGCATGTCTTGTCCTCAATTTCCAGCACTGTTGTATCCAAGGAGATCGTGCGCTTATTGATGGTAAAACTACCGATATTCATCCGTTTAACTGCAGAAAAATTTTCACTTGATGCAATCTCGACCGCCACGTTGTAAGTTCCGGCACGAACCGGCAAAGCTGTGCTGTCGTTGTACCAAACTGTGACCTCGCCAACGCCTGTCCTTGTCCACACCGATGCCTCACGCGGCTTGCCGTCGTAGGCCGAATCAACAGGTAATGCAATCTTGTAATCGGTGTTCTTTTCCGGTGTTTTCGGTGTGATTTGGAATGTTTTCTCAACTTTTCCGGTATAATTTCCCTTGCCGGTAATTGTCACCGTTCCTGCACCGCAGTCTCTGTTATTGGTGTAAGAAAGTTCGTAATCTACGTTGATTTTCAACGTTTTATTGTCTATTGCGATGATTGGCTTGGGATTATGCTCGACTCCGTCATACACATACTCGGTCTGCTTCATATCAATCTGCGCGTCTGCAATATCCCGCGGGTAACTTTCAGCGTACCATTGGCATAGCTGATTGCATAATTTTCGTCTTATCTGCACCGTTTCCGCATATTTTTGCATTATGTGGTACATTTTCTGCATTTCCTGCATTCGTCTGCGTGCCGGAAACCTTCACCTCGATGATTTTGTCGCCGGACACCAGTTTGCCTGCTGTGTAGCCATCTTTCACCAGAGGTTCGCCATCGTACACTTTCTCTGCACTTTCCGCCGTAATTATAAGCGCTTTCGGCTGGATTTCTGCAGAAAACTCCTCGCTTTCCACGATGTACTTGCCGTCCTCCGACGTAAATTTGAGCCGATATTTGTCCCCGACATTCGGGACGGTTTCACCGTTTACGACCTCGAATGTGCCGGACAGGTCTGCGCCGTTCAGCGTTGCACTGCAGCCGGAAACATCAACCATTTCATTCCAGGTCTGGCCGTATGTGCCGGTGGCCACTGCAGACCAGTTAATAACCGGGGTTTCCTCTGTATTTTCTTCGGCTGAGCACAAAAACGATGTCAAGTTTCTCAGGTGTAATCTTCATACATGAAGCCGTCAAGTGATAGACAGCTCCTGATTTTGCAAATCTTGTGACGTACATAAACCATTGACCGCCTTCTGTCCTGAAAGAAACTCCATCCAGTCCGTCAGACGGAACCGGAGTTCCATCCGCAGTATTCAGTTCAATATCACAAAGACGCCTCTGAATTGACCGTTTTATCCTCAAAAAGCGCATCTGCCGTATAAGTATCCGACATGGCTCATCATTAGTTGGAATCGAAACAGTAATCGACTTTTCAACTACAGGTGTACCATTTCGATTGATTCGGATTGATGTAGTTGGTCGAGCCTTTCTACATATCCGTTCCGGATAAACCGCATTCTGATAAGTGCCGTCGGCCGCTCGCAGGAACGACTACCATGCCGAGCGCCATCGAGAGCGCCAAGACCGCCGAAAATGCCGTTTTAAGACGTTTCACGTTTTCCTCCTGACCCGCAAGCTGGTATTTGACGATTGCGTGCGCTTCGTTCACTGCACTCTGCACAATTTTTTCGCAGAGAACACATATATTTTTATTCAGCTTACCATGAGGTTTCATATGCGTCAATGTTTTAATCGACAAAATTCGACATGTAATATTCAGCATTTTGTAGAATGAAGTCACGACACACCATTCTGAAAGGAGACAGCAAACTATGTCCGAGAAAATTGTACAGCTGAATGAGGAAATTATCAAGGGTCAGCTCAAAGAATTAGTTCGAGGAAGTGTAGAAGAGACGCTGAACGAGCTGCTGGAAAAGGAGGCGGAGTCGCTGACGCAGGCGGCCCGCTATGAGCGCAACGAGGCCCGTCAGGGCTACCGCAGCGGTCACTACGACAGGAACCTTACCACGACCTCCGGTGACGTTACGCTCCACGTCCCCCGGCTCAAGGGCGTATCCTTCGAAACCGCCATCATTGAGCGGTATCGCCGCCGGGAGAGCAGCGTGGAGGAAGCCCTCATCGAGATGTATCTGGCGGGTGTTTCCGTGCGCCGTGTGGAGGACATCACGGAGGCACTGTGGGGCAGTAAGGTTTCGCCCGCTACCATCAGCGAGCTGAACAAGAAAGCCTACGTTCACATCGAGGACTGGCGCAACCGCCCCTTGCAGGGCGGGCGCTATCCATACGTCTACGTGGACGGCATCTACCTGCGCCGCAACTGGGGCGGAGAGTACGAAAATGTAGCTGTTTTGGTGGCGATCGCCGTGAACGAGGATGGTTTCCGTGAGGTTTTAGGCGCTGCCGAGGGCATGAAAGAGGACAAGGCCAGCTGGGTCGGTTTCTTCCAATGGCTTCGTGGGCGCGGCCTGAACGGCGTGAAGCTCATCGTGGGCGACAAGTGCATGGGGATGCTGGAGGCTGTGGGTGAGGTGTTCCTGGACGCCAAATACCAGCGCTGCACGGTGCATTTCTACCGCAATGTTTTCTCTGTTGTGCCTAAATCAAAGGTCAAGATCGTGGCAAAAATGCTCAAGGCGGTCCACGCCCAGGAGAGCAAAAAAGCCTCCCGTGAAAAGGCAAAAGCTGTGGTCGCCGAGTTAAAAGCCATGAAACTGAAGGAGGCTGCCAAGAAGGTCGAGGACGGCATTGAGGAGACGCTGACCTACTGCGATTTTCCCAGCGAGCACTGGACCCGCATCCGCACCAACAACGTGATCGAGCGGCTGAACCGGGAAATCCGCCGCAGGACCCGCGTGGTGGGGACATTCCCCGATGGCAACTCCGCCCTGATGCTGGTCTGCGCCCGGCTCCGCCATGTGGCAGGTACCCAGTGGAGCTGCAAGAAGTACATGAACATGAAGCACTTGGAGGCGGTCATGGACGACGCCTCTGTTGCCGGCTGATTTCTTGGTGGTGATTTCCTGCTCGCGATATGCCGGCAGGCAGTGCTGCACCATGCAGCCCGGCTTTGCAGCAGCCAGCAGCTCATCATTGACCTGATAGCCCTGGAATGCCTTCATGCGGACTTCCTTCTCGGCTTCCTGACCCATGGACGCCCATGTATCAGTGATAACAACGTCTGCGTTCTCAGCAGCCTTCATCGGGTCATCGGTGATGAAGAAGTTCGGGTTCGGCTCTGCGAACGCCATAACCTCAGCGTCCGGACGGTAGTCCACCGGCGTTGCGATGGAAACCTTCATGCCGGTCTTGAGGCCGCCGACGATCAGCGAGTTTGCCATGTTGTTGCCGTCGCCAATGTAGCACATCTTGAGACCCTCAAGAACGGCAAACTTCTCGCGGATGGTCATGAGGTCTGCCAGAACCTGACACGGATGGCAGAAATCAGTCAGACCGTTGATGATCGGAATAGAGCCGTAGTTTGCCAGATCCTCTAGTTCCTTCTGCTCGTAGGTACGGATCATAATGCCGTCCAGATAACGGCTCAGCACGCGGGCGGTGTCCTGTACCGGCTCGCCGCGGCCGATCTGAAGGTCGCGATTGGACAGGAACAGTGCCTGACCGCCCAGCTGATACATGCCGGTCTCGAAAGAAACACGGGTACGGGTGGAGGACTTCTGGAAGATCATGCCAAGGCTCTTGCCTTCCAGATGACGATGGAAATGTTGTGCTTTTTCTCATACTTGAGCTGATCCGCCAGATCGAGCAGACCGATGATCTCCTCGGTGGAGCAGTCAAGCAGCTTCAGTAAATGCTTCATTGTAAAAACCCCTTTTAATAGAGTGAAGATTGAGGAGTGGAGAGTGGAGATTTTCTGCGGAGTGAACCTTCTCTTCACTCTTAACTCTCCACTCTTCACTCTCTCTTAAAAGACTTTTGCCATGATGGAAAGCGCTTCATCCATCTCTTCCTTGGAAATGGTGAGCGGCGGGAGCAGACGAACGGCATTTTGCCGGCGGTGATCGCCAGAACGCCATTTTCGATCAGCTTATTGGCAAACACGGAGTGCTTTCCTTCCTCAACGATGATACCGAGCATGAGACCCATGCCGCGCACGCCCTGATATTCGGCGAGCCAAGGGACAGGATGCCGTTGCGCAGGTACTCGCCCTTTTCGCGTACTTTCATCAGAAACTGGCCGTCACCGACAGTATCGAGCACGACGTTTGCTGCGGAGCAGACAATCGGCGTACCGCCGAAGGTGGTCGCGTGCGTGCCCGGCGTCAGGACGTTACAGCAGGTATCCGCCGCCATGACAGCGCCGATCGGCATGCCGCCTCCAAGACCCTTTGCCATAGTGACAACGTCCGGCTTGATGTCGTACTGCTGGAAGGCAAACAGGCTGCCGGTACGGCCGATACCAGTCTGCACCTCGTCGATGATGAGCAGCATATCCTTCTCGCGGCAGAGCCTCTACCTCCTTGACGAACTCGCGGTCAAGCGGCAGGACACCGCCCCTCACCCTGGATCAGCTCCATCATGATGGCACAGGTCATATCGTCCGCCTTTGCGCGTACCGACTTGATGTCGTTGGCAACCGCGTAATCAAAGCCCTCAGTAAACGGAAGAAATAGTTGTGAAAACGCTCCTGGCCGGTGGCCTTCAGCGTGGTTACGGTACGGCCGTGGAAGGAGTTGATGAGTGTCAGCACCTTGCCTTAGCGGCCCTCGCCGTACTTGTCGAACGAGTACTTGCGCGCCAGCTTGATGGCACCCTCGTTTGCCTCGGCGCCCGAGTTGGAAAAGAATACCTTGCCGCCCAGATGCGTCTTTTCTACCAGCTTCTTGGCAACCTGAACCATCGGCTCGGTGGTGAACAGGTTGGAAACATGCATCAGCTTGTGCGCCTGCTTGTCGATTGCGTCAATGATCGCCGGATTGGCATAACCAGAGACAGTTTACACCGATGCCGGAAGCAAAGATCGATGTACTTCTTGCCCTCAACGTCCCACAGAGTCGCACCCTCGCCGTGGTCCAGCGCAATCGGGAACCGGCCGTAGGTGTTCATTACATATTTGTTTTCTTCGCTTTTTAATTCATTGTAAGTCATAGGGTATCACCTTTTACCGGAGATACGGAGCGAATCATTCTCCATTCTCCATTTTCAATTCTCAATTACTGAAACATAGTGCCTGCGCCGACCTTGGAGAGCAGCTCGATCAGGATCGAATGCTGAACGCGCCATCCAGAATGGTAGCACGCTCAACGCCCTTTCGGACTGCCTCAACGCAGCAGTCCACCTTGGGGGATCATGCCGCCCTTGATACGCCGTCACGCACCAGCTTGGGCACCTCGGACACCTTCAGGCGGTGAATGACACTGTCCGGGTCGTTGACATCCAGCATCAGGCCGCGCACGTCGGTCAGCAGGATGAGCTTCTTTGCGCCGAGTGCGACTGCCAGCTTGCTGGCTGCGGTGTCGGCGTTGATATTGTAGTTGGTTTCATCGTCGATGCCCTGTGCAACGGTCGAAACGACCGGGATGTATCCCTGCTGCAGCACATCGATGACCGGAGCCGGGTCAACGTCCATGATATCACCGACGTAGCCGTAATCCGTGCCGGCACGGTCGGTCAGGCGCTTTGCCTGAAACAGACCGCCGTCCATGCCGCCGAGGCCGATGCCGCGTCCGCCTGCCTTCTCGAGCAGGGTTACAAGATCCCCTTGTTGACCTTGCCGCACAGCACCATCTGGACAATATCCATGGTTTCACGATCGGTGTAGCGCAGACCGTTGACAAACTTGCTCTCCTTGCCGATCTTTCCCAGCATTTCATTGATCTCCGGGCCGCCGCCGTGTACGATAACGACCTTGACGCCGACCAGATTGAGCAGTACCAGATCGTGGATGACCGCGTCCTTCAGCAGCTCTCGTTGATCATTGCGTTTCCGCCGTATTTTACGACAACGGTCTGACCGTAATATTCCTGAATATACGGAAGCGCTTCGACCAGAATATTGGCACGCAGCTCCGCATCAAGTTGAGTATCCGCACTAATTCGTTCCTTTATCGGAGTTTTCTTCGTTTTTTAAGAATCAAGTTCTGTAATCGCCGTTGATCTTAACGTAATCGTAAGTAAGATCGCAGCCCCATGCAGTAGCGCTGTCCTCGCCCTCATTTACGTCAACTGCAATGGTAACTTCGCTCTCGGAGAGCACCTTCTTCGCCAGTTCTTCATCAAAATCCAGAGCCGCACCCTTGTCGCAGACTGCTACGCTGCCCGCTGCGGACTCGAACGCCACAGAAACGTACTCGGACGGAACGGTGCCTTGGTAGTAGTATTGCACACAGTACACGACCCCAGTTTGCATCTGCACCGAACATCGCCGCCTTGACGAGGTTGGAGCCGACAACAGCCTTGGCCAGTCGCTCAGCTGCCTCCTCGGAGCGGGAGTTCTTAACGGTGCAGGTAACCAACTTGGTTGCGCCTTCGCCGTCTGCAGCAATCTGGCGTGCCAGACGGGTGTTCACCTCGTTCAGCGCCTTGCAGAACGCCTGATATTCCTCGTCCTGCCACTCGATGAGCGTGTTGCCGGCCATGCCGTTTGCGAGCACGATGCACATATCGTTGGTGGAGGTGTCGCCGTCAACCGTTACGCGGTTGTAGGTCTTCTTGACGTTCTCCTGCAGGGGCGTCGGTCAGCATTTCATGCGTGATGGCGCAGTCGGTCGTGATGAACGACAGCATGGTGCCCATGTTCGGGTGGATCATGCCGCTGCCCTTGCAGATGCCGCCGATGCGGCAGGTCTTGCCGCCGATGGTGAACTCGACAGCCGCCGTCTTGGGCTTGGTGTCGGTGGTCATGATGGCACGGTTGGCCTTTTCGGAGGCATTGTCCTCCAGTTTAAGCTCCGGAAAGGTGCTCCTCGATGCACTCGATGTTGAGGCGCTGGCCGATAACACCGGTGGATGCAACGGCAACGTCGGTTTCGGCTACGCCGAGCAGCTTTGCGGCTGCCTGCGCCATGCGGCGGGCGTTCTCCATGCCGTCCGGCGCACAGGCGTTCGCGTTGCCTGCATTAGCAACGATAGCGCGTGCTACGCCATCCTCGAGGTGCTCCATGGTAACGTACAGCGGAGCCGCCTTAACGCGATTCATCGTGTGAAGTGGCAGCCGCGGTGCATTCGCATTCGCTGAAAATGATCGCGGTATCGTCATTTAAGCGGCTTTCCTTGACGCCGCAGCGCACGCTGCCCGCCTTGAAGCCCTTTGCGGCACAAACGCCGCCTTCGATAATTTTCATAACTGTTTCCTCCTGCTGAAATCAGAGGTTTAAGCCGGTCGTTTCATCAGACCGAGCATGATATTCATATTCTGCACGGCAGCGCCCGAAGCACCCTTGCCGAGATTGTCAAACAGCGCGGTGACGATCGTCTGCTCCTCGTGGCCGCAGACAATGAGCTTTAAGCTGTCGTGACCGGCCAGCGTGTTGGCGTAGATCATCGGCTCTTCCCCGCCGAACGGCGCCACGGTGACAAGCTGCTGACCCTCGTAGTACTTGGGCAAGCGTTCCCAAGGTGTGCGTCTACGCCCGGGAGCATAACGGTAGTCGCCATGCCCTTTGTGAAGTCACCAACGATCGGAACGAACACCGGCGCCTGCGTCAGACCCGCAGATGTAGCCCATCTCCGGCAGGTGCTTATGATGCAGGTTCAGGCCGTAAATGCGCTCAGAATCGTGTCGCGGATCGCGGTTCTCGTCCTGATACTCCGCGATCATCTTCTTGCCGCCGCCGGAGTAACCGGTCAGTGAAGCACAGGTAAGCGCGGTGTCCTCGGCAATGATGCCGTTTGCTACCAGCGGGTAAACCGAGGAAATAAATCCGCTCGCGTGGCAGCCCGGATTAGCCACACGCTTAGAGTTCTTGATGGCTTCGCGGTGCGCCTTGGAAGCTCGGCAAAGCCGTAGTCCCAATCCAGGTCGGTGCGGTGCGCGGTCGATGCGTCAATAACGCGGGTCGTGTCGTTCTCGATGAGCGAAACGGCCTCGCGTGCCGCCGCATCCGGCAGGCACAGAAACGCAATGTCGGCTGCATTGAGGAACTTGCGGCGCTCCTCAGTGTCTTTGCGCTTGTCCTCGTCGATGGCAGCAGCTCGATATCGTCGCGGCCGCCGAGACGCTCGCCAAATCTACCAGACCGGTCGTGCCTTCCTTTGCCCGTCGATGTAAATTTTAGGCTTCATCGTCCTCAACCTCCGCGATGAACTTGTCGATCTTGTCGATCTGGCGGGTTACCTCCTGCGGAGCCGGACCGCCGATGACCTTACGTTCGGCAACACAGGTGCGCAGGTCGAGTGCGTCGCATACGTCGTCGCCAACTTGTTGAAATTGCTGCAAAGTCACGCATGGTCATGGTCTCAAGGGTCTCATCGGCCTTGATGCACTGGTTGACCAGACGGCCGACCGTCTTGTACGCATCGCGGAACGGAACGCCCTTCTTGGTCAGGGTAGTCAGCGCAGTCGGTCGCGATGAAGCCGCGGGAAAGCTGCCTTGCGCATGTTGTCGCGGCGGAGCATCATGGTGGAGAACATCGGAGTGAATACCTCCAAGGCACTGCTTTACCGTGTCCGTGCACCAAATACAG
>VOFE01001413.1_pt1 | contig 12022 bp, 22 predicted proteins | sample 5384071 | NCBI WGS metagenome assembly VOFE01 (sample SAMN12384724, study PRJNA508395) | human gut metagenome | isolation source: healthy gut D | host: Homo sapiens
AACACCTTGGACATGCTCGATATTTTTTAAAGATTCAAGTGTATCTTTTGAAACCGTAGGTACACCATCTGGAATGCCTGCATCAAAAGAGTATTCCCAATCTTCTTGATACAAAGCTAGTTTTACTGTGTTATTTCCGGAACCAATTAAATTCTTTTCAATCTGATCATTTGTCCCTTTAATTGTAGAAACAATCGCAATGATAGAGGCAATCCCAATAATGATTTTTGAGGATCCCATTGACATCCTTGTAAGTATAGCTTACGCCGTCTTCCGTGCGCACAAAAGCTTTTGGAATGATCAGCGCCCCTCTGTCATAACCTGATTTTCCAGAGTGACTGTGAGCCAGTCCTGATCCCTGAGCTGTATGGACGGATCCTCCACCGCTGCACTGTAGGTATAATAAGACACATTGGGGTTTCCCTCTCCCATATACATCTGCGCGGAAATGGGATAATCCGAAACCTCCAGTACTTTGGCTGTAAAGGTTCCGCTTTCGTAACTCATGCAGTTGAGAAGCGTGCCTTCCTTAACTTCATCCAGCATCAGCTCACTGACGGTTCCGCTGACATAAAAGCCATCCTTACTCTTAATGCGCATGAACACATCCTCTGTGGTAGCTCCCCGTCACAGGATCTCCCATATAGTCCACGGTACCTTCCAGTTTACTGATAATATTCTTACGGTTTATCTTTTTTTCCAGTTTTGTAATCTTCAGCTGATTTTCCTGCTTGTTCAGCTGCAGATCCGAAATCAGGTTCTTCTGAAGCTCAATGGCGTCTTCGCGGCTCATGGTGGACTGTCCTGTGCCTCCGCCGGAGCCTCCCATATTTCCCCCGTTGTCGGTTTCCGGCTCAAACTGGGACGCGCCTGCAAGCGTCATCTCAAGCTCCGCATCCATATTGGCCGGTCCTTCCAGAAGGCTTCCGTCAATGAGATAGTAACCAATACAGGAGTCTTTGCGGTTGGCCGGGTCGCCGATCAGATCCAGGTTGTGGAATTCCAGCTGAAACCAGCTTCCGCCTTCCTGCTCCACTCTTGTCCCATCCTGATTGTAGCCAGCCATTTTGTTGAAAAGGAACCGCGCACGCGCACACTTCCGCCGGAGCTGCTGCACAGGAAAACGTAAGGATCTTCTTCTGTGCCGGTACCGCAGTAAGGCTCAGAATCATAATCCAGGATCTGGTAAAAAAGGGTGTCCCGTCCGTAAAGCCGGGCTGGCCCTGCACACCATCGTACATGTCATCGGTAAATTCCTCTCCCGGTGCCGGCGTCGGCGTCGGCTTTGGCTCATCGAATTCTCCGGAAGTAAAACCATCTTCCGGAAGCGTTTCCTGCGCCTCCCCATCCGAAAATCCACCTATGGAAGGATCCTGATACGAAACATCCGCATCGTCAAATATTTCCTGGGAAGCATCTCCGCCCGTAAAATCTTCGGGACTCTCGCCCTCGTCGGGCCATTTCCTCCGCTGCCGGCTCCTGCATCTGCACTCCGCCGTCAGGCTCACTGCCAAAATCCTCTGCCGCTGCCAGAAGAATGGGATTGTATGCCGCTGCCAGATATATCTCCCTGTCCGATGCCGGCAATTCTGCGACAGGGCTTCCCGGATCCCCCAGGTCATCTCCCGGCGTCAGCGCATCCCCCGTCCACAGAGCTTAAATCATCGTCCATCCCGCTCACAGAGCTCATATCATCTCCGTTTCTGAGGAGCTGCCTCCCGGCGCCGCAGTACTGCCGTTACTTCCCAGGCTTCCGGTTCCTCCCGTGCCGCCCGTAATACCGCCGGTACTGCCTTCCTCTACGATCGGCCCTCCGTTTTCCAGGCTGTAAAGCCTGTCCGCAGCCTTATCCAGCTGCTGGTCATACCTGCTGGTCTCTGAGGCGCGCAATGTTCAGTTCCATTTCCACAAGCGTCATATCAAAGGTGATCAGCGGATCGCCCACGGAAACACTGTCACCCTGCTGTACATATACCTGATCGATGATCATGTCCTTATCCACGGTGATGTTCTGGGTGACATTCAGTGGTGACATGCCCCTCCAGACTGGTGCTTGGCATGTAAAAATCACTTTTTGATGCTGTCCACGCCAACTACCATGACCTCTTTCTGATTCGCCTTTTTCATATAGTACAGTGCGCCTGCACCGCCGCCGGCCGCCACAGTCACAGCGAGAGATGCCGCAATTATTTTTTTGCTTTACCCATCTCGGCGACCTCACCTCTTTTCTTTCAGCTCGCCGTCGCGAATGGTCACGACGCGCTTTGCATGGGGAGGCAATTTCCGGGTCATGGGTAATCATCAACACGGAAACACCCTCGTCATTGAGTTTCTGAAAAAGCTCCATTACCTGGGCGCCGGACTTGCTGTCCAGAGCTCCGGTAGGCTCATCCGCCAGAAGAAGCCTGGGGTTGTTCACGATCGCCCTGGCAATCGCAACTCTCTGCATCTGTCCTCCGGAAAGCTGATTCGGCTTAAAAATCCATACGGTCTGCAAGCCCTACCCTGGCCAGGGCTTTTTGCCGCCCGCTCTTTTCGCTCTTTTGGGAACATGGGCATAATTCAACGGCATTTCTACATTGGAAAGCGCCGTTTGTCTGGGAAGGAGATGAAAGCTCTGAAATACAAATCCGATTTTTTCAGCCGGATATCTGACATCTCATTCTCTGTACATTTCTCACATCTTCGCCATCCAGAAAAAAATTCGCCCTTCGTAGTTTGGTCATTACAGACAGCCGATGATATTCATCAGCGTGGTTTTTCCTGAACCGGACGGCCCCATGATCGCCACATATTCTCCCTCCTCCATGGAAAAATCTACATCTTTCAATACAGGTACCGTCATTTTCCCCTGTTGATAATCCTTATATATCCCCTTGAGTTCTAATATCATTGCAAAAAAATCTCCTCTATTCCATGTCCTCGATCATCTGTGCGCTGTCCATAGGAATTTCTTCATCAATGACCGGGGCATTTCCATCGGAATATCCTCCATATCCTCGATCATCTGCACATCGCCCATGTCGTCATCCTCTATGATCTGCGCATTGTCCATGGATTCGTCCAGATCATCCACAACCGTAACCTCCGATGTGGGATCGCCCATATCCTCTTCCACTGCCGCTGTTTCTGCCGAAGCGCCGTCTCCGCTGTCCATGGAAACCGGAGTCTCCCCTGCCGCATCCTGAACATCCGCGGACGCTGCCGCGCCTGCATCCATGCCGCCCATCTGGGTTCCGTCGCCCACCACCGTCGTCATGCCTTCGAGAAGTCCCTCTGTGGGGAACGCAATTTTGTCTGACGCGGTGACGCCGTCCACGATCTCATACTGTGCGAGCGCGTCATCATGGCTTCCCAGGATCACCTGGCGCTTTTCCAGACGATTCTTGTCATTTGCCGCCCACACATAGGGATTTTTCTTTATCTGCGTCTACAATATAATAGTCGCTGAGCCACAGTCCCTCTTTTTCTCCCTGCCCATCGTCTCTTTCTATATACATGCTGCCCAAGCATCAGACCTTCCGAATTTTCCAGGCTCACATAGAACGGATAGGTGCTGGAAGAGGTCTGGCTTCCGTTGGCATCCATCATACCGTACATCATGGCGCTGCTTCCGGAGGAAGCATTCTCCTGGTCGATCTTTCCCATAATGCCATTCCACGTCTGATTCTCATCCACTCTGGAGCGAATGATCACCGGCATTCCTTCCATCATCATAACCTGTTCTTTGTTCTGCTCGTTGACACTTCCCTTCACCCGATAGGCTCCGGTGCTCAAAATCGTAATAAACGCGTTGCTCTCTCCATTTCCCGCTGCGCTGTAGTAGGTATCCGTCCCGGATTCATCCAGACTGTCCCCCGCTGTCATTGGAAAGCTTCGAGGTGTCTATTTTTTGAATGATGCCGTCTATCGGGCTGCGCACTTCCGTATTTCCCGTGGCATTCTGAAGCTTCTGGATCTCCGCTTCCTTGCTGGTCTGCTGATATGTATTCTTCTGCAGGTTCATCCGGCTGGTCTCGATCTCTATGGTATAGGAAAGCAGGTTGTCCTCCGACGCCTCCTCCTTCTCCGCCTCAAGAGTCTCTATCTGGGCTGTCAGGCTCCTGGCCTCGTTTTTGAGTCGGTCCAGCTCCAGCTTCGCCTCCTGCAGATCCTCCTGGATGCTGCTCAGATCATATTCAAACAAAAGCTGCCCCTGGGTCACCACATCTCCGGACTTTACTTCCACCTTCGTCACCTTCCGGCCGTTCTCTATGTTTACCTCCACCGTTTCCTGCGGCTCCACAACGCCCGCATAACGGTTGGATGTTCCCGTGGAAAGCCCCATAATGGAACTGATAGAGGACACATAAGTTGTCTCCCCTTCCGCAGCTGCTGTATTCTCTTTTTCGTGAAAATAATACCAGCCGCCTGCACCAGCAGCGCACACCAGCAGCAGAATTCCCGCGGCAATCAAGATACGTTTTTTCATAATACCCTCCAAACACCGCATTGCGATGCCATCTGAAAATCAGTCAATAATATGCTTCTTTATCATACCAGATTCCCTCTGAAATGAAAAGTCCTGCGGAAAAACCCTTCGAAAATCCATCGAAAATTCACACTTTCTTTATTGTTATTTTATGAAAAAGCCATAGAAATAATGTTTTTTTTGACTTTTTATACAAAATCTGGTAAAAATTAGTAGAAATAATTTTAAGGAAGGAAAAACCCTATGAAGATGAAAAGACATTTATTGCCGTTTCTTCTGATACTCTTTTCCATTTTTTGTACCGGCTGCTCACAGCTTTGCAAGACAGATGTGGAAGAGGTCGTATTGAATGAACTGGATTTGTTAAAGAATCTGGATGGCGACACGGCAATGAAGTATATCTCCTACAAAGAGCTGTTTCCCGACGCTACCGACAACACAGAGCTTTCTGACAAGATCAAAGATGTATTTCTTTTATTTTTCCAAAATTTTGATTACAAAATTCTGGATATTCATGTTGACCAGGAAGAAAAACCGCAGTTGCCTCCCTCGAGCTGTCTACCACGGACGCAGAGACTCTGGCAAAGGATTTCCGCAAAAGTCATCTGGAAAGCGAAATCCTGCTGGCAGCTGACGCAGAGAACACAAAAGCAGACATTTATTCCCTGGAGGAGCGCTATCTCCTTCTCAACGACCTTCTCACCTCCCATGAGTACGAGACCGTAAAACGCGACTGTACCATTGAGCTCAGAAACGTCGGCGCAGAAGAATCCCAATGGGAAATTGTTCAGACATATTCTCTGGAAAATGACCTGGTTGGCGGTCTGATTACTTATCTTTCCGATCCGGACATTCTTTCCCTGAAGACACTCTGAAAGTTTATCTGAATACGCTGAAAAAAAATGGACACACAGGAAATGTGCAACTATCTTGGTGTGAGCAGCCTTCTGAACACGGACGATGACATCAAAACGAGATTGCCGCCGCCCTTACAGAGCAGGTGCATAAAAAATTTCGACTATGAAATCGCAGAATGTACCACAGACGGCTATCTTTCCTCCATCGAGGCAGAGCTTACCACCTTTGACAGTGATGCCATCATGGATTCCTACCAAAAAAGAATTCAACGCCTATCTCAGTGAGGTTGACGCTGTTCTCGACGGTCCGGAAATCCGGTATGAAAAATCCTGTCAGATGCTCCTCTCCCATATCCGGGAGAATACTGCCGTAACGACAGCCACCGTAACCTTTACACTGGAAAACGACGGGGCGTCTTGGAAACTGAAAGACAACAGCGAAGCGTTGGGAAACGCTATTTTCGGCACTCTGTCCTCCACTCCCACAGAAGAAACGACGGAGGAATTCCCGGAGGAGTATTCCGAAGAATAACCCCAAAATCAAGAGCTGACATCCACCACCATCGATGTCAGCTCTTTGTTGTATTACAAAAATTACGCCCTGATGTTCCCATGATATAAAAATTCCTTACAGCAGCTCCGCGAGCAGCTTCACAAACAGAAGTCCCAGCACTGCCAGAATGATGGGGCGCACAATTTTGCTTCCATTCTTCATCACCATTCCGGAACCCACGTAATGTCCGGCAATAGAAAACACAGATGCCGCCAGTCCCAGCGGCACCAGAATCTGTCCGCTGAACAAAAAAAATAACCATGGCCGCCACATTGGAGGACAGATTTGCAAGCTTCATGGTTCCGGAGGCCTTTGCCACCTTCATTTTCGCCGCTCCCGTATAAAACAGCAGCAAAAAGGTACCTGTGCCGAATACCTGTAAAACCCGTCATAGCAGCCCACCAGAAGAGAGCTTGCACCGCAGATGAGCCACTGCTTCTTCCGCGAAAGAACCGCATCGCTTCCTCATCCAGATTTTTCTTGCGCAACACATAAAAAGCAACCACAGGGAGTACGGGGAAGCAGCATCCCCTTCAGTATGCGGTCACTGGCCAGAAGCGCAAGATTCGCTCCCATGCATAATCTCAAAAAGAGCCATGGACACACAGGAACGGCAAGCCCCAGTCCACAAAATGGTTTCACGCACAGCCGCACCGTGGAAATCACAGTGCCGGTCGCCGAAGAAAGCTTGTTGGTCGCAATGGCATTGTGCATGGGCACTATAAAAAAGATACGCAGGCAGGAGATCAAACCACCCCCGCCTGCGACGGAATCCACAAAGCTTGCCAGAAATACCATAGGACACACAGTGAGAAATGCCTGTATGGTAAGTTCCATTTTATTTTTTCCTCCGGCTCCACTTCAAGTCCCAGCTCCTGGAAGCTGTGCCTCGCTGACCCGGCTGGGAGACTGTGTCAAATCCGAACTGCTCTGTGGGCTTCTTTTTGGTAAAGCCAAGCATCTCAAACATTTTCTCCTGCACATCGTTCTGGTGAATACGAACGCTTCCTCCTCCGATCTCAGTGCCGTTCAAGGACGATATAAGCTTTTGCACGAACTGCGCCCGGATCGGTGTCCAGAAGCGGCAGATCCTCGTCCATCGGCATGGTGAACGGGTGATGCATCGCGGTGAAACGGTTCTCCTCATCGGACCACTCCAGAAGCGGGAACTCGGTAATCCATACGAAACGGTACTCGTTCTTGTCGAGCAGTCCCATCTGCTCTGCCAGTTCCAGACGAAGTGCGCCAAGAACGTTCCAAACAATCTTGTTCTTATGCCGAAACGCATATCCGGCTTGTCGGAACCAAAACGATCCATAGCTTCCTGCCAGGTAATTCTCTGGATCGGAGGCTGAACATCCACATCCATACTTCTTTGAACAAAAATTTAACAGACGCTCGTTAACATCAATAACATCGTCGATATCAACAAAGGAAAGCTCCATATCTGCCTGTGTGAACTCCGGCTGACGGTCAGCACGAAGATCCTCGTCACGGAAGCAGCGGGCGATCTGGAAATACCGGTCATAGCCGGAGGCCATCAGAAGCTGCTTGAACAGCTGCGGAGACTGTGGCAGTGCATAGAAATTTCCCGGATGCACACGGCTTGGCACAAGATAATCCCTGGCACCTTCCGGTGTGGACTTGCACAGGATCGGAGTCTCGATCTCTAAAAATCCCTCGTTTGCCATAAACTGACGCATCAGTCCGAGCACACGGCTTTTCAGCATTAAGTTCTTTTGAATGTCCGGTCTGCGCAGATCCAGATAACGGTATTTCAGACGAATATCTTCTCTTTGGTCTGGCTGTTCTCCTCAATTGCAAACGGAGGTGTCTGTGACTCGGACCTTAAAATGCGAAGATCTGGTTGCGATCACTTCGATATCTCCGGTCTTTAAGATTTTCATTGACTGCTGCAGAACGTCTTCTGTACCGTTCCTTCAACAGCCACTACATATTCACTTCTTAAAGTTCCTGCTTTGCAAACCTTGCTCATCGACACTTCCTCATCAAAAACACGATCTGCATAACAGACCACTTCTGTCACGCAGGTCGATAAAAATCAGACTTCCTAAATTTCTTCTCTTCTGTACCCAGCCCATAACGGTTTTTTTCACCGATGTTGGCACTGCTTACCTCGGTACATCTGTGGCTTCTGTGTAAGCCTTTCATTGATTCTGCCATGATTGTCTCCTTTTTATACTTTCTCCTTATTCTATTTGTTAAAAAACTCCTCAAATTCTTCGTATCCTTCTTTGGAAAGCTGCTCTTTCTGGAATTTCTTGTTCTTGTTCATGCGGACAACCAATACCTGCTGTCCGTTCTCGCGGGCTTCTTTTGCCTGTTTCATCACATCCACAAGTTTCTCTGCCGGATGTTTTTTCAATAAGATATGCAACCTTCTTCGCCGTTCGCTCCCGGACCTTTGAACCCGCTCTCCATCAGAAGCAGGATAATACGCTCAAATCCGATGGAAAAACCACATGCCGGCACATCGTTGCCTGTGAATTTTCCAATCATCTTGTCGTATCTTCCACCGCCGCCGCATTCCGCCAAACTCATCCATGGCGATCTCAAAAATCGGTCCGGTATAGTAGGACATACCGCGCACCAGCGTGGGGTCAAAGAACATGCGGAAATCTGCTGTCTTTACCGCATCCACATTGGTGATGCCGTTTCCAGATCCTCTCAGACTGTTGCCGACTTCCAGATCCAGGGAAGCTTGTCCTTTAAGAATGCCACACCTTCCGCAACATCCTTGGTGATCTCACTTTTAAAAGTCAAACAGATAAGTTTTGTCAATGACTCTTTTGCATAGCCCTCTTTTCCTCGAGCTCAGCTTCCACACCTTCCAGACCGATCTTGTCCATCTTATCGAGGGTGATGAAAATGCTGTCGTAATCCTTCTCTTCAAATCCGCTGTATGCTGCCATTGCCTTTAAAATCCGGCGCTCATTGATGCGGATCTCAAAATTCTTAAATCCGAGTCTGCCGATTGTGGTGGTTGTCGCAGTGATCAGCTCAATCTCTGCAAGATTACTCGGCTCACCCAGAATATCGATATCACACTGGGTAAACTGACGATATCTACCTCTCTGCGGTCTGTCCGCTCTCCACACATTTCCCATCTGAAGTGCCTTAAAAGGTGCCGGAAGCTCATTGGCATTATTTGAATAATAACTGGAAAGCGGTACGGTCAGGTCGTAGCGAAGTCCGGAATCTGTCAGATCATTCTCTGTTTTTGCAGTATCCAGTTTCAGTTTCTCGCCGCTCTTTAAGATCTTGAAGATCAGCTTTTCATTGTCACCGCCCTGCTTGCTGCAGAGATTCTCAATATGTTCTACACAGGGAGTTTCAATTGCGGAAAAACCAAAGGTTCCGTACGTCTCTCTGATCATATTCATCACATAGTTACGGATTGCCATTTCCTTCGGTAAAATGTCCTTCATTCCTGTAACCGGTTTCTTTTTTAATGCCATAGTTTCCTCCTTTTTATGAATCACCCTCTGAAATGCAAGAAACACCTGCATGATTGTTCAAAAGCTGTTTTTAATCTCATCGATCATCAGTCTTAAAACTTCAGTCATTTTCCAAAAGAGCTTTCCGATATGGTCTGTCCATACTCAAAGCCGCATATACATCACATACTCTCAGGATCCTTGCACCCATAGGGATATCCTTTCCGCTTCTGTTGCTGGGATAACCGCTGCCGTCATTTATTTTCATGATCTTCCAGAATACTTTCCAGAACAAATCAAGGAATATCCCTGGTCTTTCAGGATCTCATAACCTATGAGTTGGAGTGCATGCGAACATATTTCAGTTCTTCAATGACCATCTGCTGATTTGCTCTTGGCCTTAATGTTTCCTGCCATTTTATTGAGCATACCCGATACATTTCATGGAGCATTCCGGCAATAGCCAGCTGATAACATTCTTTCTCACCAAGCCCAAGCTCCTTTGCCACATCATAGGCAAGGTTGCTCACAGCCCCCCATGTTTGGCGTCTGCGGAAAAGATCCATTCCAGGATAACCGGTCCTTTGCTTTGGTTGCCTCTTTTCTTTCTGATTCCCTTTTCAAGGATCCGTCTCTCCTTTCCGTCTACAGCCATGCAGGCATTTTTCTGAGAACTCGCGTTTTCTCTCGATCATCTCATCGATACGTGTGATATAATTTTCCAACATCCTTGACATTCTCACACCGCTCAATCCGGTTTGCCATCCGTGATCAAAGACCAGTTTGGAAGATGCCCCTGCGCCCCAGGCGATGATAGGCTGCTTTTCCTCCATAATCAGTATATTGTAAATCCCGCTTTGTCAACCTTTGCATAGCCAACATTTTCAAAATTTCCCTTCATTTTTTTCTGACGGTACAGATAATACGGACCCATCCCATCTGATGACTGTATTCATGGTCACAGATCCATAATGCTCCTGCGTTATTGACCATCATCATTCCTCATAGCTGATCCTTAAAATGTTTAACCGTGCCGCACGCTTGATGGCAAGTGAATGGATCGTGATATTATCCGGATCCAGTTCTTTTAACTTCTCCATCGTATTTCGCACCATCCGCAAGATCCTCGCCCGGAAGCCCCATAATCAGATCCATGTTGATATTGTCAAATCCAAGTTTTCTTGCCAGGAAAAGGCTTTTATCGTCTGTTCGACCGTATGATGACGTCCGATCAGATCGAGCGTTTTCTGCTTCATTGTCTGCGGATTGATGGAAATACCTGATGCCACCTTTCGCAGCACCAGAAGTTTTTCTTCCGTGATGGAATCCGGCCGTCCTGCTTCCACCGTAAATTCAGACAATCTCCTCATATCAAAACTTTCTGATCTTGCGGATCAGACGATCCAGCTGCTCCGCCTCCAGTGTGGTGGGCGTCCTCCCCGATATAGATCGAGTTCAGTTTGCGATGATAATTCATTTGGGCGCAACATAATCGGTTCCTTTTCCAGTGCGTCCAGATAGCGTCCACCTGTGTTTTCCAGGCTTCAGCGGATAGGAGCTGAAAGAACAGTACAGACAAATGCTTGGGCAAAAAGGGAATCCCGATATAAAGACTGTATCCATTCTCATAATCCAGCCGGGAAAGCAATGCCTTTTTTCACGGTTGGCAATGGCAATCGACAGATTGATTTTTCTCTGGGGATGCCAGATAGGTCTTTTCATATAGCCTTTGCAATCTCTTCTTTTTTTTTCCTCATCAATCATTCCCATGGAATCTTTGTCGGACGGATACCGGTCAGATTGCCCCAGGGAAGCGTCTGTTCCGTCTCTTCAGAAGTTTGTGGTACAGATGTTCCTTCAATGGCTTTGTTTGTCTCTTTTACGATTGGAAAAGGGCATCCTTGTCCGCAAGGTGCCCGCACCTATCAGCGCGTCATCCCAGGCGATGAAATTCTGTCATCTTCATTTTGTATCGAAAATGGGAACTCCCCTGCGTTCTATCCGAACAGAAGATTGGTATCGCCACATTTTTCGTCCCATGCGCTTCTTTGCGTATCAAACAGCTCCTTACAATCTTCTTTCCGGATAAAAACGCTTTAATCAGCTCATAAATATCATGTTCAAAATTCTGTTCTGAAAATGATACTGTAATCATAAAATGGATTATACATCCTTTTCGTATCCAATGGTCGTGGACATATCGTGTCCCGGAAAAACGCTCCGTTTCCTCTGGCAGGCTGTCATCAGCCTTGAAGGCTTGATGGAACGAATGATATCAACATGCTTCCGCCCGGAAAATCCGGTTCTTCCACGGAGCCGTAAAACAGCGTATCTCCGCTGAACAGGATCTCCCTCATCTTTCAGATAATAGCAGCAGCTTTCCCTGGGTATGTCCGGTGTGTGAAGCATCTGAACGGAAAAGCCCGCTGCCTCAAACACCTCCAGATCCGTAAGCCACACATCTGCCGAAAGAGAGCATCCCGGCCGCTGTAAGCAGAAAGATTCGCCGCAGAGTCCCCAAGAAGCGGCTTCTCCCGGCAGGCGTAAATGGAGATCCCGTATTCCTTGCGGATCTCCTCCGCTGCAAGGATGTGATCATAATGTCCATGCGTGAGAAGGATTCCAACCGGCTTTCCTTGCATTTCGCGGATCTTTTTCTTTGATTTTTCGGGTCAGCTGCCGG